>Ga0209576_1001704_pt1 | contig 10230 bp, 7 predicted proteins | sample SaaInlV_DNA_135m_FD_184686 | JGI IMG/M metagenome (GOLD analysis project Ga0209576, IMG submission 184686) | Marine microbial communities from expanding oxygen minimum zones in the Saanich Inlet - SI075_LV_DNA_135m (SPAdes) (version 2) | ecosystem: Environmental > Aquatic > Marine > Unclassified ... | reverse complement strand
TTAATTATCGTGAGGCTTATGGTATCTATGCTTGTAATGGCATTCTCTTTAATCATGAGAGCCCCATTCGTGGTGAAACTTTTGTTACTAGAAAAATTACTCGCGCCCTAGCAAGAATAAAATTAGGAATGCAAGAGTGTCTTTATCTCGGGAATATAGATGCAAAAAGAGATTGGGGCCATGCTAAAGATTATGTAGAAATGCAGTGGCTAATGCTACAACAAGAGCAACCAGAGGACTATACAATTTCTACAGGAGAGCAACACACAGTAAGAGAATTTGTAGAAGTGGCTGCGAAAGAGCTAGAGATAGATGTTGAGTGGGAAGGAAGCGGGGTAAATGAAAAAGGGAGTTGGCAAGGAGAGACTATTATTTCTATTGACACGCGTTATTTTCGTCCTACAGAAGTAGAAACTCTACTAGGCGATTCAACCAAAGCTAAAGATAAGTTAGGTTGGATTCCAAAAATAACTTTTACAGAATTGGTAAAAGAGATGGTAGTATCAGATTTAAAAGAGGCTGAACGCGATCAACTCTGTCAAATAAAAGGGTACTCAACTTATAGTTATAATGAATAATCTATCATGATATCTATCTATCTTGCCGATCTTATTTACGATAGCACAGAAACAAATCATGTTGTTCCATTAAATGTTGCATGTTTAGCAGCATACGCAAAAAAAAAGCTTAATGATGATGTAAACATTAAATTGTTTAAATATCCTTTAGAGTTAGAGAAAGAGATAAATCTTAATCCGCCAGATATGTTGGGGCTTAGTAACTACAGTTGGAATGAAAGACTGAATCATCATTTTTGCGAAATTGTTAAAGGTAAAGATAAACAAATTATAACAATACTTGGAGGCCCGAATATAAGGCTTGATGAGATATCTATAGAAAAGTATTTAAAAAATAATGAATATATAGATTACTACATAGTTGGAGAAGGAGAAATTCCATTTGTTGAACTCATTAAAAAATTACAATCTGATCTTAATGATATTTCTCTACCACCAGGCTGTGCAAAATTATACAATAATAAACTTATATACACACCTACAAATACTAGAAAGCAGCCTAAAGAATATGATTATGAAAGCCCCTACCTAACTGGAATATTAGATCCTTTTATCAAGGACAAAAAATGTATACCACTGTTCGAATCTAATAGAGGTTGTCCTTTTTCATGTACTTATTGTGCATGGGGTGTTTCTCAGCTTTCAAGAGTTAGAAAAAAATCATTAGATATAATTTTTGAAGAAATGGACTATGTTCGAAAGCATTCTGCTGGACAACAGTCGTGGATATTTGCTGATGCAAATTTTGGAATGTTTGATCGTGATATTGATATTGCAAAACATATAAATAAAATTAGGAAAAAATATGGGTTCCCAGCTCATGTAACATTATGGGATTCAAAAAATACTACCAGTAGAAATATTAAGATATCAGAGGCATTAGAAGATAAAAGTGGATATATAGCTATCCAGTCGACTGATTTATCAGTGCTTAAAAATTCTGGTCGTGGCAATATTAAGTTTGATGGCTTAAAGAAACGTTTATTAGATTATAAAAATAAGTCAAAAGAGACACAGACTGATATTTTAATTGGACTGGCTGGTGAAACATTTAAAAGCCATATGAAAACATTACACGATTCTTTTGATTTGGGGTTTGATATTATTCAGCCGTACAATGTTAGACTGCTTGCAGGTACAGATTATGAATCAGATGAACAAAGAAAATTATATGAAATTGGAACAAAATTTCGTTTAATTTTTGGCTCTTACGGTGTTTATGATAATAAACTTGTATTTGAAATTGAAGAGTCTGTCAGATCTACAAAAGACATGGGCGAAGATGAGTTAGAGTCTTTTAAAATATTACATTGGTTAATTTATTTTTGCTGGAATATAGGAATTTTTAAACCACTTCTTAACTATGCCTTTAAAGAATTAAAAATTAATCCAATAGATATTTTTTTACATATACTTAAAACAAAAAACAACAATCTAAGAAAATTATTTTCTTCTATGAAAAATGAATCTCGTAGTGAATGGTTTGATACAGAAGAAGATTTGATGCATTATTATAGCAATGTTAAAAATAGAAATGATCTCAAAGAATTTAAAAAATTAAATGCATGGTGGATTGCTAAATTGTACAGTAATAATCTTTTGTTGAATAATCTGTATGATGATATAGTATCTTATATAGAAAGTTACTATACTAAAAAAGGATTAAATGATGTTGTTTGGAGTGAAATAAAGAATATTAATTTACAACTTCTTTGTTTTGGAAATCTATCAAGATCAGAACAAGGTGATCCAATATCTGTTCATGGAAAAACTCTCTTTTATTTGAATAGAGACAGCAATTATATTGATAAATCAAATGTTCAGATTTATATATATAGAGACAAAAAATCTGCACAATGGTGGGACTTTTATCTTGATGGTAACAGCCATTTTGATGTTCCAATAAATACATTTTTATCAGCGCTAGAGAATGGTGGCAGTTCAAAGCTATTGAATTCAATATCTATTTGCTCTTCTGCAGATAATACTAATTTTCTACGTGAACAGGAATCAGTATCGATTGCTAATTTAGAATTGTAGTTCATGCATTGCATAGTAATATATATGTAACTATTACTGTATAAAAAATAAGCAAAACAAATTAGATAAAATATAATGGTAGAACTATGAACTCTTGTATCAAGCGTGATTATATTTTTACAACAGCAAGAGATAACCCCCCCCATATCTGAGGCATTATTATAAATATTTGTATTATTCCAGCAAGGGGAGGCAGTAAGAGAATCCCTAAAAAAAATATCAGGTCATTTCATGGTAAGCCAATGATTGCATGGTCAATTGAGGCGGCAAAAAAAAGCAAATGTTTTGATCGAATCATATGCTCTACTGATGATGAAGAGATTGCCGTAGTAGCTAGAAAATATGGTGCCGATGTGCCCTTTTTAAGACCGGCATCACTATCTGGTGACTATATAGGCACAACCCCCGTGATTGCACACGCTATTGATTATTTGAAAGAAGAAGGTGATGTTATTGATTTGGTTTGCTGTATTTATGCAACAGCACCATTTATATTGCCAATTGATATTAAAGAAAGTTTAGATATAATCGAGAGCCATAAGGCTGATTACTGTTTCTCAGTCACTGGCTATTCATTTCCGATACAAAGATCAATTCGTATTACCAAAGAGAATCGTTGTGAAATGTTTCAACCAGAGATGTTTGAAAAACGTTCACAAGATTTAGAAGAAGCATACCATGATGCTGGTCAGTTTTATTGGGGCAGGTCTTCGGCATGGCTTAAAGAAAAAAAAATATTTTCTACGGGGTCAATTCCATATATTTTGCCTCACCATAGAGTCCAGGATATTGACACACCAGAAGATTGGATAAGAGCAGAGTTAATGTTTGAGTATATGTAGCCAAATGCATATATTATTTCGTGTTGATGCATCAAAAAAAATTGGCTATGGTCATGCTATGCGTTGCCTTACTCTTGCAGAAGGTCTTCGTGACAAAGGTGCAGTTGTAGAGTTTATTACACGACCTCATTTGGGTAATTTAAATGAGTATATAAATAGTAGGGGATTTAAGTTCTATTCGTTGTCTACCCTAAATTTAACCTATTCACAACAAAATTTATCTGTATATGGACAGCTGCTAGGCGTAAGTCAGGACACTGATGCTGATGAGACTATTAAGGTGATAAAAAAAATTACCCAACCAGATTGGTTGGTTATTGACAATTATGCGCTAGACGATACTTGGGAAAAGCAATTAAGACCGTACGTCAATAAGATTATGGTAATTGATGATTTAGCCAATCGTAACCATGAATGTGATCTACTATTAGATCAAAATCTTTTTGAAGATTTGTCGGTAAGATACCAGAAAAGAGTTTCTGAAGGGTGTGTACAATTACTAGGGCCTCAGTATGCACTTCTGCAACCAGAATATTCTCAATTACATAAGAATGCAAAACCCAGAAGGCAGCCACTAAAAAACCTTTTGGTATTTTTTGGTGGCATTGATCAACATGATCTTACTGGTTTAACGCTTGCTGCATTGAGGAACGTTAATATATCTTTTGATAGTGTTGATGTAGTGGTGTCAAGACAAAGTGAAAATTATAATAAAATTAAAAACCAAGTAGATAATTCGTTAAATATGCAGTTGCATTCAGATTTGCCTTCTCTAGCGCATTTAATGATGAAGGCGGATTTTTCAGTTGGCGCTGGTGGGTCAACTAATTGGGAGCGTTTATGTCTTGGGCTACCTTCATTGGTGGTTACTTTAGCTGAAAACCAAAAACCAGTTAGTCGTAGTTTGCACAATATGGGGCTGATTCAGTGGATAGGTGATGTGGAGTCTATTCAACTAGATTGCATTAAATCTGCTGTTGAGAAGATAGTGTTTATTAAAAAGATATACGACTGGTCAGAACATTGTATTAATGTATGTTCTGGAGATGGTGTAAACAATGTCATTGATAAATTGTTACCTACAAGTTGAATTACTTTATTAAAAAAGTATAAATATATAATGGTTATTACATATCGTCCAGTACAAACAAGTGATGCAGAGAACTTGCTAAGATGGAGAAACCAAGAAAAAGTTAGAGATCTTTTTTTTAATAGAGATGTAATTAATATTGAGGATCACTTAAGTTGGTTAAAAAGTGTCGAGAGTAATCCTAAAAAATCAATTTGGATTATTGAAAATTCCAAAACGGAAATTGGTGTTGTGCAATTATACGATCATGATCCAATCAAAGAAACATGTTGGTGGAGTGCATATCCTGTAGATACAATTAGTTTGGCAGGACAAAGTACAATACAAGTATGGCTTGAAATAGAGAAAATTACACAAACAATAGCAAAATCAGAATTGAAATGCACCCTTCTTTATTGTGAGTCTTTGAAAAGAAATAAGTTTGTTGTTTCTATGCATAAGAGGTTTGGATTTGAAGAAGTAAGTGTAGAAACAAGAGATTTTAAAGACAGAGTAGAAGAAGTTGTGATTATGCAAAAGAGCCTTGATCGAGAGAAGAAAATGATTATTCTAGGTTCTTCCAATTGGGGTCTGGCTATAGACCAACTAGAGAAAATATGGAAAGAGTGGATAGATAATCAACTTAATATCACAAAAATACCATATGGACAATACAGGGTTTTATTGCAAAAAAAAGATTCTAAGTTATTAGTTAATCATGATATTGTTCTAATAGCAGAACGAATCGAAGACTTTCTGCCTAGACCATTCTCATTTTTAACTGATAAAAACAGAGTTGTGACTGAAGATAGGATTGTAGAATGGTTGTCAACTATAGATTTAATTAGGCAACAGACTGAAGCGGTTATATATGTTTTATCCTTCGCACCAATTACATCTTTGCCATCTACCCTATCCTACGAAGAGTATGTTGATACTCAAAAATGGCTAGAAAGACTAAACATGTATTTGGCAGAAAAAGTTGAAAAATTGACAAATGTACAAATAATACCCTTGGGACGTTTAGTAAATACAATCGGATCTAATAATTCAGATCCCAAAAAATATCATCAGTTAGGTAGAGCACCATATAGTAATCAGTTGATAGCATCGATTGGTACAGAATTGGTTTCTAGAGAGCTTTCTGCACAAGGAAGAACATCTCGTGTCTTAGTTTTGGATTTAGACAATACTATTTGGGGTGGTGTTATAGGTGAGGATGGTTTAGAAGGTATTAAGTTAGACAATGATTATCCTGGAAATGTATATATCAAAATACAAGAGGCTATTAAGGCATTACGGGATAGAGGGATAGTTTTAGCTGTATGTAGTAAAAATGATGAGAAAAATGCTCTTAAGGTATTTCATAACCATGAATCCATGGTGCTTTTAGAAAATGATATTGTTGCATGGCGCATTAATTGGCTTACAAAGGTAGAAAATATTCGAAGCCTTAGTGAAGAACTTTCATTAGGTTTATCGTCATTTTCTTTTTTAGATGACTCACCATATGAGCGTGATGCAGTTAGTAGTGAATTGCCTGATGTTAACACAATTACTTGGCCAAATGATATTAGCGAACTTCCAAATATATTATTAGAGCATCCAATGTTACAGAGTGCGAAAGCAACGGATTCTGATAAAATCAGAACCAAGCAATATCATGCGCGTAAGAAAATAAAAAACCTAAAAGAATCGTCGGATACGCATGAACAATATCTCTCTGAGTTGAAGATGAAGGTAACTTTGATAGATCAGTCTGAGAATCCTAGTGAACGAGTTTTGCAACTTATAGAAAAAACAAATCAGTTTAATACAACAACACGCCGCCATAAAAAAGATGATCTTCTTAATATGGTTAGTAATGGAGCAACTATATATTCAGTATCTTTAGAGGATAAATACAGTGAGAAAGAGGCAGTTGGTGTTTTGATACTTGTTCCAAAAGATAATCAAATTATAATAGAGACATTTGTACTATCTTGTCGTGTACTTGGTAGAGATATTGAGAATTCAATCATAGGGTTTTGTATAAATATTTTAGATACGGTGGAGTATAGTGGCTTATTTGGTGAATTTATTCCTTCGGGGAAGAATACAGTTGCACAACAATCGTATTTGGATATGGATTTTGATGAAGTAAAAGGCGGTTATTTATGGAGAAAAGATGCCAAACAAGTTAAACTATCGCCGTGGATTGATATCAAGGAATTATAATGAGCGATTTTTTCAATAGAATAAATGTAAGATATGTTGATCATTTTGCCGTCACAACCAGAAATTTTAATGGTGTGGTGCAAGATTGGATGTCTATGCCTGGTAGTAAATTGCTACGCGGACCTGGTGAAAATATAAGGCAGAAAGTAAAGTATGCGTTTATTCAATTATCTAACGGTTCTACTATAGAGGTGTTATCACCACTTACAGAAGATTCTCCAATTACAAGTCATGTCTCTAATGGCGGGGGAGTCAATCATGTGTGTTTTGCGGTGGATAATTTAAGAAATTCACTTAAGTTAGCAAAGAAAAATGGAGCTATTATAATTGTAGAACCTATTAAAGATGTTGCGTTTGACGAACGCTACATTTCTTTTATTATGCATCCAGATCATGGGTTAATTGAACTTGTAGAAACACAACCTTTATTTGATCAAAATACAGACAGTAGTCAACAATCAGTCGTTATCAATGATATTGATGGAAATATTGAAGAAAATGTGGTGGCAGTTATAAATAATATTTTCCCTGATACTAAAAATCTAACAAGGGAAAAGCTAGCCTATGGTTGCGTAGATAAATGGGATTCATTGGGACAACTACAAGTAGTTATGGCTATAGAGCAAGAATTCGATGTAAATATTCCAGTAGAAAGGGTTGTGTCGATGCATTCTTTTTTGGATATTGTGAATTTTTTAAGTGCTAAATAAGGTTTTGATATATTGTTGCGTTAATTTTAATTGTAGTTACTCATTTAGACTAAAGGTGTTTTGTCTAATACGATATTAGAAAATAGTGTAATAGATTTGGTTTGAGAATTATGATACAGGTTTGTATATGAAAATCCTTTTTACAGGTGGAGGCGGTGTTGGTAATGAGGCTATTTATCGCTTTTTACATAAACAATACGACCTTCATTTTGCTGATGCAGACCCATTAACGATATCCCCTGTGATTCCTGCTAAGTATCGTCATGCTATTCCTATGGCAAATGACCCAAGTTTTATTAGTGTAATTAATAAATTATGTGATAAATTATCGATAGATCTACTGGTCCCAGGTGTTGATGAAGAATTATTGAAAATTTCTCAGCTTGATAATATCAAATCTTTATTGCCTCAACATAAGTATATAGAGACTATGCTTGATAAATTTCAATGTGCCAAGGCATTAGAGATGCAAGGGTTGGACTACCCATTAACTGAAATTGCTTCTAATATTGACGAGAAAAGTAGTGATATTGCTTATCCTTGTATAGTAAAGCCTAGAAATGGAAGAGGTTCTAAAAATGTAAATATTATTCATTCATATAAACAATTGCAAGCATATTTAACTCTAACTGGAATTAAAAGTTCTGAAGTGGTTGTGCAAGAATTACTCGTTGGGCAGGAGTACACAGTATTAATGTCTGCTGATCAGAATATGAATTTAAAAGCAATTGTACCTGTAAAAGTTGATATGAAGCGCGGCATTACAATAAGGGCTCAATCGCATATAAATGATATTGTTATCAATAAGTGCCATGCAGTTCATGATGCAATTCCGGCACAAGGTTGCTACAATATTCAACTAATTTATACTAATGATGGAAGAGTAGTTCCCTTTGAGATTAATCCACGTGTATCTACTACTTTTTGTCTTGGCATAGCATCTGGTATTGATCCAATAAGTAATTTTCTAGATAATCAAAGAACCGATAAATTGTTGGGTTTTAATAATGTAAAGCTACAAAGAACATGGGTTAATAATTTTTATGATTTATAGAGCAAATTAACAATTAATTTTTAAAAAATAATGCATATGAACCAGAATATTAATAAAAAAGAGATGCGAATTGGGAAGCGATTAATTGGCGAGGGAAAACCATGTTTTGTAATTGCAGAAATAGGATCGAATCATAACCATGATTATGATTTAGCATTGCGCATGATTGATGCAGCAGCAGAAGCAGGTGTTGATGCAGTAAAATTTCAAACTTTCAAAGCTAGTAGCCACTATTCTAAACGAACACCTAGATTTGGACATTTTCAAAATATGGATACGTTTGATTTAATCCATAGTCTTGAAATTAACCGTGATTGGCATCTACCTTTAAAAGAGCATGCTGAGTCAGTAGGACTTGAGTTTCTAACATCTCCATGTGACAGCGAGGCAATAATAGAGTTAGATCAGCTAGATGTAGCAGCATTTAAGGTTGCATCGTTTGACTTGCCAGATCTCGTTTTAATAAAACAAATAGCTGAAACTGGTAGACCTATAATCTTCTCAACAGGAATGGCAAACTGGATGGATATACAGAATGCTATAGATGTATCACTCGCATCAGGTAATGAGCAAATTGCACTATTGCAATGTACTTCTCTTTATCCGGCTCCCGCAAATTTGAGTAATTTAAATTCAATAAGGGTAATGAGAGAAGCATTTAATGTTATTACTGGATATTCTGACCATACGCTAGGTGATCATGTATGTATTGCAGCTGTTGCATTGGGTGCAAATATTATTGAGAAGCATTTTACTATGGATAGAAGTCTTCCTGGTCCCGACCATTCTTTTGCAATTGAGCCACAAGAGTTAAAGCAACTGATGCAACGATTAAGAGAAGTTGAAAGTGCATTTGGTAATGGAAGTAAAAACGGACCTCAAGAGGAAGAAAAAGAAATGTATGAAAACGGTCGTCGTAGTATTCATGCTGCAATTCCAATACATGCAGGTCAAATAATTGAAAAGGACTCTCTTATTATTAAAAGACCTGGGTTAGGTATACCACCATACTTAATGGAACAAGTGATTGGTCGAACAGCTAAGCATGATATCCAAGAAGATGAGTGGATTACTTGGGATATGGTTTAGTAGGGTTATGATATTGGTTACTGGTGCTGGCGGGTATTTAGGTGGGAGAGTAGTAGAAGAATGCAAAAGAAATAATATACCGGTGATAGGAATTTATTCAAAAGATAGAAAAAATGAGAGAGCATGTGATTTATTAAACCCCAATGATGTTAAATATTTGCTTGATGATATTACACCAAAACGTATTATTCATTGTGCAGCATCAGTTCCAAAAATAACGAAAGACAATGTAGAGGGAGGTTATCAGGATAAAAAATCTGCAAAAGATAATTACCAAATGACCTTAAATCTTGTAAATAATGCAAAATGTCCAATAGTATTCACATCATCGATGACCGTGTATGATAAAGGTAGTGATGAATTGGATCGTCCCGTACAAGAGAAAGATGCCAATATTGCGCCTACTAACAGCGAATATGCACTTGGCAAGTGGCTGACAGAATGTATGTTGAAAGAAAAATCACAATATGGCGTTGTTGCTTTGAGGTTACCAGGTTTATTTGGCACTCCTCGTTTTAATGGAATTATATACAATGCAGCTAGAGCGTTCCTATTAGGTAAACCATTTACATTAAACGAACCTGTGCCATTATGGGCAACAATGGAAGTGGGCGATGCTGCAAGAGCATGT
>Ga0209576_1001697_pt1 | contig 10258 bp, 7 predicted proteins | sample SaaInlV_DNA_135m_FD_184686 | JGI IMG/M metagenome (GOLD analysis project Ga0209576, IMG submission 184686) | Marine microbial communities from expanding oxygen minimum zones in the Saanich Inlet - SI075_LV_DNA_135m (SPAdes) (version 2) | ecosystem: Environmental > Aquatic > Marine > Unclassified ... | reverse complement strand
GAATCCAACACGTAGATCCGAGCAACTTCCTGCGGAAGAATCCATAGCAACTGCACAGCCTACAAAAGGGTATCGTGATGCGGGCTGAGGGAATTTGAGATAGCAGGAATTTGCATTTGCGCTGTCAGTCGGAACTCGGACTTCTGTCAGTAGTTCATCTTCTCCAAGTGCTGTTTCCCAAAGACCGGTGAAATAATCAGCGACGGCAATTGTGCGTTCTCCCCTGGAACCCTGTACCACGATCGTAGCATCGAGAGCCAGGACGACTCCCGGATAATCTGCCTGTGGATCAGAGTGTGCTAAAACACCACCGATTGTACCTCGGTTACGTACCTGCACATCACCGATTTGTCCTGCAGCCTGACTCAATGCTGGAGCTTTTTGCGCAATCAAATCGGAAGATTCAATCTCCCAATGGGTGGTTCCTGCTCCAATTGCCAGGTAATCGCCTTTGTCGTTTATGTATTTCAGTTCCGAAATTCCCCCTATGTCAATCAAGGTTGCCGGAGTTGCAAGACGTAACTTCATAGTTGGAACAAGGCTGTGTCCGCCTGCCAGTATTTTGGCGTCCTCTCCATGTTTTTGCAGGAGCGAAATTGCTTCGCTCACTGTACTTGCGCGTTGATAATCAAAAGATTCTGGTATCATTGTAACCTCTTTTTGAAGTTTTTAATTTTGAGTTCCCTTCGACTCTGTTCAGGAAAATATTTTATAACCTGAGCTGAGTCGAAGACAGGTATTGAGTTTTAGCTCATGAACTCATTTAGCTTGTTGCATAGCAGCCCAAACACGCTGCGGTGTAAGCGGCATCTGAAGGTCCTTCACACCATAATCGGTAAGTGCATCCATAACTGCATTTACAACAGCCGGAGTAGAAGCAATAGTTCCAGCTTCCCCGATACCTTTAACGCCTAAAGGATTATGTGGGCAAGGTGTTATTGTATGATCTGTCTCAAAGAATGGCATGTTGTCAGCTCTAGGTATGCAATAATCCAGCATAGATGCATTCAACAATTGACCGGAATCATCATAGAGAGCTCCCTCATAAAGGGCCTGCCCAATACCGTGTGCTATTCCACCATGAACTTGTCCTTCAACAATCATGGGATTTATAATATTACCTGCGTCATCTACTGCAATATACCTGACGATATTAACTTCTCCAGTGTCTTTATCTATTTCAACTACGCATATATGTGCACCGAAAGGATAAACAAAATTTGTTGGATCGTAAAAACTTGCGAAATCGAGACCAGGTTCTTCATTAACAGGATAATCGTGAGGGACATATGCCGTAAGTGCAACATCACCAAAACCGACAGATTTTTCTGTACCTTTTACATTCCAAGACCCATTAGCGAATTCTAGGTCTTCTGGATTACATTCAAGTTTATGAGCTGCGATCCTGGCTCCTTTCTCTTTTACTTTATCAATACTTTTCATGATAGCACTTCCACAAACAGCTAGGCTCCTAGAGCCGTATGTTCCCATTCCAAATGGTACTTTTTCTGTGTCGCCATGTAATACATCAACATCATCCATACCAATTCCAAATGAATCAGCTACAATTTGAGCAAATGTTGTTTCATGTCCTTGACCGTGTGAATGAGCACCAACAAAGATTGTTACTTTCCCTGTAGGGTGAACACGAATACTGGCTGCATCATACAATCCTACTCTTGCTCCCAGCGAACCAACGACTGCGGAAGGTGCAATACCACAAGCTTCAACGTAAGTTGAAAATCCAATACCCATCAACTTACCATCACTACGAGCGGCAGCCCGTTCTTCCTTGAGCTTTTCGTAGTTTGCATTTTTTAAAACTTTTTTCAAAGCACCTTCGTAGTTCCCACTATCGTATTGCAAAGCAACCTGAGTTTGATAGCCTTCTTGTTCCACGCCATCAAATGGTGGAATAAAATTTTTGAGTCGAAATTCAGCGGGATCCATACCAATTTCCCTTGCTGCTGTTTCTACAAGTCGTTCAACACAAAATGATGCTTCTGGGCGCCCAGCTCCACGAACGGCATCCACTGGGACAGTATTGGTTACGACACCAGTCACATCCACGTGGACGGCCGGAGTGGTATATAATCCCTGCATCAAAGTACCATGGAGCCACGTTGGTATGCAGGTTGAAAAATTAGACAAATATGCACCGAGTGAAGCATATGTCTTGGTTCGCAATCCAGTAATATTACCTTCCGCATCTAATGCCAATTTCGCATCTGTCACATGATCCCGACCATGGCAATCTGTAAGAAATGCTTCGGTCCGGTCAGCTGTCCATTTTACAGGTCGACCGATTTGCTTGGATGCCCAAAGAACACCACACTCATCATTATATGTAAATATTTTACTCCCAAATCCCCCACCTACATCTGGTGCAATGACCCTCAGTTTATGCTCTGGAATGCTCAAAACAAACGCAGCAATAATCAATCGTGCCAAGTGTGGATTCTGGGAAGTAGTATATAAGGTGTATTTATCATCATTACTGTCAAAGTGAGCCAGTGCAGCCCGTGGCTCAATTGCATTTGGTACTATTTTTTGGTTATGGTAGGAAAGTTCAGTTATATGGTGTGCATTTTCAAACGCAGCATCTGTTTCTTCCTTATTGCCGAGTTCCCAGTCAAAGATGGTATTGTTTGGAACATCATCATGAACCTGAGGTGCACCATCCTGGACAGCTGCTTTTGGATCTACAATCGCGTCCAAAACCTCATAATTTACTTCGACTGCACTGGCAGCATCTACGGCTGTACCTAAGTCTTCGGCTATTACTAAAGCCACTGCATCACCAACATGTCTTACTTTATCAAAAGCCAAAATTGGATGACCAGGCTCTTTCATCGTATCACCATTCTTAAAATCAACCTGCCATCCACAAATAGATCCCACTATTCCAGCGTCTTTAATGTCTTTTCCTGTAAAAACGGATATTACACCAGCCATTGCTTTAGCAGCAGAAATATCAACGCTGACTAAATTTGCGTGTGCATGTGGACTTCTCACATAAACAGCGAATGTTTGATGCTGCATATTAAAGTCATCTGTGTATTTACCTTCACCTTTGAGAAAACGGTTATCTTCTACCCGTTTAACTGATTTTCCAATTAAGTCGCCCATTGAGTTCTCCTAAAGTTTTGTGGCGGCGTCTTGAACCGCTTTGACAATGTTGTGGTAACCGGTACAGCGGCAGAAGTTTCCTTCTATTGCATGTCTTATTTCATGTTCTGATGGTTTTGGATTGCGATCTAACAATTGCCAAGAAGACATAACCATACCAGGAGTACAGAATCCGCATTGCAGACCGTGTTTTTCCCTGAAACTTTCCTGAATGGGATGCAGTTCACCGTTTGTTGCCATTCCTTCTATAGTTTTAATTTCTGCACCCTCGCATTGTACTGCAAGCAAAGTACAGGATTTTACTGTTTCCCCGTTAACGAGGATTGTACAGGCACCGCAACTGCTTGTATCACAACCAACATGTGTTCCTGTCAGTCCCATATTATCGCGCAGATGCTGCACAAGAAGCACACGTGGTTCCACATCATGTTCGTATGCGGTACCGTTTACTGTCATTGAAACTTTCATCGATATCTTCCTCCAAAGAAAGTTGAAAAAAATTAGCCGTAATGGCGGTTTAAACTCATTCTTTAGTTGACTTTAAACTATATCTATCATCTGTAAAATTCTTTGTCAATATTATTTTACACATTATTTTATCCGCTGACGCAGTTCATGCTTTTGGATCTTGCCTGTCGCTGTTTTTGGCAGAGGGTCGAAAATGATCTTTTTGGGTTTTTTGAAGCGGGCCATACGCTGAGTACAGAATTCAATCAGTTGTTGCTCGTCAGTGTTTTTTCCGGGTTTTAACTCAACGAAAGCACAGGGTACCTCGCCCCATGTTTCATCCTGCATGGCAACAACCGCGGCTTCGTTTATATCAGGATGTTGATATAAAACATTTTCTATTTCAACAGAAGAAATATTTTCTCCACCTGAAATAATAATATCTTTTGCACGATCCTTAATCTGGATGTAACCGTCTTCATGTACAACCGCCAAGTCACCGCTGTGAAACCAGCCACCTTGAAACGCTTCAGCGGTAGCGTTCTCGTTCTTTAGGTAGCCTTTCATAGTGGTATTTCCACGCATAACAATTTCACCAATTGTTTTTCCGTCTGCAGGTACAGGTAGTTGTGTTTGAGGATCAATTACACTCACTTCTTCCATCATCGGGAAACGAACTCCCTGGCGTGAGAGAAGTTCAGCTCTGAGATCTTCGCTTTTTGTCAACCATTCTGTCTGAGGTGCAGAGAGCAGGATGTGTCCGTAAGTTTCTGTTAAACCGTAAACATGCAAAACATCAAAGCCAAATTCAGTCATGCTTTGCAGAACTTTTGCAGGTGGAGGAGCACCTGCGGTCATGACTTTTATCGAACGCTCAAAATGTTTTTGGTCTTCAGGAGGTGCGTTGGCCAGCATATTCAGTACAACAGGAGCACCGCCGAAATGTGTAATATTGTGCTGCTCAAGTAAGCCGAAAAGCAGCTTCGGACTGAACGCACGCATGCAAACCACAGTCGCCGCAAGCAGTGTCATGGTCCAGGCGTGCCCCCAGCCGTTGCAGTGAAACATGGGGACTGAGTAGAGATAGCGCGGATGATTAGGCAATTCCCAGCCAGCCGCTGTTCCCATACTCATGAGATATGCTCCACGATGATGATAAACAACACCTTTGGGCTTTCCGGTTGTTCCAGAAGTGTAGTTCAGCGAAAGCGCCTGCCATTCATCCTCCAATGGTGGACAACGGAATTCTGGATCTCCTGATTGCAATAACTCTTCATATTGTATTACTTCAAGTTTCACAGCCGGTTTTTGCAACGCCGTTTCGTCGTCAATCAAAATCAGGGTGGGATTAGACTTTGTTATTTGCAGAGCACTTTCTGTCAAAGGCAGGAGTTCACGATCCACAAATAGCGCCTTAACCTCGCCAAAGTCCAGGATATAAGCCAGCGTTTCCGCGTCAAGTCTGGTGTTGATTGTATTTAGAACCGCACCGGTCATCGGCACAAAAAAGTGTGCTTCAAACATTTCCGGAGTATTGAATGCTAAAACCGCAACCGTATCTCCCTTGCCGATTCCAAGTTCTGTTAAACTTGCAGCCATGCGTAAACAGCGTTCATGACACTGCCGCCACGTATAAGATTGGTCTCCGTAAATTATAGCCTCTCTTCCACCATAAATGTCCGCTGTGCGCTGCAGAAAAGAGAGTGGTGTCAAGGCTGTGAAATTAGCAGGATTTTTGGCAAGTGCCTCGTAGGCTTCTTTCATAAAAATAATTTCGCTGTCATGGTTCAAATATTTTTACTCTTCAGCATCTTCTTTTCGGAGGAGCTATTTAATGTCCTAACTTTTTAAACCAAGGGTTTCAAAATTAAAAGGTAATTCCGTAATTTTTGCAGGCACTTCACCAGTTGTGGAAATTACGTAAAGGTCCTGTTTTTCAGCAATAAAGTTGATGTCACACTTTGCAAAGGCGAGGTGTGCGAGATATTTAGGTGACCATGTATTGGAAGTTATCACTCCGATTTCTCTGCCGTTGCTGAATACACTCAAGTCTTTCAGCTTAAGCTGCTGGTCCATCACAATTCCCATGAGCTTGGTTTTTGACTTTCTGGTGCGCAACGCTTGAATGCTCAGGCTTTTGATATCTGCGTCTAAACTGACGTACTGCTCAAGTCCGCATTCAAACGGTGTGGTGTCGTAACCCATGTCGCCGCCAAAAGACAACAATCCGCTTTCTATACGCTCAATCAAGTTTGGACTGCCGGGGCCGACATTCAGGTCTTCGCCTTTGGAGAAAAGTTCATCCCAGAGTTGTCCGCCGAGTTCCATATCATTTACATATATTTCGAAACCACCCTGTTTACTCCATCCGGATCTTGCGACAAGCATCTTTTTTCCACGATAATTTAACATTCTACTGCGGAAAAAACCGATTCTGCGGATTTCTTCTCCAAAGACCCGCGAAATCAACTCCTCCGCTTTGGGACCCTGAACTGCCAGAGGCCAAATATCAGGTTCTGAAACTTGTGCATCCAAACCAAAACCGGTGGCCAATCCCTTGGCCCATAGTTTTACATCTGAATCTGCGATCGAGAGCCACCAATGCTCGTCACTGTGTTTGATAATAATAGGGTCATTGATCATGCCACCGCTTTCGTCACAGAGCGGTGCATAAAAACACTGCCCAACTTGGGCTTTGGATAAGTCTCGTGGAGTCATTAACTGGACAAGTTTCTGTGAGTCAGGACCGGTGATTTCAACTTGACGCTGGCAGGAGACGTCCCATACCTGAACCGCTTCACAAAGGTGCCAGTAATCTTCTTCGAGACTGCGGAAAATGGCAGGTAAAAGCATGTGATTATAAACTGTGTAGGCCTTTGCTCCACAGGCTTCTACCCGACTGCTGAAAGGTGTAGTACGCGTTCTGGTGGAAATTAACAGTTCCGGCATAGTTTAGTGTTATTGCAAAAATGTAAAAGTGTTACAAGGTCTGCTTAATTTTTGGTGAGAGACTGAGCCAGCTCTTTTTCGGTAATGTATCCGGAAGTGTTACCGTCTTTATCGATGACTTCCACCACAGTTCTCTTTTCAATTACCTGAGGTAGAAATTCCTCAATGAAACTATTTTCGAGCACTTTGATTGTTTCTCCCGAAACTTTGCCGTTAATGGTAGGGTTATCTGGACTCAGCATGATGGTTTTGGCACGTAATACTTTGGCTCGGTTGACATCTTTAACAAAGGCCGTAACGTAATCATCAGCTGGACTCATGATGATCTCTTCCGGCTTACCAACCTGTATCAATTTACCGCCGTTCAGAATACCAATGTGATCGCCGAGTTTCAAAGATTCATCGAGGTCGTGGGTGATGAAGACGATGGTCTTGTGTAGTTTTGACTGCAGTTCCATCAACTGATTCTGCATATCGTTACGGATTAGTGGATCCAGCGCACTGAAAGCCTCATCCATCAGTAATATTCCGGGTTTGGTAGCTAAGGCTCTTGCCAGCCCTACCCGCTGTTGCATTCCGCCGGACAATTGACTCGGGTATTGATGCTCAAATCCGTTTAGTCCTACTGCATGGATCTGTTCATCAGCTATTTTATTTCTTTCATCTATTGACTTACCCTGAACTTCCAAACCGTAGGCAACATTTTCCATCACTGTCTTGTGAGGAAAAAGCCCAAAGCGCTGGAAGACCATACTCATTTCGTGGCGCCGCAATTCAAGGAGTTCCTTCTCTTTGAATTCGAGTACGTTAACTCCGTCTATCAGTACCTCACCAGCGGTTGGCTCAATCAAACGGTTTATGTGCCGGATAAGTGTTGATTTCCCTGAACCGGACAAACCCATACAAACGAAAGTTTCACCTTCTTCAATACTGATAGAAACGTTATCAAGCCCAACCGTATGATCGGTTTCTGCCAGTATTTCTTTTTTTGTCGCACCTTTTTTTACTAATGGAAGAACGCTTTGAGGGTCTTCTCCAAAGATTTTGTAGACGTTCTTTAGCTCGATTTTAGGCATTATAGTTTCTTCATATTTTTAGGCCGGGTCTTATCCTGGATTTTATCTCCATAAGCCTGAGTTACACGGTCAAATATTATTGCCAGCAGGACAATTGCTATTCCTGCTTCTGTTGCCATACCCACGTTGAGTTGTTGTAATCCGAGGAGGACTTCGTCTCCAATGCCTCTTGTACCAATCATTGACGCAATTACAACCATTGCCAGAGCCATCATCACAGACTGGTTTACACCCTGCATGATATTTGGGAGAGCAAGTGGTATTTGTACTCCCCAAAGTTTCTGTTTTGAGCTGGCCCCAAAAGCATCTGCTGCCTCAACAACTTCTTCGTCCACCAGTCTGATACCGAGATCTGTTAATCTTATCAACGGCGGTGCGGCGTATACAAAAATCGCGATGATGGCAGGAACTGCTCCTAATCCAAATAACAAAATACCTGGAATTAAATAACAGAAACTCGGAATTGTCTGCATCAGGTCCAAGACAGGCAGGATAGCTTTTCTCAATTTTGGTTTTCTTGCCATCGCAATCCCAATCGGAATCCCGATCACCAAACAGAGAAATATTCCGATGAGCACAATACAGGTCGTCATAATGGCTTTGTCCCAGTATCTGGGACTGAGGAAGCCAATGAAAAATGTGCAAAATCCAACCAGTACAGTTGTACTAATTTTTTTACCGCTGACAAAATAAGTCATGACGATGACTAGTATCACAACAAGTGGCCATGGTAGTGCTACCACGGAATCCTTCATGGTGGTATAGAGACCAAGTAGAAAGTTGTTTATACCTTCAAAGAAAAGTCCATATTCCACTATCAGCCAGTCAAATCCGCTGTTGATAGGTTGCATCAACGGGAAATCCAGCCATTTTGGCCAGTTTATCAACCAGGAAAAATCGTTTAAGAGATCCGAAATATTATCCGGCTTATAGCGGGGTTTTGCATAACGATAGCTGATCACTATCAGTCCCCAAAAAGCTACAAAACAAATAGGGATCCAGTACTTCCAGTTTGTTTTCATTATTTCTGTATGCGAAATACTAAGAGCCCGAACGGGCTCTTAGCTAAAAAGGCAGATTAAGTAATTTCAAATCAGCTTATAGTGCAGCTTTGATTTTACTGGCCACGTCTGCAGGTACCCAGCTTTTCCAGATATTGGAATTTGAGAGGAAATTTACTGCAGTCTCTTCCATATCTCCACCTGATTCATCCATGTAGAAAGCAAGTGAACTATTCACCAGTGCAGTTGGAATAGAGTATTTTCTGATGAAATCAAGTACAGGCTTATTCTCAGGAATGTTGGCAAAACGGGTTGATGCAGCTTTTGTTAGTGCCATATCCACATAAGCTGCGGCACAAGTTGGTTTATAAACTTCAGGACCATTGGCCTTGATGTCTTCAACTACAACCATCATTTCTGACCAGCACTTTGCCTCATAAGCCGGTTCTTGGAGCTTTACCAAGTCAACCTTACCCATGAGTCCGGTAGGTTCCCAATAATATGTGAAGACAGGTTTGCCTTTCTTGAATCCACCTGCAATTGCTGCGTCAAGTGCTCCACCTGAACCTGGATCAAAGTTGGTGTAAAATTTGTCCAAGCCATAAACTTTGTGCTTCACAAAGTTGATTGTGTAACATGTCCAACCAGAAATACAACTTGTCATCCGGCCTTTTCCGGGTGCTTCCGGATCAGCAAAAAGGGCGGCGATCTTTGCACTCTTCATATCATTTACGTGCTTCAGACCATACTTGTCAGAAGTAGCTTTGTCCACGTAGAATCCTTGTCCGGATTCAGGAGTATTTATCCCAAGTTCGATAATGTTACCTTTGGCAATATTATCCATTATTTGTTGAACAATATTGTCACGCCAGACTTCGGTAACAATATCCAACTGCTGATCGTACAATGCAGCCATGATTGGAGAAGTACTTCCCTTAGTTACTTCAACTTTACAGCCATATCCTTTTTCAAGAATAAACTGAGTTATCGCAGTATGGACATTTGCACTGTCCCAGTCAAAGTCACCCAGTTTCACTTTTCCACAGGCTGCATAGGCCGATGAGCTGAAAACCAGCAGGGTCACCAGAAGGCTTATTGTTGTGAACGCTTTTTGTATTATTTTCATGACTTTCCTTTCAGACGAAATTAATGAATAATTAAGGAAGCGTCTAATCCATTATTAAAGCAGGGATAAGACGACACCAAAAAAAGGAGTAGAAATTATTTATGTTCTTCTCCTGTGCTCTTTGCCGAAAGAGGCAACAAGCTTTTAAAATGCTACACTATAACAATTAAAACTATTAAAGCAAGTCTATAATGCGAAGCTCATTGAACTGATCTGCAACTTTAACTCTTGAAATAATATGGCCGAACTTCAACCCCAAATGCGGAAAGTCCTGCAAAAGAGCTCTTCCTTGATCCCCGCTTTTTCATTTTCGGAAACTCCAATTGCGGAAATTCGGGAACTATATGCAGAGGAACGGAAGTTCTGGAATTGCGGAGGTCCGCAACTTCCTGCGATTTTGGACACAGAGGTTAAAGGTCCAGTGGGACCAGTTCAAATCCGGATTTATCATCCTGATCCGGAAAACACTTTGCCTGTGTTGGTCTTTCTTCATGGAGGAGGATTTGTAGTCGGCAGCAACGATACACATG
>Ga0209576_1001675_pt1 | contig 10369 bp, 12 predicted proteins | sample SaaInlV_DNA_135m_FD_184686 | JGI IMG/M metagenome (GOLD analysis project Ga0209576, IMG submission 184686) | Marine microbial communities from expanding oxygen minimum zones in the Saanich Inlet - SI075_LV_DNA_135m (SPAdes) (version 2) | ecosystem: Environmental > Aquatic > Marine > Unclassified... | reverse complement strand
GTAGAAGTTGTCGTTCCACATTGAATAAAAATGGGTATTACTGGACATATCACCGTACTAGGGCAGAGCAGCCTTTTAATATTGTATGCCCAAGTTGCGAAGAATTTCTTTAGGAAACCTTATGGAGTACACACTTTATATTGATGAGTCAGGTGATTTTGAATCATTACGAGGACAATGGGTTTTGGCAGGGGTACTACTCAAAGGAAGATACAATGAATGTGAAAAAATACTTAGCTCTAAATTATCTACTTTACCTAAAGAACTGGGTATCAATTCTATTAAAGACTTTCATTTAACAGAGTTTCGGCGAAAATATGGGCATAAAGAAGCAGTATCAAAAGCACAAGTGTTATTTAAAAAATTTGAACGTTTGACGCTAACCCCTCATTACCTAGTTACTATCAATCATACAAAATTGGCTTTATCACATAAAGAGAAAACTTATCGTCTGATGCTGTCTGATTTATTATCTTTATGTGAGGTATCACTATCTGATGATCAATCAATAACACATTTAGATTTTATTGTTGCATCTAGAACGATTGACGGTGAGTTGCAAACTAGTTTAAGTAATATAAATAATGATGTGATTAATTCATTGCCTATTGCGCTAGAGGTTGATTTAGCCACAAAAGGCATGGTTAACCTTATAGGTAAGCACCTTGAGGTAACCATGGATTATGCTAATCGATCATGGGGTCTTGTTTGTGCAGATTTTTTAGCAAATATCAATTATCACAACCGGAAAGAAAATGAAAAAAAATTACTAAAAGGACTTTCTAATTATAACATATTTGAGTCTTTTGGCGGTTTAGCTATGAGAAGAGCAGCTATATCAGAAAGAGAGGATGATTTTGTGCTCTCTCTTTACCGCTGGATATTGATTCTGCATGACCAAAAAGAAACGGAATGCGCGAAAGAAGCAATATCTCGATTATTTTTTAAAATATTTAATCGGTTAGGTACCACAGGCGCAGCTACTTCATATGAGGCTATTTTAGAAAAATTTTGGCGTAAATTTAACTCGATAAACCTGTATCATAAGTTATTACAAATTTTAATTTTATTTGAATCTGAATATTTAGCTTATTTGTCAAATAGCGTAAGTGACAATCATCCTCAACTAATATTTAAGTTAAGGAACCTTATGGTAATCGTTGCCAATCATTGTGCTGAAAATAACCTGGCAAATAAAATCGCATCAAAACAAAATCATACAATCTTTCAATTAGCATCTAATCCAGAGTATTTTCAATATATTTTAGATTTTAAAGTTATTGAAATTGAAATTTATGTAAATGCATTAGATATGGAGAAAGCAAAAGAGTTAGCTGTAAATTATTCTAAATTAATAGGAAATTATAAGGAAATTTGGCAGTTATTAATCGAGGAAAATGAAGAAGAGGCATTTAGTTTCTCAAGCTCTAGAATATACATTAAATCTAAAATGGCTTTATTTAGATGTTCTTTATTGGTTATCAAGAATAATGACCATGATTCTTTTAATGCTCTTTACAGCGACTATAATGCAATAAAGCCTTTGGTAGTTAACTCGATTGATTTAAGTAGATTAAGAAATTACTATCAAATGTTTTTGCTAAAATCGGATCAGCCTGAAAAGGCTATTTCTATCTATACTGAATTATATGCAAAAGATGATTACAAGTTTAACGAATTTGATTTTTTATGGTTTTTAAAATCGATCAATGACGCTTTATTAGCAAAAAAACAAATTTCAATTGATAAACTATCCGATGCAGTGAAAACTGTTGCGTTGCAAATGGATTTAAATGTTAAAGGTCATCCCGTAGATTTAATATTGAGGGAAATGGCTTTATTAGAGTTCTTTAAAGGTAACCAAAGCTTAAGTTTAAAGTATATTCGACGATCTAAAACTTTATTTAGTCTGAAAGATGCTGAAATTTCCTTATGGTTATTTGAAGTAATTAATATTCATAAGGATTATATAATGGGGAGAATTAAAAATGAAGATGCTTATTTTACTTCAATTTATGACGTACCACTTGTCAAATCCTTGCGGGAATCAGACCTTAATCTCTCTTTTTTAATGAGAGTGAGATATTACTCTCCTTATTAATTTATGTGCTTATGAATAGCGCTGACTGAATAACAGCTTATTTATTAAAAAAATCATTCAATGAAATAGCTGTAGCTTTTTTTACGGCCATTTCATTTTCTCCAGCTTTAAGAAAAAGCATAGCCAATTTATTTTTAGTTACTGTTCTTAATCGTCTATTTACCGGCCCAACAAAGCTTCTTTTAAGCTCATTATAGGATTTATAGGTCTTATCTTCTCCAATTAAAGAGTCTAAGTGTACTGGTTCACCAGAACAGAAATCTTTTAATGTGTTGATGCTTTTTTCCCTCAAGTTGGACATTAATGCTTCTACTTGAACTGGGTTGATCTCAATGACCGTTTTTTCTTCTTGAGTTCTATAGCAAGACTCAGTTTCTATATGTGTTTCGACTGTAGGAAGTTCATTATAAAAATCATCAAACTCAAGCACTTCTTGATTGCTCATTTCTTGCTGATATCGCTCTCCCAAACCGGGTTCTTTTCCAAACATAATACTTATAAGTTCATCTTTTAACTCGGTAGACATTCCCTTTAAGTCATCTTTAGTCACTATTATCATCATAATTTAAATAATATCATATAAATAATTTATCGTATATTAACATAAGTTATTCATTAGATTTGGTATTAATGAGTGCATATTTGCATGATACGTAATAATGCTTACATGATGTAATGATTATCGGTATGATATCTATTCTTTATTAAATTTGATAGGAATCCACAGGACTCATTAAATGTTTACAGAGCATTCAACAAAATTAGTAAATGAGTTAACGTTGAATTGTTCAGTTTCTATAGATTCATGTCGCTATTTAGAGCTTAATACACATGATAATTGTTTTCTTGAACGAGTTAATACAAATACACATATCAAGCTATGGTTTGAGACCTTAAGCTTTGATAACCGCTTACGTGCATTAAAATTACCACGACCATACTCAGCATTGAAGTTTGCACAACAGCATGACTTTAGTCAGCAGTTGTTTGTGGATTCCCCTATATTATTTTCATTACTTGTTGATTATGCACATATCCATAAATTGGCTGATGATGATTTTAACAGCCTGGTCAAACTCAAGAGAATAGGTTCATTACAACTTGTGCTTGATGGACGCATAAAACAGCCTAAACAGGCATTAAAGTTTTTATCGAAACTGTACTATAAAAAACTATCGTTTAATGACCTCGGTGTAATTAAGCAGAGTTTAAAAAGCAACTTACATTTAGATTTTGCTCACAATGTTGTTTTGACAGTGCCATTCCTTCAAGTGATGTTACGGCATGATTTTTTAAAACAAAACAAATGGCTAATTAACCTAAGTGATGCTGTATTAATGAATCAATCCATATATCAGATCACTCAGCTTTTAAATGCGGTAGCAGAGTATGGTTTAACGCCTATAGTCAAAAAAAGACTCAATGGCATAAATAACTGTGATGATTTATTGGATTGGATAAAACGCTTTAAGGAAATGTACAAATTAAGCTCCAGGTACCGCCAAGCTTTGAGTGATTCAAAAGGTATTCAGCATTCAAATATTCAATTGGTTGAGAATGTATTTGATTTATATGAGCAAGGTGAAAAGCAGAATAATTGTGTATTTGATTATGTAGATGAAATTGTATCGGGTGGTTATCGGATTTATAAAGTGATGGTGACTAAATTAGCTACCTTAGGTGCATATGTATCAAAGAGCGGTTATCTTGAAATAGATCAGCTTCTTACCACCAATAATGAGAAAGTTGACAAAGAGACTAAAACTATAGTGTTTGAATGGATTAATCTATATAACCAAGGTATCGCATTTGGCAATGGTCATCGACTGTCTAATTACTCGATCTACCTTCAGCATAAGAATCAGCACATAGCACTCAATCAACCAAGAGATGCTGGTATTCCATTCTAATGAGTGATTTCTACCAATCCTTAAATTGGCCATTTGTGATGGCTTATTTTAGAAAAAAAATAGAAAGTGATGATTTAGAAAAAGTCTTTTTACATGTACTGGGCGGTAGTGGTATGGCACTGGCATCAAGAGTGATTTATGGCTTGATATTTGGGTCTTTATTTGCGTGGTATTTACTCATGATAGGTATTTACTTAATCATGCAGTCTATGGATGTCGACACGACAAATACATCAGGAACAAAACTATTACAGGAGAAAACATGAACAGCTTTAGTTTTACAGGGCGCTTAACACAAGATGCAGAAATACATACAACAGCATCGGGGCTTTCTATTTTAAAATTTAGTGTGGCCAATAACACAGGGTATGGTGATAAGCAGAAGACCAATTTCATAAATTGCGCACTCTTTGGAAAAAGAGCCGAAGGCGCATTAAAAAACTATCTGAAAAAAGGCCAGGAAGTCGCGGTGAGCGGAGAGCTTAACTTAAATAAATACACCAAAAATGATGGCCAGCAGGGTGCCAGCCTGGAGTGTAACGTGAATAGTGTGGATATGATTGGTGGTCGGAATGCTCAAGATCATGACCAGCAAACCCAAGGGGGGCAAAGTAAATCTGAGGCTAATCAATACCAGCCAACAACTAATGATTTAGATGATGATATTCCATTTTAGTTAACATGTCATAGTGATATAAAAATGAGTGCTTCATTAACAAAATTTAAAACGAGCGTCATAGTGCACAATGATAACTTTGCTATCTTAAAAAAATCTAAAAGTCTGAGGGTAAGTAACCCAGAAATCACCAAACTATTAACGACCGCTTTCGCCACCTATGTGTACATGTCAACTATGTGGAGCTTTTTATAAAATCATCACACCGGCCCTGTATTTACACAATTTGGTCGATGTGATGTTCACATAGTTATAGCGTCTGCAGGAATGCCATCAGAGAGTCCGGTACTTTAAATCGATCTGAGCTAGTTTCAATTGGCTCTAGACGTGACAGTGCTTTTTCTTTCATTGCTAGATCTGCCTGAACGTAGCGGTGTGTTGTATTAACGCTTTCATGGCCAAGCCAAAGTGCAATGATATTGAAGGGAACACCGGATTGTAGAAGGTGCATTGCGGTCGTGTGCCTCAGTATATGAGGTGTGATCGTCTTGTTAGCGATACTCGGTTGCTTGCCAATTGCATGACTAACAGCAAGCTTCAGTCGTTTGTTAACATTGTATCTGGTCATCACCCTTCCATCACGATTCGGTAGCAGTGCAGATTCACCACACAAACCTGTGTTCAGGTTAAGCCAGTCATGTATTTCTGCGACAGTCGATTTCCATAAAGGAACTGAGCGTAACTTTCGCCCCTTACCATGCAGATGGACACATGCACCGTCAGCCAGAACGACATCGATCACCTTTACATTTATCATTTCAGATACTCGCGCACCGGTGTTGTAAAGCATGACAAACAATAAGTGATCTCTTTTTGAGGTCCAGTTTGATGCTGGAGTCGCAAGTACTGCCTTCATTTCTTCTCGGGTAAGAAAGTCCAGTATCGGATGCTCAAATCGTTTAGTCGGTATCGCCAATACTTTTTCCATGACATGCAACGACGTAATGTCACGTCGAGCAGCAAACTTCACAAATGTGCGTAGCCCAGTAAGTCGAAGATTACGACTGCGAACCGTATTGTGACGTTCCTGTTCTAGGTGATTAAGAAATGCCAGTATGAGCTCAGGTTCCATGTCGATCAATCTCAGTTCTGTAGGAACGGTCTTTAACTCCCTACTGGCAAAATTCAAGAACAACACCAATGTATCTCGATACGAAGCTACAGTACGTGAGCTTAAAGCACGCTGAGACACTAGATATTCGGTAAAAAATTCCTGGACTAACTGGGGGAATGACAACGATCCAGTGGTGATGATGGATTTACTCATCTGCGACCTCCGATCCTGGATCAAATGACTTGAACTGTGTAGCAACAAGTGACATGAGTTCCGGTACTCCCGATAGATACCAGTATGTATTCGTTACCAGTGCATGGCCCAGATAGGTTGATAGTGACAACATCGCCTGGTCAACATCAACACCATCCTTTTGCCACTGCAAAATTCGGTGAACGACGAAGCTATGTCGTAAATCGTGTATTCGGGGAGCATGGTGGGCGCCCCGGTTTTGCCAACCAAGGTGTTCACGAAGTTGAACAAAAACTCGATGCACCTGACGTTCACCCAGTGGCATACCCCGACGTTTCCCTCGAGTACCTACAAAAAAGGGGGCTTCATCATCTGAACAGTAACCCGAGAGATTAAGTTCTGAGCGATAATTCCGTAAGGCTTTGACTGTACTGTGATGAATGGGTAACTGACGGGTTTTGCCGAACTTGGTTTGATGAATAGTGATCATACCGTGCTTCAGGTTTACATCCACATTGCACAGTGACAATGCCTCAGAAATCCGTAACCCTGCACAAGCAATTAGTCCAAATAGAGCCTCGTATATTTTACCGCGCAAGCTCTGCTCAGGGCCAAGCTGTTTTGCTGCTGCCAGCAAATCAACAATCTCTTGTTGTGTGTAAATATGGGGAGTCAACCGGCCAGGAAGTCGGCCAAAAATGGTATCATCTGGTACCTCTATGCAAGGCTCAAATTGTTGAAACCAACGCATAAATGGGCGTAGACTTTTAAGTCTCCGCGCCCAGGTGTGTGGATCCTTACTTTCATGGCTGTCCTGTCGAGCCCATTGCGCCATCGTCTCAATAGTTATTGGGCTGTCACTCCCAAGCTTCTGAGTATAACGATCAAAACTGTATAAATTACGAGCCTGATCGACTGCCAGGTATCCAAGGCGTCGGCGCTCATCCAGATAGCTATCAATATATTCCCGCAGGGAGATTGCAGCGTTCATGACTTGTTACCTGGCCATGGTAGCGCCACTTCGACAAGTTTGCGGCTATCAAGCTTTGCATAAATTAACGTAGTATTCAGCGATTGATGCCGTAGTACATCGGCAACTTCTTTAATCGAAGAACCACTGGCAAGGAGTCTACTTGCCATCGTGTGACGTAATAAATGTGACCCGGTATACGGTAAACCAGCACGGGCATAAGCCTGGCGTATGGTTTTTCTGATCAGATGGGGGCCAACAGGTTGATCACGCGGTGCAACTAGTCGCATAAAAATTGAACGACTGGTTGTTGTGGGTCGTTCATGTTGCAGGTATGCAGCAATCGCTTCTCCCGTAGAACGGGGAAGTGGCATAACATCTTCGCGTTGCCCCTTTGTATGTCGCAGAATTATGGTGCCATTGTGCCAGTTAATATCTTCAAGACTAAGATTTGCGATCTCGCCACTGCGTAATCCAAGATCCAGTGCACACCGCAGAATAGCATCACTACGACGCATCGCATGACAAGGCTTGCCTAAAGAATTGATTAACTGATCGACTTCTTCATTACTGAGTGTCTTAGGAAGAGAGGATAACTGCCAATTGGCAGGGTATGACAGCGAGCCAGTTAATCCCTGAACAGTATCACCCAGTGAAGTACGGTAACGAAAATAACTTCGTAGTGAGGATATGACTTGACCGGCTGCATTTGCAGGCTTGCTGTAAAGTTCTATTTGCTGAGCATAGAATTGGCGTACATGCTCTACAGTAATCTTTGCCAGATCAATTTCATCATCACAAAAATGACTTCGTAATAGGCGACCAACAATAAGCAGTATGATACTTCGCGTGTTTGTTGCGAGCCCCCGCACATCCCTCATATAACGGTCATAACGACGCAGCTCGATATCCACCGGTTGACTGCTAATGGGCGGTGGCTCTATGACACTGTGGGCACGAAGTACGGTGAGTAAATGCCCGAGTGCAGCACGTAAAACATTATACGTTCTACAAACAGGCTTAATACAACAACAATTTGGTAAATGTTTATCTAAAAACTCTGCAACTATCGATTCATTAACCTGATGTAGTTGAAGCTGTTTGCCTGTTGCCCATTGTGAGAAATGAGCGATGGAGGATAAATAATTGCGAACTGTACTCTCTGCATATTTGCGCTCTTCAAAGTGTTTGAAATAAATCTCAGCGTACTGCCCAAGAAATCCGTCGGTTAACCAGTCTGCGTTATTGATACAAAATTTATGAAAATTGTCCATGGTGATCTCCTCTGATAAGGAGCACCATTACCAGCGGATACTGAAACTATGTCGACTTATATTGAGACTGATAATACGGAAAGCTTTGTAAATCAAGAGCCGTGGGTATGTAATTCGGGACTACTACACATAGTTGACATGTACACATAGGTGGCGTTATGTGGAGCTCCACATAACGCCACATCAGAGACGGTGACTTTAGGCTGTCAGGAATAACAACAATGTTGTAAGTTGATACTAGTATTGATGCTTTGTGAGCGGCGGCAATGTGGTGTAAAAGAGTCGTTCTACCCAATCAATTTTTAAGCAAGCTGTTAGTCTCGAAAAATCTAAATTACTTTCAAATGCTTCATACTTCCTGAAAGGCTAAAATTCCCCGTTGCAGCTTGCTCGATATGCTCCGACCACCAGCACAGCATGGTTTTTCTGCGTTCTAAGTAGTCAGCCCGGTTATAAGCGGCTCGTATGGAGTTTTTATCAATATGAGCTAGTGCGGCCTCTATGACATCAGGATCAAATCCTTGTTCATTTAAAGTTGTACTAGCAAGAGCTCTCAGGCCGTGAGCAACCAACCTGCCTTTAAACCCCATCCTTTTTAATGCCATATTTACGGTTTGAGAGTTGGCTGATCTTTTTGGATTATTATTTGCGGGAAATACATATTCTCGACTTCCACTGATAGGTTTAATTACCTGAAGAAGTGCTAATGCTTGAGGGGATAGAGGAACGATATGTGGTCGATTTTTTTTCATTCTTTCAGGCGGAATAGTCCAAAGGGCTTTATCCAAATCTATTTCATCCCATCTTGTACCTGCTGCTTCGTTAGGTCGAACCATGGTATGGAGTTGCCATTCGATCAGGCAACGAGTGACTATTTTGATACTCGCATTGTTAATTCGTTGCATCAGCTCGGGTAATTCACCTGGTTTTATAGTAGGCAAGTTGACGACTTTCGGTGCATCGAATGCTTTACCAATACCTGAGAGTGGATTGGAGTGAATCAAGCCCGTATTGACTGGCGATTAAAAGGCTGTGTGGGTAGATAAAAATGAGTCTTAATACAGTTTGGTGGTAATGAAATTAAGTCTATTATTTGTGTGTAAAAAATAAACCAGCTACCCCTGAAACGGATAGCTGGTTATATTTAATACTCTGACGGGAGCAGGACGGTCGTTACAGACCTGTCAGCTTCAGTGATGACCCACACCTTCTGGTGACCCAAAAGGTAGGACGACAAAATACGACCTCCGTTTTTAACAGCATAGTCATTGGATTGCTGGTCTTCAGGGCAGAGTTCTCCCCAATCTCCATGCTGGTGATTGTGGATATATTGTTGAATGGATTTATCTTCATATTGCTCGAATACTTCCAGAGAGCCTGGAGTAGCAACAATCTGACCCAGTGAGAATAAGGGTAGATTGATATGATCAGGCACTGTTGGCTGATGGTTAGATGGTTGCTGTAATTGATTCATGTTGACCTCCAAAGGATTGATAGACATGGCTGTAGAAGCCCCTGAATGGGTCTTCAGCGCCTGTATTAAAATGCTGAGGGAAAGGGTTCTGAGTGCTTCGAGTAAATCACCCCGTGGTGCAATGAAGGGCTATAACTGCTCTAGCTGGGCTGCTAGCTTTGATAGTTCCATACGCTGGATCGTTATTCTGTGATGCTGCTCCTCATGCAGAATATCTACTTCGTTTTCAGCCAGTATGACGGCTTTTTCGGTAGTGCGTGACAATGCAACGATGATATTAGTTAACGCCTGTACGGTGCTTGAAATGGCTTTAAACACGGTGTTTTCTCCTGAGTATTAGATGTGGATAACGAGGTTGTTATCCGCTTCTAAAACGCTGAGGATAAGGTTTGGTACGAGTTTTAGGATTGTGGAAAAGAAGGATGAAAAGAATCATTATTCAGTATGCCGGAGGGGGGCGGGTCTTGGTTTTTAGCCCGAATGAAGAGTTAATACCGCTGTAGTTAGCTGAGATATTTTGAAAAACTTGCAGGTAGAATTTATCCAGTGATGAAGTTTTGAGTTGATAGTGAAGTTGTTACAGAAACTTTCAACCTATAAAAATCAGTCGAAAAAAGAGCTAAACTAGTAACTGGTTGAAAAACTGTAAAAAAGTGATGAAATTGCCTGTAAAACCCGTTCACCCATCGGGTGAATTAAATTTGCCCATTGAATCAGG
>Ga0209576_1001651_pt1 | contig 10460 bp, 10 predicted proteins | sample SaaInlV_DNA_135m_FD_184686 | JGI IMG/M metagenome (GOLD analysis project Ga0209576, IMG submission 184686) | Marine microbial communities from expanding oxygen minimum zones in the Saanich Inlet - SI075_LV_DNA_135m (SPAdes) (version 2) | ecosystem: Environmental > Aquatic > Marine > Unclassified... | reverse complement strand
GGCGATGAGCTGCTCACCAACGAAGTCCAACCAACGGGCATAGACGTCACCACTGGCGACGTCCTGGTTGATCTCAGGAAGAGTCACCTGAAGGTAGGTGCGGTAGGCAAGATCACCATTACGGGAGATAGTGCAGGTCACGCGACGGCCGAAGTCAGCCTGTCCGGAGAAGGTCTGCTCGATGGACTCCATCGCGAAGTTGGTGTGGCGTCTGTAAGACACCTTCCAGAAAGTGATTTCAGGGGTTCCAGTTAGGAACACGTCTTGGGCGCCATAGGCGACAAGTTGCATAAGTCCTCCAGCCATTTTGGATTATATATACTATTACAAAAGAAAATAATTTTGGAAAAAACACATTAATTTCATTTTTTTATTGTCGTTTCATTTTTCCTAAATTATATCTTGTATACACACCACAATTGTAGTTTACTTGGAAAAATTACAATTCGCACTGCTTACGGTAAGTATTTGTAATTTTGTATTTTACAATTGTAACCACATTACATCACAATTGTAAAATAGTTTTTTTTGAACTAAATATATACATATCAATTGTCTAGAAAGCAATGTTCAGTAGAATTGCTTATTATGAAGTGTTCTAAATAGTTTTCTTCAAATATTTCGCGTTTGTTTTCATGTTTTTTCGTAAAAATGTATTTGTCGTTTTGTTTTTTGATAGACCATCCTTTTTCTAATGCATTCATCAGAAACATCATTTTTTGAAATTGACTCTTGCTTAATTTTATTTCGTTATGTTGGTCAATTATAACATTTTTGGGATTATCAGACATATACATTTCATATATGGTTTTTATATAGGATTTTGACGAATTTACAAGAAGTTTGTTTATTGTTAACGATAAAATTAACATAAAAACACTCTCGTAGATATATCCAAAAATATCAAATATGTCTTCATCGAAAGTGACCAAAACATCAGTTCACACGATTGATGAAAAACATACGGAAATAATTAATGAAATTAATCATAACCACGAAACCGTTATACCTGACTTGTTAAACGAAAAGAGTCGACTCAAAGATTATATACGCTCATTGAAAAAATCTCAAATAGATGACTATATGGAAACACGTGACCGGATTTATGCGATACAAGACGAAATTGCTGTTATGAAACAACAAAAAAAGGATTATTATCTCAACAATTCAAAATATATTTTTGACTATTTTGAACAAAAAAAACAAATCTCGGCAAATGAAACACCGAATCCACATTCAGAAGTAATTAATACATTCTTTAAAATCAAATCAAACACCTCCGATGCTGCTAATCCGCAAAGTGCCAAATACGTTAAATCTAAAAAATATTATCAAAATTATTGGAAAAATGTCTGTAATGATAATTATAACATGCAAGATTGTATAATTGCTTCAGATGTATGTCAAGTATGTAATAAAGGTGAAATGATCCCCCAAGACGAGGAAGGCATCCTAATTTGTAATAATCCTGAATGTGCGAAGTTCATCACGTATATTATCGATGGCGCCAAACCAAACAACAAGGACCCACCTAACGAAGTATCCTATACCGCTTATATTCGATTGAATCATTTCAAGGAAATTTTATCGCAATTCCAAGCAAAAGAAACAACACAAATACCAGAAATAGTCATTGATGCGATTAAAGCGCGTATTAAAAAAGAGCGCATTGAAGATACGTCTACATTGAATTACAACAAAATGCGGGACATATTGCGTAAATTAGGTCTGAATAAGTATTTTGAACATATTCAATACATTAATTCTTTGTTTGGGATTAAACCACCTGTAATGAATGAGGAACTACACGAAACATTATGTGTGTTATTTATCGAAATTCAAAAACCTTGGGCTGTACATTGTCCAGCAAACCGAACTAACTTTTTCAATTATACATATACGTTGTACCAATTATGCAATTTGTTAGACCAGACTCAATATTTACCATATATTCCGATGATGAAAGACCGCGAAAAACAATTGGAACAAGATATGATTTGGAAAAAAGTATGTGATGATTTAGACTGGGTCTTTTGTCCAACTGTGTAATTTTATACATATGTAAAATCTATTTAGAATTATAATTATATTTTACACTACGATTATGCTATCTTGTGAAGAAAAAGAGTTTGTCAATCTTTCTTACAATAATACGAATGAATATCGCAAAGAAATAAGACGTATATTTTGTATGGACTCTTCTAATTATCCAGACATAGATGATTCTATTGATATTGAGAGCAAAGATGAGTTAGAATATGACGAAAAAACAATGTCTGTAGCATTAGACCGAATTTATGCAAACACCAAGGACCATCCAACATTCAAAGAAATATTTGAAAAATCGGCAGGATGTATGTTTTCTATCGACCCCGAAATTGGATTAGCGGTTTTGTGCAGTTATGACTATTTAGATGTCTTCATTCCGTGTTATAGAGAATATATGCTTACTGGTGTATTTGATACAACAAGCATATATTATGTAAATTTGTTTAACAAACTATATGAATAAATGATGATGAAATTTACTCTTCTTTATTAGCCTCTGCCTCTGCGTCAGCCTTCTTCTTGGCCTCTGCATCAGCCTTCTTCTTAGCCTCTGCCTCTGCCTTCTTCTTGGCCTCTGCATCAGCCTTCTTCTTGGCCTCTGCATCAGCCTTCTTCTTGGCCTCTGCGTCAGCCTTCTTCTTGGCCTCTGCATCAGCCTTCTTCTTGGCCTCTGCATCAGCCTTCTTCTTGGCCTCTGCCTCTTCGTCAGCCTTCTTCTTGGCCTCTGCCTCTTCGTCAGCCTTCTTCTTCGCCTCTTCGTCAGCCTTCTTCTTAGCCTCTGCCTCAGCATCAGCCTTCTTCTTAGCCTCTGCCTCTTCGTCAGCCTTCTTCTTAGCCTCTGCCTCTTCGTCAGCCTTCTTCTTAGCCTCTGCCTCTGCGGCAGCCTTCTTCTTGGCTTCAGCCTCAGCGGCTTGTTTAGTGACGGCAACTTGACGAGCCGCGGCTTGTGCCTTCAAGTTTGTTCTGGGACGCATTAAAAAATTCATGATTATACATAATTAATATATAATATTCCTTACTAAATAGAATCTTGATTTAGTATTTATATAAACACAATTTTTATGTAAATAAAATGTATACTCTATATAAATAATGTCATCAACGAGAAATAAGAATTCTATTGGCGATTATCAGCATGAAATTCGTAGTTACACGAACGCATCTAATTACACGACATATGAGCAATCTGGAAAAGCGCCTACTAACCATTTCGCGGGAGACGGTTTACTAATGGGACGCATGGCTTCAGAAAATCTGTCAAGTAATGCATGCGACATTGAATCGCAATTGATGGGAATCGGGTCTACGAATTTAGTGAACCCCAAAAAACATGTTCAACCCAAAGTACACGATATAAAGTCGCTGAATATGATTGACCGACTTTCAATGGTGATCCCAGAACCGCTGGTCGTTGAGAAAAACCAACGCCCTTATCCTAAGAATTAAATCGCATTTTGGAAGTAACATTATGCATATTTTTAGGATGTTTTTTAAATGTTGAGTGTTTATGGTGAATCGCTTTCTTTTTATTCGATAATTCTTCTAAAGTTATATACTGAGAAGTATTATCAATCTGGTCTTCTTGAAATATGGTAGATTCTTGCTCGGAATTTGCATGTATATTTTGAACAATTTCCTCGGATTGGTCTTCTTGCTGAATCGGCGATGATTCGTCAAACTGGTTTTGCTCATGTAGATATTCTTGTATTTTATCTGATAAAGCGGTTTGTAAGTCACAGTCAGTTCGTTCAGGTAAACTATCGCACTGCGTAAATGATATATGTAAATATTCTTGCATGGGCTCGATCATGTTATCAATAATTTTTACAGGCAAGTCAATATGGGCCATAATTAATTGTACGGATTCCATGACTATTTTTGGTTATTTGATAGTTTTCATAAAAAGTATTTAATTGTTTTTATGAAAAAATGTTATTTGTAATAAGTGTAATTCATTATTGTTGTACTGGTCTAATGAAAGGTTCTTGTGATTGACTTTGTCCCATAGGCATTTGGGGTGGGTATCCAGTAGACATCCCCGATGTCAATGATTGTTTGATTTGGTCTATTTTTGCTTGATAAGATGGGTCGTCTTTCGCAATGGCGCGACCGATTATTTCTGGGTTTTTTCCTAAGATAGCAATTGCTCCGTGAGGATATTTGGATGGGTCAAAACCAAGCTGTCTCTCCATTTCCTTATCCACTGCTAGAATATCATCCAATTCCATTTCAGTGTGAAAAACATTGTCCTTGAAGTTGAAATATAGATGAGCAACTTGTTTGAATGGTTGGTCTCCAATCTCCATATCCATAGAAAACTTACCTAGATATTTGTAGTCCGCAATTTGGTCTTTGTCTAGATGAGTTAGTTTTTCAGGAGGACGATGAACTGTGAATTCCTCGTTATAAGGTTCAAACCAATCTTGATAGGTACTGCTTAAATATGTAGATAACCCGGACAACGCTCTTGACGCTGATCCAGTTACGTCGGTATCACACATATTCGGCATCTTTGGCATAGAAGGAATCATTCCTCGTGCATTGCTGAACATATTCTTCAAATCTTCTCCCATTCTTGCCATAGTCATTTGGGGATTCAATTCATCATATAGTTTTTGTCTTTCTGCTAGTAGTGGTAAAATGGGGAGAAGTTTTTGTAGGATTTCGTGTTGTTGGGTATTTTGTTCGATTTCAGCGATTTCTTTTTTAAGTTTATCGCGTTGAGATTCTTGTTCCTTCTCTTTCGCATCAGTTTCTTTACTTACCTTGGTTAATTCCTTGTCTTGTTTTTCGATCTCTGTATCTAACTTGTGTTTTTGTAACAATATTGGAAGTATCTCCAACAATTTTTGAATATTTTCTTGTTTCTGTATGTCAGAATCGATATCATCTTCTTCTTTTTTGGTTTTGTCTATGAGTGTTTGTAATGCTGCTGCTGCTTTGCTTGCGTCAGGTTTGATTTTTTCAGGTAGTTTTGCTGATTTATCTAGTTTAGGTCCTAACTCTGCTTCTGGTTCTACCTCAGATTCTAACTCAGGTTCTGGTTTTTCTTCAGATTCTAACTCAGGTTCTGGTTTTTCTTCAGATTCTAACTCTGGTTCTGGTTTTTCTTCAGATTCTAACTCTGGTTCTGGTTTTTCTTCTGGTTCTGGTTTTTCTTCAGATTCTGGTTTTTCTTCAGATTCTGGTTTTTCTTCTGGTTCTGGTTTTTCTTCAGATTCTGGTTTTTCTTCTGGTTCTGGTGGTGGTGTATATTCCCCGCAAGCATTGGTTAAATCTTGAAATTTTTTGGTAGCTAGGTCTACGCAATCAGGATTTTTATCAGGATGGAATGTCATCCGTCCTTCATTTGTGGGTTTACGTTCACCATTCTTTTCTTGACAGTGTTTGTTTAGGTCTATTTCATGTTCCTGAGCTTTACATGGTGGTGCTGGTGGGAAATTTTCTAGTGGTGTAGATGCTTTATTTTCGATAACGTCCTCACTTGCTTGAGAAACTGGTGGAGGTAATTGTTCGTTTTCAACAATGGGAATTATAGTGGTTTGACCACTCGGTTTACTACTTGCACTTATTTCTGTGTAATTTTTTTTCTCTTCTTCAATTGCTTCGTCAATACGGTCTAATACTGAACTCTTAGATGGCTGTTTATTTTCGGTACCTTTGTTGTCTTTTTCTTGTTTTTGCTTTTTTAAATCATTATATTTACTTTGAATCGGGTCTAATATTTGCTCAGCAATTGCTTTTTCTAAATTAGATTTCGTTTCTTTATCCATTGTATTACTCATTGTTTATGAATCAAGTATAACATATACAAACAAATTACTTTATGTAGGTAATTTGTTTTCCAATAATTCTAGTTATACAAATTTTAACTCAAGCGCGTCTTTTCGTTTTTCTTTGTTTGGTCTTGCGACGATTTTTACGAGTTTTCTTTCCGCCTTGTGTTTTAGATTTTTCAGATACATAGTTATCTATAAATTTTTTTAATAATTCTATGTTTTGTTTAATAAATATCGGTTGTATATCATCGGTTGCATGCTTACTGCTAAGATTGGTTTTTATTTTAGCTAGATTTGTAGTGAGACCTTTGTTATTTATATGTTGTATAAATGATTGTAATTTACCGTCTATTCGAACAAAGTCTTTTGAAAATGATTTTTTTTCATTATAATGATTGGTTGTTAATCTCTTGCCGATGTTCTCGAAATCTGCTATTATAGTGGTTGCTTCCTTCGTATTTTCATCTGCGTTTTTGCATTTTAATGTATCTACTGGACATTTGCCCTTCACTAACTCACTAGTATGACATCCTTCTATGTAATTAAAACCGTCTTTCTTTTTGAAGTCATTTATAAATGTAGAAACGTCGTTTATAAAATTAGTTTCTATATCCCCCGGTAGTTTATCATTTATCAGTGTCCCCAGATAATAGTTTATTCCTTCAATCGCATCTACGGTATGACTATGTTTCGCATTGTAACTTCCTTCACCGTACCCAAAGATACCTTCACTTAAAGGTGCTTCATATTTACCAAAAGTGAATGGATATAAACGACATAAAACATTCTCAAAAATATTTTGTAAATTTGTATTGTTCTCTTCGCCAATTGTCTTGATTATTGTATCTTTTATAAATCCAGTGTTCCACGACTTGATGATATCTGATTTTAACTTATGAATTGTATCTGCAATGTCTGGATTTCGAACCGTAGCATCTTTTACTTTGGCTTGTAAAGCGGCAATATTCGCAATAAATTCTACTTTGGTTTCATCGTCTTCTTCTATCCTTTCAGTAATTGCTGTCACATCTAAATCATCTTCTAGTTCGTCTTCTTCCGCTTTTCGTGCCTCTTCTTCCGCTTTTCGTGCCTCTTCTTCCGCTTTTCGTGCATCTTCTTCCACCTTTTTCTTAGCATCTTCTTCCGCCTTTTTCTTAGCATCTTCTTCCGCCTTTTTCTTAGCATCTTCTTCCGCCTTTTTCTTAGCATCTTCTTCCGCACGTAAACGTGCTTCATGTGCTAACCTGTCTATCTTTGTTTCTAATTCTTTACTTAGGTCATCTGAAGGAGCAGTTACACTACTATCTATATAACTATCACTCACATCTTCTAAGTCTTCAACTACCAAATCGTCCATATTTATTTGCGCTTTTTCATGCATAAAATCTGGCGAAGTAATTTCTTCATCATATGACATAGGACCACGAGACGCGTCATCTAAATCCACTTCGCCCGACTGTTGTTCGTCAGATATACTGGGAGCGAGTGTTGTAGAACTCAACAAATCTTTATCGTCAAGTGTTGTAATTTCGGGAATGTGATAAATCACAGGTAAATTCTCGTCAATACAAAATTTGTTATCAGATTCATTTTTTTCCTTTACAGTAGTTGCATACTGAATAACATCTTTATCTACCTTTATAATAATCTCAAGTAATTTACCTTGTTCAAAATCGTTGGAAATGGTTAACTTATTCTTGTATGGTGTATATACTCCTTCTGATGCCATTGAACTATCATCAAGTAATTTCATTGTATTCACAACAAAGCTATTATCACTGCAGAAATCAATCAAAATAGAATATTTCCTGTCTGGGTAGTCAATTAGTTTTTGAACCAATTCATCTGTAAGTTTTTCACTCAACGCATCTTCTAGTGATTTTCTACCCCCGACTTGCGATGTGTTTTTAAAAGTAGTATTTTTTTGTTTTCTTCCGGTACGCTTTTTCTGTTTTTGGGTATATCTTTTCTTTCTTTTTGGTGGCATTACTCCTTATAATATACACATACATAAGTTATCGTCTATATCATAACTTATTTATGAACTATTGCTAAATTTACTTTTTGGAAGTCTTTCTCTTGTTCTTGTTATTGCGTCTGGTTCTACGCTTCTTTTGGGTCTTGCGTTTCTTTTTGCCTCCAGCCATAACAGCACCACGGGATTTCAGTAGGTCCATCATAGTCTGGTTTTCATTTTCTTTAGCCAATGTGAAAGCTGTATCCCCGCTAACAGTCTTGGCTTCCAGGTCGGCCCCCTTGTTCAATAGAAGGGTCGCCACGTCCTCGTGACCGTTTATGCTAGCTATATGAAGAGCAGTCCTGTCATGTTTATCCTTGGCTTCCACGTCGGCCCCCTTGTCCAGAGCATCCTGTGCGCGGGCAAGGTCTCCGTTCTTAATGGCATCGAGGAGCTCCTTGTTTATCGCCTTTTTTTGTGCTTCTTTTTGTTCTGTCGATGGTTCGTTCGTTGGTTGTTTACTCACTTGTTGTTGTGATTCATTTTCGATTGCTAACGGGGTTTGTTGCTGTTCTGGTGGTGATCCATTTTCGATTGCTAACGGGGTTTGTTGTTCTGGTGGTGATCCATTTTCGATTGCTAACGGGGTTTGTTGACTCACTTGTTGTTCTGTGATTGCTAACTGTGCTTCCGTTGCTACTACCCCTTTATCTCCTGCTCCTTCTCCTTCTCCTTCTTGTTCTCCTTCTCCTGCTTGTTCTCCTGCTTGTTCTCCTGCTTGTTCTCCTGCTTGTTCTCCTTCTCCTGCTTGTTCTCCTGCTTGTTCTCCTTCTCCTTCTTGTTCTCCTTCTCCTTCTCCTTCTTGTTCTCCTTCTCCTGCTTGTTCTCCTGCTTGTTCTCCTGCTTGTTCTCCTGCTCCTGCTGCTGGTACTGCTACTGGTACTGCTCCTGCTGCTGGTACTGCTTGTTCTCCTTCTTCTTCTTGTTCTCCTTCTCCTGCTGGTGGTGATGATGTGTCTCCGTCTCCTGCTGCTGGTGTTTTTTCTTTCTCAGGTTTCTTTGCGTCCGCTAATTCTGTATCTTTTTCGTCTTTCTTCTTTTTTAACTTGTCAACTTCGCCTTGAATATATCCTTTTATAGCATCTAGACCTTCAGGGGAAGTAATATCATTATTAATGCCCGCGTTTTCAATCTTCATCACGTCTCCTTTGGGTGGTTTGACTTGTAATAACTTTGTGTGTTCTTTATCTAAAATAAATGTGTAATGAGGTTCATTCATATGCATTCCGGTAATCGACATTGTGAATTTGTATTATACAATAATCCCATATTTTATTGCGATTGAAATCTATGCGTAAAGTGAATTTTCTCCATATCTAATTTCACCATCAATGGGTCACGGTCCATTTGCGAAATCCAACACACATATTCTCCTCTCACAATTGCTAAACTCAAACAAAATTCCACGCCGATTTTACGAAAATAAAAATCGTCACTATACATCTTGGGTTCCAAACTCTCTTTATCCAATGCTATAAAACGATGAAAATACTTGCGCGGCGTCCCATCGATTGAATAATGAACAATTCCTACTAAATATTCGCCATAATCTACGAACCCAGATGACCCCCGAATATCGCGAAACGCGGGTTCTTGAATAGGAAATGTTTTGTGTATAACTAATGTATGGGTTTCATCTAGTTTCCCTATTTCTAATGGAAACCAACGATAAATAAACCACAATTCATCTTTCCAGACCAGGGGTATCCAGTTCTTCTGCATACTACGTTTGTAAGGTGAATGTAAAAAATGACTATTCTTGTATAAACGATATACTGGATCATATTCCCCCATGACCATACTATTCATTGAATCGTGAGTATAATTCACATTCGTCGCTAAATAATACAATGTATCGCGATATACAAACAATCGAACATCTTCTAATCCGTAACACCGAGACCATTTTGATTCAAATCCTATATGTTGTTCGTCCATTTCCAAATAATCATTTGGAACAAGGTTTTCATTCAGTTCACTCACCATATTCTTAGATTTGAAGTTACCAATTACATCGTTTACTGCAAAATCCCCTTCCGTAGTATACCAATAATTTACATACCGCGTATTCAAATAATATTTTCCACGAAATTCTACCATGCTTGCTGACCCAGGTTCATAAGAACGTATAAGTGGATAAGAATAACTCTTTGTTTCATATATTGCTTCTAATGGGTCGATGCTATGATGTGACATGTGGTTTTACAATCATAGTTCATTATCTTTATTTGATTTTCATCAATACCAATAATTTTCATAGAAAATTGATTGTATATTTGAGGGTGTATACTATATTACAATACAATCAACATGGAAACGCCTGAAGAAAGAAAGATAAGGATTGACCAAATGCGTCAAGAATGGGTAGACTCTCAGTCAGGTTCACATAAAAATACTGAAGACACTCATGCTACAAATAATGAATCGCCTGGTTCGTCAAATCGTGGTGTAATTTTAGTATTTGATACCGAGACTACAGGGTTGCTTCCAACGGGTTTGGATTCTTGTGATATTAAAAAGTACCCATATATTACTCAATTGAGTTATATTGTATATGATACCGAAAAACAAACAGAAATATATCGATTCAACTCTTACATAAACATTGACCAAAG
>Ga0209576_1001641_pt1 | contig 10537 bp, 10 predicted proteins | sample SaaInlV_DNA_135m_FD_184686 | JGI IMG/M metagenome (GOLD analysis project Ga0209576, IMG submission 184686) | Marine microbial communities from expanding oxygen minimum zones in the Saanich Inlet - SI075_LV_DNA_135m (SPAdes) (version 2) | ecosystem: Environmental > Aquatic > Marine > Unclassified... | reverse complement strand
CTATAAAATTCTGTGTGAAATGGAATTTCCGGTAGTGTTCTGTGTGAAGTGGAAAACTATAAAATTCTGTGTGAAATGGAATTTCCGGTAGTGTTCTGTGTGAAGTGGAATACTATAAAATTCTGTGTGAAATGGAATTTCCGGTAGTGTTCTGTGTGAAGTGGAAAACTATAAAATTCTGTGTGAAATGGAATTTCCGGTAGTGTTCTGTGTGAAGTGGAATACTATAAAATTCTGTGCGAAATGGAATTTCCGGTAGTGTTCTGTGTGAAGTGGAATACTATAAAATTCTGTGCGAAATGGAATTTCCGGTAGTGTTCTGTGTGAAGTGGAATACTATAAAATTCTGTGTGAAATGGAATTTCCGGTAGTGTTCTGTGTGAAGTGGAATACTATAAAATTCTGCGTGAAGTAGAACACTTACCTGAGTACCGATTATCATCAGGGGAGAATTCCCTCATTGGTGTGGATCAATGTTCCCAGAAGGCTTAAAATTTCTGGCTGAACTATTTCAAACTGTGGGGAACTCCCTTTGAAGCGCTGCTGAGTTTTTCGCCAGAAAAATCGAATGTAATATTAAAATTGAGGCGGGGTGTTTTCATTTTTGTAAGATAAATATTATTTTTATGGCTAATTATGTCTAGAGTTTTATCAGCAGCAGGGATAGTTCCGTGTTTTTTCCAGTGATAAAAAACGCAGGGGAGAAATGTCTTAATTTTGTAATTTTCACTAAATCAACAGTTATGTTGGCTTTGTAAAAATTACTAAACTAATTATTTGTCATCGCTAACGGAGAGAGAAATCTTAGTAATATCAGTACTTAACATAAGACAGATTTCTTGCTTTGTAAGCAATGACACCGATTTAAGACTTTTTACTGGTTAATCAGTTCTGACAATAATTTCTAACAGTTGTTGTGAGGGAATATGTCTTTACATTTTGAGGGAGCAGAATTCAGTCAGCGTATAAATAGGTTGCGTGAGTTGATGGCCGAAAATGAACTGGATGGGATGCTGCTTTTCCGGCAGGAAAGCATGTTTTATCTAAGCGGTTATGACACTTTCGGCTACGTATTTTTCCAGTGTCTATATTTGGGTCTGATGTGTTTCGGACAGAGTTACATGGTGAATGATTCAGGATGTGAATGCCTTTCGCGCCACTCTTTAGAATTGGTGGTGCGTTAACCGATCCTCCTAGTTTTTCGGTGAGATAGCACGGATGATAAAAACTATCTCACCGGGAAACGTTTTATCCGGAGGCCGGAAAAATATGAAGGGGTTGATAGATCAAGTTATTGAACTAATTTATATTTTATAAAAACAGCAAAAAATAATATTTAATCAGAGGGATGAAATTTTTCATTACTCTTCATCAGTGAAAGGACTAAAGCGAAAATGGAAGATAAATCCGTACTCTTGCGACAGATGCGTAAACACGCGCAATCATTTTCTTCGGCATTAACTCCGCCAAAAGTTGTGGATGAAGCTAATTTAAAACATGCTCTGGGATTGATTGACGTAACCGTAAAGGATTCGAGCTTTGGCACAATACGCAAATTATCCTTCAAGACGCCACCGTTATTGAAAGCACTGCGGCTTGAAAATAATTTGAACTTTTTACGTACTGAACTTAATAAACGTGTTCCGCAAGGATTATCCTTCGATATCCCTTTGACGGAAAAGGAGCTAAAGAAAGAATCAGAAAAAGTTAAACGGGCCGAGACAAAACTGCGGAAACTGCTCGCAACTAAGGATTGCTGAAAACTGATTGCCGATTTGAGTTAAATTGAACTTTTATAGATGGGCTGACATCACGTAATTAGTGTGTTAAGTCATTTAAGATAAATAGTATTTTTATTAATTTATGCCGGAAAATCATGGTGATAATCCGGATATGCGGGGTGCTCCGTGAACATCATGGAGTGAACTTACTGAAACTGAAAATTGAGGCTGATTTAAAAGCATCAAGATTCTGCTTTCGGTTGCGTAGTGCCCCAGACTCTGCAGGCCGTTTAGCCCGTAGTGTCTTAAAAGTCTTCGCGTGCCGTGCACGTTGGAGAGCCAAGGGAAGGGCTTTGCTTTCATGGTGAGAGTTGTCCTCTTTAGACAGGAATGGTTTAATCTGGACCTGTTTTCCCACAGTATTCTATTGGAAGGGAATACATTTATTCTATGGTTGGAATTAACTTTCTCACTTAAAAATTAAGGAGATAAGATGGGACTAAGAATCAATAATAATATTGAGTCTATGGTTGCACACCGCAACCTGTTAAAAAATGAACGCGCGCTTTCAAAGTCACTTGAAAGATTGGCTTCAGGACAGAAAGTCAACAGGGCCGCCGATGATCCGGCCGCTTTGGTGATTTCTGAACATATGCGTGCAGAAATTAGCGGAATGGAGCAGGCAATCCGAAATAATGAGGTTGCCATTTCACTGGTACAAACGGCAGAAGGATCTATGAATGAGATTTCAGCCCTATTGGTTAGTATTCGTCAGCGTGCCATTTCTGCGGCAAACGTCGGCGCTAGTGATGACGCAATGACTCAGGCAAATCAGTCTGAGATTGAAAATGCTCTGTCATCAGTTGACCGTATTGTTTCGAGCACTCAGTTCGGACAATACAAACTTCTGGACGGAACTAATGCCAGGAAAACAATGGAAGATGGAACTACTAGGGAAGGACTCCGTTTTCACGTTGGACCGGATGCTGGTCACACGGCAGCAGTTTCCATCAGGAACATGACTTCGAGTCAACTTGGTAGAGTTGCTGAAGGTGAATTACCCAATGCAAGTAACTTCATGTCACTTGCTGACATTGATGTGAGTACTGAGCAAGGTTCACAAGATGCTCTAAGGATCATTGACCAGGCAATTACTGAGGTTGCAACTGTCCGAGGTGAGTTAGGTGCGTTTCAGGCTAACACCCTGGAATCTAATCTCACCAGCTTACAGGTGGCTGCAGAAAATATGACTTCTGCAGAGTCTACTCTGCGTGATACTGACATGGCACAGGAACTGGCTACTTTTACACGTAACCAGATCATGAGTCAATCAGCAACCGCTCAGTTGGCGCAGGCTAATGCATTACCGCAGAACGTACTGCGTTTGTTAAACGCCTAGCATGGTTCGGGGATTCGTCCCCAAACCACACACTATTCCGGCTCCGTATTTGGAGTCCGGAATGGCTGTGTTTAACAGTTTTGAATGAGCAGTTATTTATGATGGCTTAGTAAATAGTTGTCATTCCCGCGAAAGCGGGAATCCAGGAACTTGTAAGTATCTTAAATAATGGATTCCCGCTTTCGCGGGAATGACAAACATAGGTATCCGGATGACTTTTTACTAAGACATCATCGATTATTTTTAATCAGAACAATGTCTGTGAATGGAATTTAATTTCCGTTTAAGAGACATAAATAAACCTGAATCTTTAATTTAATGAGGAATTATGCCGTTGGGGATGAAAAACAATATTGCATCGATCAACGCAATTAATCATCTGGCAAAAGCGCAGAAAGAGATGTCGGATTCGCTGACACGTTTGGCTAGCGGACAAAGGGTCAACGGCGGAGCGGATGCTCCGGCGGCTCTTGTCATGTCTGAAGGGCTTCGTGCTCAAATTGCCGGTGTGCAGCAAGCTTTGCAAAATACCGAGTTTTCGCTGTCAATGGTTCAGACTGCTGAAGGTGCTTTAGTTGAAGTGAGCAATCTGCTGATTGAAATGCGGCAATTGGCTTCAACCGCGGCAAATGAAGGCGCTACTGATTTTGGCGCGCTGATCTCACTGCAGTTTCAGATTCGTACTGCAATCGAAGGAATCGACCGCGTTTCACAGTTCACCCGCTTTGGTAATAAGCATCTGCTGGACGGTAGTCAGGGTGCTACCGGCACTGGCGGAAATGAAGAACTGGTTTTTGTAAATGCAACTTCGCAAACAATCTCTTCTCCACTAAGTGGATACGATGTTGACATAGATGAAATGCCTTTACGCGCAAGTTTGATTGAAGACCTTGATGATGACGATGCTTCCGGTTTACAAATTACTCTGGAAGAAGAAGACGGCGCGATTATCAGAGTCCGGAATCCGGAAGGTGCTTCCGCGCTAGGATTTGCGAACCGTCTGCAAAGAGCCGCTTTTTCCGCGAATATGAATTTGGATATCCGCTATGATGCAGATGATGAAGAACTTACAATTGAACATCGGGAGTACGGTTTTACCAAAGGTTTCACCATCACCAGCTCCAAAGATGGAATCCTCGTCGATGGCCCTTTTGAACCACAATTATTTTTAGGACAGGACATTGAAGGGACAATAAATGATGAACCGGCTGAAGGAGACGGGCTGGTGCTGACTGGAGATTTTAAAAACAGTAAAACAAGCGGCTTGAGTGTAGCTTATTTAGGTGATGGAACAGGCAATGCCGGTGCAGTCACAGTCGCGCAGAATGCACTCAAATTTCAATCCGGTACCAGCGCTGATGAACAAATAAAGGTAGCGTTGAACAGCACCCATTCTTCTGTGCTGGGACGCGGAGTTGATAACACCAGCGGATTTGAAAATTTGTCTCAAATCAGGCTGACTTCTACTCAAGAGGCCATTGACGCAATTCGCCTTGTGGATGAAGCTCTTGATCAATTAACATCAATGCGGGGGCAACTCGGATCAGTGCAAAAACATACACTGGAAACAAATATTTCTGTACTGCGTTCAAGCGCGGAAAATTTAACTGCTGCTGAATCCAGTATTCGGGACACAGACATGGCTTTAGAAATCGCTAATTTCACTAAAAACCAAATCATCACAGAAACCGCCGCTGCTGCTGTCGCACAGGCAAATCAGACTGCAGCTCGTGTTTTAAGACTGTTGTTCAGTAATAATGCACATAATCACTGGTCGTTTTTCGGAGAATAGTGGTTGATTCGTAATAGTTGTCATCCCCGCGAAAGCGGGAATCCAGGAACTTGTAAGTATCTGAAATAACCGATTCCCGCTTTCGCGGGAATGACAAACATTGGTGTCAGAATGACTCTTTACGTGAGCATCATGATTGATTCCTAAAAACGCCTAAACTAATTATTTGTCATCTCGAACGAAGAGAGAGATCTAGTCTGTGCAATACACTAATATCATTAAGATTTTACATTTGGTCGAAATAACAAAAAGCGGATTTGATACTTTTTACGACCGCATTAATAATGATTGATGAAAAATAATGCGCCTTGACGATACTATTGCTGCGGTAGCAACGCCTCTGCAGCCATCCGGACTTGGAGTAATCAGAGTCAGCGGAACGGAGGCAGTTTCGCTTGTGGAGCCTTTGTTTAAAGGCCGAGGGCGTCCGTTGAAAAAGGCGGAAACGCACAAACTGCTGTATGGCTGGATACATGATGAGGGAGAATTGCTTGACAAAGTTTTACTCGTTGTTATGCGTGCACCGCATTCCTACACTACGGAGGATGTGGTTGAAATTCAATGCCATGGTAGTCCTCTTGTTTTGAGAGCAATCCTGGATTTACTTTTAAAACAGGGAGCGCGTCTGGCGGAAGCCGGAGAATTTACTCAAAGAGCATTTCTGCATGGACGCCTCGACTTGACGCAGGTGGAGGCAGTTGCGGATTTGATCCATGCTACTTCAGAAGTTGGAGCAAAATTAGCCGCTCAACAACTGGATGGTAAACTTTATCAAGCCATTGATGTTGTCAAAAAACAAGTGGTATCCATCGCTTCCCTGATTGAGGCAGGTATTGAGTTTCCGGAAGAAGGTCTTGACTTCTCACAGCGTGAAAATTGTCTGCAGCGTCTGGATCATGCTTGTGCTGATTTAGAGAACATGCTTTCTCATGCAGAACAGGGAAGACGGATGCGTGAGGGCTTTGCGGTTGCGTTGATAGGGCGGCCGAATGTAGGAAAATCTTCTCTGCTCAACACTTTGCTGCGGGAACAGAGAGCGATCGTTACCACGATTCCGGGAACCACACGTGATTCTATTGAGGAATCCGTGCAAATACAAGGTGTTGCTTTCCGTTTGACTGATACTGCAGGAATCAGAAAAACCACGGATCTGCTTGAAACAGAAGGTATCCGCAGGACACAGATAGTACGAGACAAAGCTGACCTCGTTCTGCTGATTTTGGACGCCAGCGAAAAACTTAGGGAAGAAGATCAGGCTTTAATACGTGAGCTTGAACAGCAACGTACAATAGTGGTCCTTAATAAAAAGGATCGTCTCAGTGCTAAACTGCCTGAATGGTATGAAGCAATTTCTGCGATGGAATCGGTTATGATTTCAGCAAAAAACGGTGACGGTTGTGATGAACTTGAATCGTGTTTGTTCGCGAAAGCGACTCAGGACGGACTGCCTCAGCAGGATGAAATATGGATCACAAACCGCAGGCAGCAACAAGCCGCTAAAAATGCGCTGGCGGCCTTGCAACAAGCGCGGGAAATTTTAGAAAGTTCTGCAGGCGAAGAATTCCTAGCCGTTGATTTACGTTCCTGCTTAAATGCTCTTGGTGAAATAGTCGGTGAAACAACGCCCGATGATTTGCTAGGTCAGATATTTTCGGAGTTTTGTATTGGCAAATAAAAAGTTGACAGACAGTGACTTAAAACTGCTGCTAGGAAAACAGGAATCACTGCTGAAAGAATTATTGGACTTTTCACAACGCCAATTCGCAGAAAAAGATCCGGTTGGACTGGACGCACTTTTGTTACAAAAGGATCGCTGCTTTGAAGAAATGCAGAAAGTAGATTCTCTCCTTCAAAAATGGTATACGCAATTTGAGCGGGATTTAAAGCCCGATGAACAGATCCTTGATCAAACTCTGCAGGAATTACTGCAAAAAATACTGCTTTCAGAGCAGGATTATGAACAAGTGGTTGGACGTGAAAAAAAAGCTATTTCATTACAAATTGACGAGTTAAGTCGGCAAATGCAGTACCGGAAAGAACCGGTTCAGCAGAGAGCTAAAATCAAAAATATGATGACCTGAACAACACTGTAATATTAATTAACCATGCTTTTTTCAGCTTACCAGATAGAGTCGTTGTTGGAAGATATTCAACAGGAGATTTTTCCAATAGTTAAATCCGCCAGCGAAACTATGAGCCTTTCTGAAGATGCAATTCAGGGCGCGTTGCAGTATTTACGGATACCGAAAAAGCAAGCTCTTGCCTGGATTACCCCCGGTGATATTAAGGCTCTGGTTGAAGATCAGACTGCTTATGATCCAGTGGTTGACCATGTTCAACAAAGCCGTGCGGGACGTTTTGTTACTCCGGCTTATGTTCCTGAGAATCCGCCTCCCTCATTTCCGCTGGTCAGTGATCATACGAAAGCACTCCGTGAAAGCGTTGCTTCCCAAGAACAATCTTCGGAAGTCCCTCTGCCGGAAAAAGACACCTCATTAACTGACGAAAGCCTCGAAATTCCTACAGTTGAAGAGCTTGATCCTCTTACGACTGCTGAAGAGCAAGTTCAAGACTCTGCTGCTGACACAGAAATATCCGAGCTTGAGCCGATTTCTGCTGAAGAAAGTACAGCTGATGTAGTAACAGAAAGCACTGATGATATAGTAGCAGAAAGTGCTGATGAGCAGACACCGGCAGAGCTGGAAGAATCAACTAATTCTAAATCAGCAGAATCCGGAGTATCTGCGGCCTCATTATTTGATGGCATTGAGGTAGAGGATGAGCATGATGAAGAATTTGACTTTGACACAGGCGGATTACAAGGAGAAATTGATGATGACAGCGACGTTGTTTTTGGAGACGGGCGCATTGAAAAACAAGCAATGATTAAATTTGTCAGTAATTATCCTGACAGCACAATAAAATTCCTGCTGCGTAAAAATTTGGACGGTCGCCCTTTACCGACTGGTTACGATGAAATTTATCTAAACTGGGAAAACCGTGGATTGTCACGTGGAAGGTTGAGAAAATACTTGTTCAAACTGATGGAATGGCAGGACTTTCCGGATATCCCCGTCCTTGATGTGGTGAGAAAAATTCGTGAACGACATTATGATCTGAAAGAAAAAAATTAAATGAGTACAAAAAAATTCAGACCGAACGTAGCAGCAGTAATCTTTGACCCTTTAAAAAACAAAGTGCTGATGTTCCGGCGTGTTTCAAAAATAAATGAAGCAGAAAAACCATTGTCCGACGGAGGTCAGTTACGCTGGAACTGGCAGTTTCCGCAAGGCGGTGTTGACCCTGGAGAAAACGAAGAGGAAACCCTTTTTCGTGAACTGGAAGAAGAAATCGGTACACGGGATGTCAGCATCATCCGTTCATCCAAAACACGGATACGCTACCATTATCCGCGTAAAATGTTGCACATCCTTCATCAACAGCCAATTTGGAAACCTTTCTGCGGACAGCAGCAACGCTGGTACCTTGTTAAGTTGAATTGTGAGACTGAGCAAATTTCTTTCACCCATGAACCAGTTGAATTTGACGCTTTCCAATGGATTTCACCGCGTAGAGGTTTAAAATTAGTTGTGCCATGGAAACGTAAAGCCTACCGTAAAGGTTTGCGCAGCCTCGGAATTATGTGATAGTTTTTATCTGCAAAAAAAATATCCTGCCTGAAACTTTCGAAAAATTACCCGATTTTGAGTGAATTTGATATAATTAAAATAGTCAACTGATTTGGCTTGCAGAACAATAATTTTATCCTTGTGTCAGTATAAAAAACAATCAAATGGAACCTCGATGTTAATGCTTATTTCACCGGCAAAAACGCTGGATTATGAGACCCCTCCGACTACTGCGAATTACAGTCTGCCGGACTATCTGGAAAAGTCAGCGGAACTGATTGCGGTCGTCAGTAAGAAGTCTTATCCTCAGTTGATGAAGCTGATGCATGTTAGTCAAAAAATTGCTGAACTAAGTGTTGAACGTTTTAATCAATGGCAGCTGCCTTTCAATTCCGGGAATGCAAAACAAGCGGTTTTGGCTTTTAAAGGTGATGTTTATACAGGTTTGGATGCATCCGCTCTTGCTGAAGATAAACTGGATTATGCGCAGGAACATTTGCGGATAATTTCCGGTCTTTACGGTTTGTTGCGACCGCTTGATCTGATGCAGCCTTACCGATTGGAAATGGGGCTTAAGCTTAAAACAAAAAAAGGTGCTAACCTTTATCAGTTCTGGGGTGAGCAGATCACTGATGCTGTCAATTCAATGTTGGCAAAACAGGACGAACCGGTCTTGATCAACCTTGCATCAAATGAATATTTTAAAGCAATTCAAAAGAATAATCTGGATGGACGTCTGATTACTCCGGTGTTCAAAGACTGGAAAAATGGTGAATATAAAATGATTAGTTTTTTTGCTAAAAAAGCCCGTGGAATGATGGTACGATACGCCATTGATCATAATATTCAACAAGCAGAAGAATTACAAAATTTTGATTATGACGGTTATAGTTTGAACTCTGACCTGAGTCACGGCGACACTTGGGTTTTCTGTAGAGACTGATTTGAAGGCTTAAGTGCTCACATTGTCATTTGAGATAAATTAGGAGAATCGTTTACCCAACATCATAAATCGAATCACTAAAAACCGTTGAAACGGTTTCATGTTTATAATACCCCTTTAACCCCCGAATAAATTCGGGGGCTGTTCTCAGAAAATAACCTCGAAATACAAATCAAATTTTGTAGGCTGGGTATCGAATCGTTTGGTAATTTTGTCAATTCGTTGGGCACGTTGCAGTTTGCCCAACCTACAATACAATGTGTGATTATATTTGGCTTTTTGTAGGCCGGGTTAGGTAAAAGCCGTAACCCGGCAATTCGATTATTTTTCCCCAAACCACAACAGAGTTTGCGTAGGTTGGGCAAAAGCCGCAGCCGAGCCCAACATCACACAACAATCCGTTTGCCCGAATCACATCGAACCGTTGCCCCCATCAAACCGAACCGTTGGGCACGTTGCACTTTGCCCAACAACACACTTTGAATAGTTTACCCAACATCATAAATTGAATCACTTAAAACCGTTGAAACGGTTTCATGTTTATAATATCCCCTTTAACCCCCGAATAAATTCGGGGGCTGTTCTCAGAAAAAATCACGAAATATAAATCAAATTTTGTAGGCTGGGTATCGAATTGTTTGGTAATTTTGTCAATTCGTTGGGCACGAAGCACTTTGCCCAACAACACACACCAAATGGTCGTGCCCGAATCAAACCGAACCGTTGGGCACGTTGCACTTTGCCCAACCTACAATACAATGTGTGATTATATTTGGCTTTTTGTAGGCCTTTTTGTAGGCCGGGTTAGGCAAAAGCCGTAACCCGGCAATTCGATTATTTATCTTCAAACCACAACAGAGTTTGCGTAGGTTGGGCAAAGGCCAAAGCTCTAAGTAATTCAACATTTTGAGAAACAAATCTGTTTCTCAGTCCCCACTGCATATTGATCCCCAAAACAAAAAAGGTCAACATTTTGCTTGTCTTATCTATTAAATCGCTGTATTGATATATGATGATTTAATTGAAGCAAGAAGACTTTCAGCCCTTATAATT
>Ga0209576_1001635_pt1 | contig 10556 bp, 11 predicted proteins | sample SaaInlV_DNA_135m_FD_184686 | JGI IMG/M metagenome (GOLD analysis project Ga0209576, IMG submission 184686) | Marine microbial communities from expanding oxygen minimum zones in the Saanich Inlet - SI075_LV_DNA_135m (SPAdes) (version 2) | ecosystem: Environmental > Aquatic > Marine > Unclassified... | reverse complement strand
ATAGTTTGTAGCTGTTTCAATTGCATGTCCAAAGCTATGACCGTAGTTCATTATATTACGTGGTCCAGTATCAAACTCATCTATTTCAATTAATTTTTTCTTCATTAATAAAGAATTATGAATAAATTTTTCCATAATATCATAATTTTCTACAATGTCTTCATATGCATCTGATATTTCATTAAAACTCTTAGGGGAGTTAATTGCATGAACTTTTATCATTTCTCCTATGCCAGAGTAGATTTCTTTTTTCTTCAATGTTTGCAAAAAATCAACATCTATTACAATATTCTTTGGAGGGGTAAATGTGCCTAAAATATTTTTTATATCTCCAGAATTAATGGATGATTTAGAACCAATACATGAGTCCGATTGAGCTAATAAAGTTGTTGGGTAAAATTCCCAGGGCAATCCACGCATCATTGTTGTAGCTAAAAAACAAGTAATATCTTGAATAATTCCACCGCCAATGGCAACTAGCATTTGCCCCCTTCTAACATTTAACTTAACCAGTTCATTAATGTAATTTGGAAAACACCTTAAGGACTTATTTTCTTCACTGGCTTCAATAATTAATATCCTAGCATTAAGGATATTATTAATACGACCACCGTACAGTTTGGAAATATTCTGATCTACTATATAAATAGCATCTTTTATTGGATTATTATTTAATTGATCCATTCCGCCACGAATAAAATTCGCAGAGTATTCTCCATTGTGAGATTGTATTGTAATTTGATTAGACACGAGAAAACCCTCCATCAATCATTAAGTTTTGACCAGAAATATAGGTATTTTCTTCACTAACCAACCAACTCACTAATGATGCAATTTCATCTGCACGTCCCAAGCGTTTCATTGGAATATTTTTTTGAATTTTTATAATTCCATCTTTACCCAATACATTCCTTGTAAGCTCTGTATCAATAAACCCAGGGCCAACACTATTTGCCAAGATGTCAAATTCTGATACTTCAGCTGCAAGCGCAGCAGTCATACCATCAAGAGCGAATTTACTTGAAGAGTACGGTGCACGATACTCCTTGACTATATTTCCAAAAATAGATGTTATATTTACAATTCTGCCCCAATTATTTTCCATCATATTAGGAATAACAGCTTGACATAGTTGAAACGGAGTGCGTAAGTTTACTTGCAATATTTCATCAAAATCACTAATCCTGATTGAAGCAAATTCACCAATTTTATTAATTCCTGCATTATTAATTAATATATCTATCTTCCGTTTTTTTATAAATTTAATAAAATCATCGACTGAGTTTTTATCTAAAAAATCTACTGCATAGTAATCCGTCCCACTTGGGCACTCTCCATCTTGATGTGTTCCTGTGCCAATAACATCCAGCCCATCTAACAATAACCTTTCAGCAATAGAATAACCAATACCACGCGTTGCTCCAGTTACCACTGCACAATACTTTCTTTTAATCATTTAAATTTATTTTAAACAAATGACGGGGTGTTAATTTTTTTCATACTGCCAGTTAGCTTTAATTAAATAACTACTTAATAAATATATTAATCAATAAACTCTTTTGATAAAAACTTCATCATTAATAATATACACACCAATGGTTTAAAATATTTTTATAAATTCAAAAATAAAATGACAATACCCTTTAAATCATTCAGCTTAAAGCGCTTTATTACACATTTATAAGATTAAACTTTTTCAAAATATTTAATATCATTTCCTGTAAGACTCTTCTCATTCATCCAAGATGGTTCAAAACCGTCCTGACAATATAATCTAATAAACTCAATAACCTTCTCTTTTGAATCAGTTAATTCAATATTAATATCAGGACTAGTAAATAGATTGGCGTACTCATTTCTTATATAAAATAAATTACAAAATCCAGATACATGAATCAACTTATATCCATATATTTTTGCCAGACTATCCATTGCAAGAAAACTAGCGCCAAATACTTTTTTATTCGAAGGCTTATTATTCAATATCTGAGTATTTGGGCACGACAATGCGATATCAATTGGCAAAAATGGATTATATTCTAGAATAAGTAATTTAGGCCTGTAATTATTCTCCAGCACTTCTTTTGCAACATAATAATCATACGAATCAATATCAATTGTTAGTATGTCAATATTCTTAATTGCTTTAAGTTTTTTTGCAATAAGTCAACTATATTTTCTGGCGTTACGAAGAACTCAAAAGGCATGTTGTTTAAAAACTTTAAATATTTAAAATTTTTTTTAATAAAAACAACTTTTACAACATCTAAAATATTTAAAATTTTAGACCGTAAGTCAATTTTTTGCGTAAAGTAAACTGCGTTTGCAATATACTTAACTCTAAATGATCTAGTAGTTGTTCCAAGTGCTCTTGTCTCACCAAATTCTACTATAGTTTTATCCTTGCTATCAACTCCTATCTCTTCAAATATCTTAATAATAACGCCATCTTCAGAATAATGCGGACACTCTTTGACGCCATAATTATGATAAATATTTTTTCTAAATTTATTTAAACTTATCATTCCTCTAACCAGTTTTGTTTGAAACCATGAATTATACAGTTTAAAAAATTAGTAAAATACCTCTAATCACACTATTAAATACAACTAATTTCTCTACGGTAATTCTCTTTTACCACACTACAAAAACCAACCACTAGAACTGTATTTACAGTGCTTATCATAATAGCCTAGAATATCGTGTGAATATCACGATTGGCTTTGTTATATTCATCAACTTGGCCAATGTCAATCCAGTATTCATGAATAGGGAATGCGCTCACCTTTTCTTTATCCAATTTACCTTCTAGAAAATCTGTCATATCTAAATAAGTAGTCCCATCAATTTTCTGAATAAGACTATGATTTACAACATAAATACCAGCATTTACAAAAAACTTATGCACTGGTTTTTCTTTAATTCCTTTAATTTTATGATTATTTACCTCAACAACACCATAAGGAACCTGAAAATCATATTCTCTAACACACATTGTTGCTTCGGCCTTATTACTTCTATGAAAGTCTAATAAATTACCAAAATCTACTTTTGTCAAAAGATCTCCATTCATTACAATAATTGGAAGTTTTGAGATATTTTCTGGCAACAATCCTAGCGATCCAGCAGTTCCAAGTGGAATATCCTCATGTATAAATTCAATGTTTATATCGCTAGAATCTTTATCAGCAAAATTATTTCTAATTTTTTCTGGCATATAATGCGTAGAAATGTAAAAATTTTCAAATCCACAATTGACAAACTGACTAATAATAATATCTAAAATAGCTTTATCTCCAACTTTTAGTAAGGGCTTAGGAATCTCTTTCGTCAGTGGATAAAGTCTTGTTCCAAAACCACCCGCCATTATAAATACAGGATTTTTATACTTTTGCCTTCTGTGCAATTGTTGCAATGTTACCAAATCACATAATTTTCCGCCTTCGTTTATAATCGGCATATGCAATAAATCATCATTTTCCATTAAATCTATAATTTCTTGTCTTGGTGTGTTGTGGTCTACAGTCTTCGGATGACTATTCATTGCCGATGAAACCATAGAGTCCATGGGGGTGTTACTAATAAGTGCGCGCCTAATATCGCCATCTGTCAATGTTCCTAATAGTTTTTTATTTTTATCGATTATTAATACTATTCTTAAGCCGCCATTATGCAAAACTTTAATGCCTTTTCTCAGATCATCTGTTGGCTTTATTAAAATTTTATGCCAATCTTTGATTAATTCCATTGCGCTATATTACCCTTATTCAATATAACTTCCTTTCTTGCTTTAGGCAAACCATCGCCCATAAAGTTAAATAAATTTGCCGTAGCTATGGCATCTATATTACTGTCCATTAGCCCATCAATCAAATGTTTTGCATTTCCTGCGCCACCTGAAATTATCAACGGTATTGAGATTCTATTGGCAATTTTATTAACTGCCTTTATATCATAACCAAAACCAGTACCGTCTTTATCTATAGAATTAAAATAAACTTCGCCAAAATTTAAACTATCTATGCGCCTCATATATTCAAATAGCTCAATATCCACCTTTTGTGTTCCGTTTTTTATAAAAACATCATCTTTCTTGTAATCAACAGATGCAACAATACTTTGAGATCCGTACTTCTCAACTAAATCAGTCACTAAGCCAATATTATCATAAACGGCCGTATTTAAGATAATTTTATCAGCGCCATTATCAAACAATATTTTTGCATCATCTAGGCATTCAATACCTCCTCCAGCGCAAATTGGTATAAAAACATCTTCTGCTAATTTTGATAAATTCTTTACAAACTTTGCTACATCCCTCTTGCCTCTTGATGCATCTAATACTATTAATTCATCCAATGAAAATGCCAAATCCTTAAAACCATAATTTTCCTCAAGCCAGTTAATATCCCCTACTTTTTGAAGGCGAAAATTCCTGCTCTGATTAAAAAAACCATCACTATAAATAAGTGTAAATATCAGCCTTTTTCTTAGCATTAAAAATATTTAATAAAATTATCTAGCAGCTTCAATCCGTTAGTTTGACTTAATTCAGGGTGGAATTGAACTCCAGCTATATTATCTTTTTCATAGCTTGCAATAAAATCATTGCCATAGTGGCACATTGACTGATTAATGTTATGCTCACTAATCATCTGATAACTGTGCACAAAATAAAAATCACTGAAATTATCTAGACCTCTGAATAATTTGGAATTGCTTGCAAAATTAACCTGATTAAAACCTATATGTGGAATTTTTAAATTGCATTTCTTAAATTTACAAACTCTACCCTTAATAAATCCTAATCCACTACTGGACGTATTTTCGGTGCTGCTCTCACCCATAAGCTGCATACCTAAGCAAATTCCAAGAATGGGTTTTTTGTTTATAATAACAGCCTCTCTTAAACACTTGTCCAAGCCAAGTGTTTTCATATTGTGCATTGCCGTAGCAAATGATCCAACCCCAGGAAGAATTATTTTGTTTGCTGAAAATATATCATATGAATCGTTTGACACTACAATGTCTTCTACATTTAAATATTTTAAAGCACCGACAATTGACTGTATGTTGCCCATTCTATAGTCAACAATAACTACTTTCACACAGACGTCCAATATGAAAAGTCTTGAGCAACATCAAACTTCGGTTGCCATACTTCATCTTTCTTTTCAAACAAATCCTTATTAACGTACTTATCCAATATGGCATCAAATTCATCTTTTGTCATTTGATAATAAGCAAGATAAGTATCAATCAACCCCTCTGGATAGCTATTATCATACATTTTTACTAAATTTATCGCCTGATCTCTGGCCATTGCACCTCTTCTTATCTCAATTCCCGCATCTTGAGTGGCTCGACCAAAACCAAATTTAAGGTACATTAAGTATGCATGCAATGAATACAATGCTTGATCATTTTGAGAAAAATTTGTAAATGTATCTTGATTTCCTTCATCTTTTTCAATAAGCCCGCAATGGTCTTTTGCAATAATATAGTTTCGATATGAATCCCATGCTTCATAATAAGACCAATGCGTAAATGATAGGCCTATTTCAGATATTTCCTCTTCTGTAGGAAACTGAAAAAATGCCAAATCTGAATCACTTATATCTCCATCGGCTTTAATTCTATCAAAAACTTTTTCGTGCCCATCCTCAAGATAAACACTCTTCATATATTCTATATTATATAGTGACTTATTTTTACTTTCGGTTGATCCGCCATATTCAACTTCTCCATCTTCTCCATAAAAGATTAATGGTATTTTAAAGTTAATAGCTGTTTTAATAACAGCGGTCATTATTGCAATTAACCAGCCGTAATAAGGGAATCCTTTTTCAATAAATCCATATTTATTTAGTCTATCCAATACAATTGGGTTGCAAGATATGTGTATATGGTTATAACCAGACTTTATAAAGTTGGTAAGATTTTGATCTCCAATTTCTAACGATAATGCAGGCTTAACAGTTATAGCCAAAGGATTCATTCCATATTTATGCTTTAATTGATGCGCAACATAAGAGCCATCTTTACCGCCACTTACAGGGACTATACAATCAAAGTTGCCATTAGTCGATCTATATTTATCAAGTAGGCCTATAAGCTCTTTTTCTCTCACCCCCCAATCCATTATTTTTTTTTCTTCAAGCCACTGACAAGCATTGCAATAACCTCTATTATCAAATGTAATTCTAGGTCTAGTTGACATATTTAAACAATTCTTACACCAAAATATTTCTTCTTTGCGCATATCTTTTCTTCCCTTATTATCAAAGAGTAAATCCATCATCCACTACAATATTCTGCCCATTTATGTAGCTACTCATATCGCTAAGTAAAAATATTAATGCACCATTTAAATCTTTTGGATCGAGCATGCCTTTAGTTGAGCACTGCTGATTATATTCACTTAAAAATTTTCTTGGCTGGCTATCTAAAATACCGCCAGGACTTATTGCATTAACTCTAATATTTTTCCCTTTAAAGTATTTAGCCATATATTTAGTTAAATGCAACATGCCTGATTTAATAGCGGCATACTCTACAGGCATCGTCATTCCTGTTTTGCCATATATTTCAAATTTTGGCGCTATAACTCCATAAATTGAAGATATATTAATAATATTTCCATACCCTTGCTCTTGAAAATACAACGAAAATAACTGAGACGGAATAATACAGCCACCTAAATTCATTCCTAAATTCTCAACAAAATCATCATATTCCACATCAAAAAAATGTCTGCCATAATTTTTATTTCTCGGATAAGCATTATTAATTAAAGCATCTATTTTCTTATATTTATAATCTACATAATCAATACATTCTTGTAGCGAATCTTTAGATGTAACATTAAGTTTAAATATGTCAATTTTTTCACTAGGAAATGTTTGTGCTAATTCTTTAACAGCATATTGCGTTCTTTCTTCATCAATATCGGCAATGACAGCTATACCGCCTTGACTCATTACTGCTTTAGCGAACTCTTGGCCAATTAATCCGGCACCGCCTGTAATTACAATTACCTTTCCATCTAGTAACATTAATCGTCCTCGTTAAAAGTGTTACTTAATATTGACTCTGCAAAATTAAAATCGTACATATCGTCTATATCAACTGCTCTATACTTTGGAACCTCTATGCTTGTAACACTTCCATCAAATAAATTGTTATTTTTCATAATAAACTCTACATTAGCAACATAAACTACCGTTGTGATATCGAAAACTTCTGGCGCATCTTGACGTCGAGAGATCGAGTTAGTGGTTTTATTCACTAATTCGATTAAATTATTGCCCAATTCCTTCACCATATTAAAATATGGACTCCGGCTTGAGGGAGTAATTGCAATACAAATATCCGCACCAATATTAGACCTTCTAAGTATGGCAGATTCTACATCTTTAACACTTCTCAATGGGCTTGTTGTTGGTAAGCTTATGAACTCCTCAAACTCTCCATGCCTCTCTTTAACCCAACTAATTGCATGCTGCCACGCTTGCCATTCTGGACTATCATCTTGTGCTAATTCAACTGGTCTTTCAATAACAATAGCGCCATTTGATTGAGCTACTGTAGCAATATCAACATCATCTGTAGATACAAACACCTTAGTAATGCCTGAAATCTGTAACGCAACCTCTATAGAGTACTGAATAAGTGGCTTTCCTAATAATGGCTTAATGTTCTTTCCAGGCAAGCCTTTTGAACCCCCACGCGCAAATATAAAAACGTAAGATGTCATTGTTTCACCCCTTGAATTGCACAACTCTTAATATCCTCAATCAACTCTACTGTTTTTGCAGCTTGTTCTAAATCAATACTTGAATTCTTACGACCTGCAACTAAATCTAAAAAATCTGTTAACAAAGAAAGGTACATCTGATTAGGATCCCAATCTGCTTCAGAAAATAAAACCTCACTACCCCCCCCTGTATGTAACATAATTGTATTGCTTAGTAAATCCCAGTCCAGCCTTCCTTTTTCACCAATAAAGCTGCATGTTCTATTCGCCTTCTTTTGCAAAAAATCTAGATGAATATTGCAGACTGTCCCAGTATCTGACACTAAAATTACATCCACCAATTCTTCAACTTCTAAATTTAACTCTGATGAGGATCTTAGATGAGCATACTGCACCTCCATTGAGCCTAACAACCATTGAATATAATCAATTTCATGACTCAACTCCAATAATACCCCGCCACCAAGACTTTTTTTAGCAGAAACAGAATTCTGATATTCTTTTGATGGCCTCCAATCTGGCAGATACTGCCCAGTATCCACAAATGCGTTGTAGATACTCCCTATAATCTTTTGATCCAATAATTCTTTAATCTTAATAGATGAAGGCATATATCTCAAGCAATATCCAACAGCAGCAGGAGTATGTGTTTCTTCATATATCTTCATTAGTTCATATACATCTTGAGAACTACTAGTCACAGGCTTCTCTATAAGAGTTGGTATTCCAGCAAGGAGGAGAAGTTTAGCGTGCGACTTATGAAATGGGGCTGGAGAAGCCACAATTGCCATATCAACCCCTTCTCTTACTACTTCGTCCAAACTCGAAATGATTTGATCTGCGAATTCAACATTCTGATTTGTAACTTTTCCACTAGCAGACACTGCGATTATAAATATTTCTGGAAATAATGATTTTAAATTCCTTCTATGACGTAATGCAATATTCCCAAGTCCGACAACAACTGCCCTTGTAATTATATGCATGTCTTAATATCATTCTGAGCTTTAGAAAAATCTGAGTGATTACCGATATCTAACCAATATTCTTGAAGTGGAAATGAAACAGTCTTATCTTTTTCACTAATTAATTGCTCAAATAATGATGTCATATCGTAGAATTCATTCTCTGGAATTAAATCGATACACCCAGGTTCTAGCAAATATATCCCGGCATTTACAAAGAAACTATGAGTTGGTTTCTCTTTAATTGAACAAATATTCTCATCCTTGATACTTACAACACCATAAGGCACCTCAATCTCATATTCACGCACACACGTAGTTGCCTTAGAATTATTTGACTCATGAAAATCTAACATTTTCTCAAAATTAACATTGGTGAGCAAATCTCCATTCATAACAAAAAAAGACTCGTGAGGTTTTTTCTTTAATAAGGTTAAGGCACCTGCTGTACCCATTCTTTGATCTTCGACTATATAATCTATATTCACCCCGAATCTACTTCCATCCTGGAAGAAATCCTGTATTACACTCGATTTATAACCTAAGCACATTGTAATATTAGCGAATCCGCACTTAGAAAACCCTTCAACAATAGTCTGAAGTATCGGCTTACCGCCAACCTTCAACATTGGCTTTGGTGTATTGTCAGTTAATGGTCTCAAACGCTTCCCCAGACCACCCACCATGAGTACTACAGTATTTTTATATTCTTTTGATAGCTCCTCATCCAGAAAAAATAAATCAATTATCTGTTTATCATCGTCAATAATAGGGAGTTGACTAACTCGTCTCATGGAGCATAAGCGTAATAATTCTTCACTTGAATGGCCTTTAAAAGCAGTTACAGGGTTCCTAGAATAAATATCTTCAATAGTATCGTTTAAAGTCTTTTTTCTTAATAACCCACGACGAATATCTCCATCACTTAAGGTTCCTAACAATTGATTATCATCATTCATAACTAATGCAATTTTTACTGCACCAGAATCAATCACGCTTAAAGCCTCTCCTATAGTTGAATTAGCAAGTAAGCAAATCTGTGAAATATTAATCATGAGATTTCTTTAAGAAGCATAAAACTCTCTGCATAATCACAACCAGACGTTGCGCCTCTATAAGTGGCTAATGCCCTAATATTTCTCTCACTTCTGGGAAATGGATGCTTGCCAATTTCACTTTCGTAAATATTCATTAGTTTAATTTTTTTATCCATAAATTCACTGATGTCTACAAACACATTTGGTGCAAAGCTATCCTCTTTAGTGCTTAAAGAAAACTCTGTCTCGCTTAAAGTCTCCATCATGTATATTTTCTTAATAAAAGGATAGCGAAAAACCTTTGTACAGCTATATGCCACATCAAATATATACTTATGATCACTATGAACATCACCCTTAAAAGGTAAATAAATAATATTTGGCTTTACTTTGTTAACAATGGATGAAATTTTTGAAATTAATTCACTCATGCTATATCCATCAACTTGCGTAGTTCTTAGTTCTAAATTATGCATGCTATCAAAATCATATGCTTTTTGTATCTTATTTATTTCTTCTTCTCTAGTTTTGTAATACTTGCTCGATTTATCTATTGTTGTACATATAAGCCAATTGATATCATCACCATTAGCTTTATGCTTCAGAAGAGTCCCGCCACAACCAAGTGTTTCATCATCCGGATGGACGGCTATTGCCAATACTTTATTTGTCATGCTAACTCAACTTTTAGAGGGTCTTCAATTTTTGCTATCATAGATTTAAAATCTGTTGATTTGATAATGTCATATGCTTTATTTGCACTATTGCCATCACCATATGAATTTTGCAATGTTTCTA
>Ga0209576_1001631_pt1 | contig 10579 bp, 9 predicted proteins | sample SaaInlV_DNA_135m_FD_184686 | JGI IMG/M metagenome (GOLD analysis project Ga0209576, IMG submission 184686) | Marine microbial communities from expanding oxygen minimum zones in the Saanich Inlet - SI075_LV_DNA_135m (SPAdes) (version 2) | ecosystem: Environmental > Aquatic > Marine > Unclassified ... | reverse complement strand
AAGTGGATTAAAAGAGTTAGGTGTAAAAAATGTATTTTGTTTTTCTTATGGATTAGAAAATAATTTTGAAGTTAAAACAGCAGGGCAAGTTGCCAAACATCTAGGATATTCATGGACCCACATTCCTTTGTCTGTTGAAATTCAAAAGAAAATATTTTCCGAAAGTAGTTTCGATGATTTCTGGAGATACACCGATACCTTTTCAAATTCCCCAGTACTTATAGATTATTCAGCAGTAAAGATTCTAAAGGAGTCTGGTAAGATTTCTAAAGAAGCTATTTTTGTTAATGGCAACTCAGGTGATTTTATTACTGGGGGGCATGTAAATCCCGATATTCAATCAAATTATAATATTGGTATTGATGGACTAATTAACCTTATAACTGAAAAACACTATAGCTTGTGGAACTGTTTAAAATCTACAGATAATATCGAAAAGATTCAAGTAGAGCTTGAGAGGGAGATTACCAATCTAATTAATAATTATGGTTTGAGCAAGACTAGTTTTGCCGAAATTGGTGAAAACATTGAATGGAAAGGCAGGCAAAGCAAGATAGTTACAGCTACACAAAGGAGTTATGAATTTTTTGGGTACGAGTGGAGGCTTCCTTTATGGGATCCTATTTATATGGATTTTTGGGAAGGGGTAGAAAGAAAATACAAAATAAATCAATCATTGTATATTGAGACACTATTGGAAAACAATTGGGGAGGTGTATGGGGGAACATAACAGTGAATAATTTTTCTATTGCATCTAGCAGGCTTCGTTCGTTTAGAGAGTTTACTAAGTTATTTTTTGTTTTTTTTGAAAAGAGAGTGTGGCATCAATTTGATAAAAAGTTTTTTGCTTATTTCTATGATGATACTGCCGCAACTGCAATTGTTCCTTACAGAGAAACTTTTTTTGATAGGTGTGGAGCTAGAAATAGAAATTCTTGGATAACTAAAAAGTATTTAAATCAGCATAAGATGCGTTCTGATACATGAATAATGATACATATATAATAAACACGGTTGAAATGTTTGGTTTGTGCGGTTCTGGGAAGACAACAATTCAATCTAACTGCAATATCGATAAAATAGTCACTATATATAATCCTATACCTATTTCAGCAATACATACATACATATTTACTGCATATATTATTGCAAAAATATTTGTAATATCTCCTATTATTTCATTTAGATTTTTGTGTGATCGTCAAAGCAGGAAGCTTCTTTTGAAGCTTGGGTTGAGAGTTGGAGGTATATTTAAAAGAAGAAATATTTACAGAGATAGCGATATTTTTTTGAGAGATTCAGGGGTGTTAATGCCATTCTTGAGTGCTATTATAGAAGAATCGTGGGAGTGGAATGAAGCATGCGTATTATTGTTATTTATGGTCCTTCCTGTTCCAAAAAAAGCAATATTTGTTTCTGTAGAACCGTCAGTTGCTTATGTTAGATATATTGAACGTAATAAAAACAAGAGTATTTCACAAGACCTGTTTTGTTTAGCCAATGAATTTTGTCAATTTTTGTACATACTACTTGAATCAAAAGGGGTAAAAATGATAAAAGTTGACAATAATGTGTCTGTAAAATGCTCTTTTTTGAGTGATAAATTAAATGAAGAGTAAGGGGTTAAAATGCGTAATTATATTAATGCGTTAATTTACAGGGTAACCGTGTTGTTTTATAGGGTTAGGTTATTTATTCAGAATATTTTTCATTTGACAAAAGGATATCAACCAAATCCGTTTATTTTGGATGGAGATAGCATCCGTGTTTGTCAAGATAGATTTGCAAGCATTAACTCGGAAGTTCCTAACGAACCATTATCGTGTTTAGATATAGGGTGTAATGAAGGATTTTTTACATTCAAAATGGCAGAGAGAGGTGGTTTTTGTATGGGTATTGACTCTGGACGCAATGAGGTTATGGTTGCAGAATCAATCAAAGAGATAAATCGCATTGAGAATGTATCGTTTGTCAATATGCAAATTGGCCCAGATTCTTTTAAAAGTCTACCATCGTTTGATATTATATTTCTATTATCAGTGTTTCATCATATAGTTCGTCATAACGATATTGAATATGCAAAAAAGTTTATGATAGAGTTATCTATGAGAAATCATAAATATTTAGTCTTTGAAACAGGGCAACCAGATGAAGAAGGAGTGGATTGGACAAAAGATCTTTTCTTTATGTTGCCTGATCCAGAGGTGTGGATTAAAAATATGCTTTTGTCAGTTGGATACTCTAGTGTTAAAGTTATTGGAAAGAACAAGTCGATAAGATCAAGTATTCCGCGTTTGTTATTTTTGGCAACTAAATAGATATAGTAAATTTAAGAAAGGCGATGATTATAAATATTATTAAGTATTTAGTAGTAAAGTCTTTTGTTATTTTAAATTGTATTATAAGTGCAGGAGAAAGTCCCTGAGAGTATTATTTCCATTTGTTGGCGATTCTGTAGGTGGTAGCCATATATCTACATTAGAACTTTATTCATCTTTAGTTGATAAAGGTATTCATGTATTTATTCTTATTCACGAGTGTGACGGACCTCTTTCGCAATATTTACATAATAAAAAAATACCTTTTTCTATTATGAAAGTATCAAGGCTTGCTGGGGAATACCCCGGAATATTACCAATTGCTATTAGTATTCTGACTAATTTTTTCCGTTTTAGTAGATTTATTAAAATGCATAAAATTGATATTGTTCATGGTAATGATTTAAGAATAAATTTGTCATGGTCTTTGCCAGCAAAGATTTTTTCTAAAGGATTTGTTTGGCATCAAAGGACATTGCTTAGTAGTTCAAAAATTTGGGTTTTAATTCAGTTCTTGTGTAGTTATTTTATTGCAATTTCGGACGTTGTAATGCAAAGCGCACCAAAAGGTATTTCTGTATATAAGAAAAAAACAGTCTACAATCCTTTTAATGTCAATTTAACAATAGACAAGAAGTTAGCAAGAGAATGCACTGCTAAAGAGTACGGTATTCAACATGGTAGTTTTTTATTAGGATATGTTGGAAGGATTGTTGACTATAAAAATGTAGATTTTATATTAAAAAGTCTTTCTAATATTCGGTACAAAGATGTTCATTTACTGATTGTTGGATCTGGGGAGGAAGATTACATCAATGAATTGAAACTATATGCAGATACTTTAGGTATTAAAGATAGAGTAACTTTTACAGGTTTTGTTGACAACCCTAGTGCCGTAATAACATCATTGGATGTCCTTATTGCATCAAGTCAGATTGATGCATTTGGAAGAACTATAGTTGAGGCAATGTTGCAGAAAACTCCAGTAATTGCTGCGAAATCTGGCGGACATATTGATATTATACAAGATGGGATTAATGGACTATTTTACAATGTAGAGGTTGTTAATGACCTTTCCGAAAAAATATCATTTATTTATAATAATGCTAGATTTAGAGGTGAGGTCGTAAGTGAAGCGTATTTATTTGCAAAAAATAAATTTTCATCAGATAGTCATCTGTCAAAAATTATGCATATTTATGATTTGGTAAATGAAAATTGAAACATTGCAATGACATTGTTTTTGTTTTGCCGCGGTTTTCAGGCGGTGGTGCGGAGAAAGTTGCTATTAACTTACTAACAGGGCTTCATAATCGTGGATATGAAATTAGCATTGTTGTTTTTGACAAAAGTGGAGAGCTCCTGCCAATGATTTCAGATAATATTCCTATATATAATTTATTCACATTTACACTGAAACGCTCTATTGTGCCGTTAATTAAAAAAATACGACAACTCAATCCAAAGATAGTTTTTTCTACATTTGGTTATGTCAATGTAGCTTTGTTAGCTACGTATTGGTTTTTGCCACGACAAACAGAAGTTTGGATTAGAGAAGCAAACTTACCTTCGATTAGTTTGCCTAATAATTCTAAGCCTAAGCTAATGCACTATCTATATCGATTTTTATCTCCAAAAGCCGATAAATTGATTTGCACCTCGATGAGGATGAAAAATGAGTTTATCTCAAATTTTTCAGTCTCGGAAAGCATGATAGAGGTTTTATCAAACCCAGTTGATGTCGAGTTAATACGTAAATCTTCTTTGCCGGTAAGGTATTTTGATAACGGAGGTGTGCGTTATGTGGCTTCTGGTCGATTAATTTTTCAAAAAGGATTTGATCGCTTGTTACACTGGTTTAGTGAGTTGGATAACAAAAAATCAACACTCGTAATTTTGGGTGATGGTAATTCAAGAATTGATTTGATTCAACTATCAAACCAATTAAATCTTCAAGATCGAGTAAAATTCGTTGGTTTTTGCGACAATCCGTGGCAATGGTATGCAGGAGCAGATGTTTTTTTGCTTCCTTCTCGTTGGGAAGGAATGCCCAATGTTGCTCTAGAGTCCTTGGCGTGTGGTACACCAGTTATTGCTACAAAAGAGTCTGGTGGTATTAAAGAGATTGTAGAGAATGATGATATTATTGTAGTAAATAGTGAGAAGCAATTTGTTGATGCTATGAATAAAGTAGATATGAAAGATAAAAGCTTTATATTTAATTCACTTTTGCCAAACAGATTCAGAAAGGAAAATGTAGTTTCTATTGTTGAGGGCTGGTTAAATGAAATTAAGTAGAAAAGCGCAAATTCAATTGCAAATGGATAAACTTGCGGAAGATCGTGATGGTTGGATCAGAAAGAATAAATATTTTTATAAAAACGACCAGTCATATATGCAGTTTTTGGTTGGAGATAATAAACGTATATTAGAATTAGGTTGTGGTACAGGACAACTACTAAATGCTCTTAACCCATCTTATGGAGTTGGGGTGGATTTAAGTACTAATATGGTTTCTATTGCGCAGAAAAACTATCCAAACCTTGAATTTATTCAAGGTGACTTGGAAGATCAAGAGTTTATTTCTTCATTGAAAGGTCCATTTGATTACATTATTCTATCTGACACCATTGGTTATTTGGATGATTGTGAAGAGGCTTTTTCTGGGCTTCATTCTCTGTGCACGTCAGATACACGCCTCATTATTGCCTACTATTCTTGGCGTTGGCGACCTATACTCACACTGGGTGAAAAAATTGGTCTGAAGATGCCTTCGGTGGAGATGAACTGGCTTTCTACGGAAGATACTACTGGCCTTTTGCAGTTGGCTGATTTTGACACCGTCAAAAGGGAGTGGCGGCAGTTACTACCACGAAAGCTACTTGGTTTTGGAACGATAATTAATCGTTTTATTGGTACTTTGCCATTTATACGCCGTCTTTCGCTTAGAAATTATATAGTTGCACGTCCAATGAAGGAGGTGGGTGTGAATAATCCGTCTACTACCGTGCTGATTCCTTGTAGAAACGAGAAGGGCAATATAGAAAATGCAGTGAAGCGCCTGCCTAATTTTTGTGACGATTTGGAGATTATCTATGTGGAGGGTAACAGTCAAGATGGTACTTTAGATGAGATTCATCGTGTCATCAAAGCTTACCCAGATAAGGATATTAAGGTGTTGGTGCAAGATGGTAAAGGCAAAGGCGATGCGGTGCGTAAAGGCTTTGACAATGCGCGTGGAGATATTTTGATGATTTTGGATGCTGATTTAACAGTCCCGCCAGAGGATTTGCCAAAGTTTTATAGGGCAATTGTTACTGGTAAAGGCGAATACATCAACGGTACACGCCTTGTTTACCCTATGGATGATCAAGCAATGCGCTTTCTTAACTTTTGGGCCAACCGTACCTTCTCTGTGCTATTTTCATGGCTTTTAAATCAGAGATTTACCGATACCCTTTGCGGTACCAAAGTTTTAACCAAGAAAAATTATGAGAAAATTGTGTCAAATCGTTCCTACTTTGGAGATTTTGACCCTTTTGGAGATTTCGACCTTATTTTTGGCGCCACTAAACTAAACTTAAAAGTAGTAGAAGTGCCAATTCGCTATGCAGCAAGAGAATATGGGGAGACGCAAATATCGCGTTTTCGTCACGGTTGGTTGTTGTTAAAGATGGTATTTTTTGCTTATAAGAAGCTAAAGATTATTTAAGATAAAATAAATTACTGTAAGTACAACGTGAAAATAAAGAAAATTTTATTTGTGTTTCTTGTAGCATTGATTATGCGGATTGTTTACGCTTGGTTTTTTGTTGACGCAAGTAATCTAATACTTGAAGATCAAATGATGTATATTCAGTTGGCACAGCAGTATCCTTCAACGGGATTTTTAGGAGTCACATCAGAAAGAGTGCCGGGGTATCCTCTCTTAGTATCAACCATTTATAATCTATTTGGTGAAAACAACATGGCCGTGGTGATGGTACAAATCTTCATTGATAGTCTTACCTGTGTAGTGATTGCTTTAATTGCAGAATCAGTTATAAAAGGTGGATTTATAGTTGCAGGAATAGTCTCTGCACTAAATCTTAATATGATTATTCTGTCTGGAATGATCTTGACAGACACCCTATTTTTATTTATATTTTCACTTTTTATTCTGTTGGTATACCGTTATATTAAGCATCCAAACAGTTTTAAGTTATTCCTGCTTGTCTCTGTATTATGCCTCTCTGTATTAGTCCGTCCAGTTTCATACTATCTGGTTTTCTTGTTATTACCATTGCTGATTGGTTTTTTTATCTGGAGAAGGATGTTATTTAAGCAAGTAGTATATAGCTTGCTACTGTATATGATTCCAATTGTAATAGCATTTGGATCTATTCACCATCGAAACTATTATGAATACAACTCTTTTTCATTGACAAGTCAAGGTGGGGGGCATGCTTTGTATTGGGTTGTGCCAGCGACGTATCAGTATTCTGGGCAAGGATCATACCAAGAGGGACAAGCATTAGTGAAAGACCGCCTTAAAGATGCAATGCAGAGAGATGGGTATCAAATGTCTACCAACAATCCATTTAAGATTAGTGATTATAGGATGCAAGTAGCAAAAGAGGCGCTTTTAGATTTAGGATTTTTGAATATGTTGCATGCTTGGTCAGTTGGTACAGCTATAAATCTGTTAGCACCAAGTGCTGCCTATGCGCCGGAAATTCGGGCAATGGAGCATCCATCTTTTTATGCAACACCTGGCGATGGTGCAGTTGAAAAACTGCTTAACTATGTAACCAATACTGATGGTTTGTTATATTTGTCAATAATAACTATTGCAACTATAATTTCATTGGTATTTCTAATTATTTCTATGTTTGGGTTTTATAAGATGACCAGGCTCGGATGGTTTGAAAGACAGAATAGAGCAATACTTCTGTTTTCACTTTTTATAATAATCTATTTTGTGGCTGTAACAGGGCCAATAGTTGGCGTGAAATACCGTTTACCAATAGAACCAATAATGACTATGTTTTTTTCGTACACATTGGTTAGATTCTTAATAGATAAAAAAAACTCTAAATTCTTAAAAGATAAGCATCCATTATGCTTAAAATGATGATTTTAGTAGATCTCTTGAATTTGTTGTAGAAATGAAGTTGATACCCTTAAAGAATCATATTTTTATAGATCAAAGGATAAGATAACTATATGCAAGATTATTATGACAGAATAATAATAGGCGCTGGTATAGTGGGTCTTTCAATAGCAAGAGAGTTAAAAATAAAAGATAGGGATATATCAGTTTTAATTATTGAAAAAGAGCATTCATTTGGATTGCATGCAAGTGGTAGAAATAGTGGTGTTCTGCATTCTGGCATATATTACCCACCGGAATCTATTAAGGGTCAAGTATGTTCATCAGGAAGTAAAGAAATGGCTAATTATTGCCATGAACATGGGCTTCCAATAAGACATATAGGTAAAGTAATTGTGCCCACTAGAGATGAACATGATGAGCAAATCAGTTTATTATATGAAAGAGCTGTAGAGAATTCTATTAATATATCCATTATTGATGACAAAGAGTTGAATGAAATTGAACCAGAAACACATTCAATATCAGGCAGAGCTCTTTATTCTCCAGACACAGCTGTTATTTCTCCTTTATCAGTAATTGATAAAATTATTAGTGAATTAAAAAACTATAATGTTGATATATTAACTGGTTCTATTGTTTCTAAATTTTATCCAGATGAATCAAAAATAGTTATTAAACAAAAGAAAATAACATATGGAAAATTATATAATGCAGCTGGACTGTATGCAGACAAAATAGCACATATTTTTTCAGTGGGTAAAGAATATACAATACTTCCATTTAGAGGGTCCTATTATCAATTGAACGAAAGATGCGGTATTTCAATAAAAAAGTTAATATATCCAGTTCCAGATCTAAATTACCCATTCCTTGGAATACATTCAGTTACTACAATTGATGGAAGTACATTTTTTGGTCCAAGTTCGATACCAGCACTTGGTAGAGAGAACTATTCTATGATTAAAGGGATTGATCCAGTTGAGTTATTTTCGATTGGATATCATTTATATAATCAATATATCTCTAGTGATCAGTTTAGAAAATTTACCCATGAAGAGCTGTCTAAATTTACGAAAAATAAGTTTGCTGCCTCTGTAAAATCTATTGTTCCTAGGTTAAATCCAGACTGTTTGGTTAAGAGTCAAAAGGTAGGAATAAGGGCACAACTATATAATAAAAAATGTAAAAAACTAGAGATGGATTTTGTTATTAAAAGTATAAATAATACAGTTCATGTTTTAAATGCAATATCTCCAGCATTTACAAGCGCTTTTAGTATGGCAAAAATAATAGTGGAGAAGTGATAATGCTCACAAAAGATATGAATATGACCAATGTGTATTTTATAGTTATTTTTTTAGCAATTACTACGCGTTTAATATTTGTTTTTTTATTCCCTGGTTCTGGAGGTGATTGGGATATATATTCTACAGTAGCTGAGAATATTTTAAATGGCTGTGGTGTTTCATTATCAAACCCCGAAAGTGTGGAATGTATTCCACATTTTGGAGGAAATCAATTACCAGGTTACCCAGCATTTGTAGCACTATTATGGGAGGTTTTTGACCATAAAGATGTATCAATTAGATTAGCACAAACACTTATATATACTTTAAGTTTATTGTGGTTAGTTCGTTCTGTTTATATATATACATCATCCGTCAGAATATCGTTATTAGTTGGCATTGTAATGGCTATATCCCCTTTGCAGGTTGCATGGCCAAGATTTACACAAACTGAAACTTTGGCTTTAGCTACAACAATAATAGTTATTGCAGAATTACTATTATCTTTGTCTTATAATAAATTGAGAACTTTGCCACTTGGTATAGCCTTATCTTTTGCTATATTTATTAGATTAGATGGTGTTCTTCTAACCATTCCAGTAGCAATTGTGGCTTTTATTATACATGATCCCTATGGCGCATTTAAAGGAGGGCTAGTGTTGTTGTTAATACTTATAATTCCTCTTGCTGCATGGACTGTTAGGAATGTTTACGTGGATTTGCCCTCGCTTCTTCCTCAAGGCATGGTTTTACCAAATGATGCGGCTAAGCCAAAAGGATATATAAAATGGGGTTGGACATGGGTTACTGAAGAGTATCAAAGGCCTGGGTGGCAATGGGGCGTAAATCGATTAAATTATAGTAATATTTCTATTGATAATAAGGCTTATGATGATATTAACGAAAGAATGAATGTTGAGAAACTTTTGAAAGAACTAAAAAGTTATGATGGGCAACCATTTCCTGTAGAGATAGATAATCAGTTTGCAGCAATAGCTGATAAGCGCCTTAACAGTAATATGGTGAGAACGTTAATAATATACCCATTTAAGCGCGCATTATCTCTTTGGTCTAATTTATTTTCAAGTTATGCATGGCCTAATGAGTTGCCATCTACAATCAGCAACCAAGCTAGACTAGAGGCAAAACGTGGGTCTGGAGTCATAGGTTTAGCATTAGAATATCCATTTATTGCATTAACAAAGGCAATTACAGGAGGGTATAAAGTGATTTTACAGGCTGTATTTTTTATTATGTTATTTTTAGCTTTAAGTAAAAAAATACATGATAAAAAAATAATAAATATACTATTGATATCTGGCAGTATAGTTGGTGTAAGAACAATATTTTTTGCTATTACAAATAATGTTGAAACAAGATATACGGTTGAGGTAGTTCCAGGAATGGAGTTGATTATGGTACTTGGTTTTTTTTATATGTTTAATAATTATAGAAAGAGTTAGTGTTTATATGAAAAATTGGTATAAATTTTTCTTGGTTAATTAAGTAATTTTGTTGACTTTACAATATAAAAAAGCTTGGGGCTGACATCCTAACATTTAAAATGTTAGGATGTCGGCATGTATGTAAAGCATTGTAAATTAAGCAATATTAAGCAATATTAAGCAATAATAAGCAATAATAAGCAATTAGAGTTGATGAAATACTTTGTTGTAGGTACAACAGCAAGAACTGCCGCAGATTTAGTTGAAATTCATCGTAATACTGCAGTAAGATTTTTCCACAACTTGCGAGTGAAGATTGCCCAAGCACAGCAAAATCAGAGCTAGCAATTTGGTGGTAAAATCGAACTTGATGAAAGTTATTTTGGTGGTGTCAGAAAGGGTAAGCGTGGTAGAGGTGTAGCAGGAAAAGTTGC
>Ga0209576_1001622_pt1 | contig 10624 bp, 8 predicted proteins | sample SaaInlV_DNA_135m_FD_184686 | JGI IMG/M metagenome (GOLD analysis project Ga0209576, IMG submission 184686) | Marine microbial communities from expanding oxygen minimum zones in the Saanich Inlet - SI075_LV_DNA_135m (SPAdes) (version 2) | ecosystem: Environmental > Aquatic > Marine > Unclassified ... | reverse complement strand
ATCAAGTATTACATTTTGACTTTTGTTCAAGTTCATCATGGGGATTTAAAACCTCAAAATTACATTGTACTGTGTCCTGCCTGACAGCTTGATCATTGCCAAAACTTAAGCGAAACTATTTCTTTAACTGTTGACAAGCAGAGATGGTTGAAAGCACGCCCTCTATTTAACTGCATCCGTCTTGATGAGACACTCCAGCGGAATTTAAATCGGCCACTCCAAAACTCAAAGTACAGACTCATTCTTCAATTATGGGAGTGAGTACAAGAAGGAAAATAACGAGTTTCCAGCAAAAAGACTATCAAACAAGCCGATCAAAAAAAATCTGAATTATGTCCGAATCTGAAAAGATCACCCGAAAAACCAGAATTGACAAAAAACTCAAATCCTCTTTGTTAAACTGGACGATTGTTCCTTATGATTCGGCGACAGATTTTTCTCAATTAACGCATCACGCAGTTGAAGAGTTTCCCACTGCAAGCGGCCCGGTAGATTATGCTTTGTTTGTCAAAGGTAAATTGCTAGGTATGATTGAAGCTAAAAGATTAAGCTTGGGGGCTGAAGGAGTTTTAGGACAAACCAAAAGATATTCCAAAGGTGTAGCAAACTCCATTGGTGAATGGCGTGAGTATAAAGTCCCATTTCTATACTCCACAAATGGGGAACTGATCTTTCATCTGGATGTGAGAAGAGAAAAAAACACCTCTTATGAACTGACAGATTTTCATTCTCCACAGGCCCTGTGGGAAAGGCTTAATCGCACTTCAGAACAAGCTGAAGAATGGTTTCAAACGAAAAATGTAGACGAAAATAAACTCCTCAGACCCTACCAAATCAAAGCTGTTGAAGCGGTCGAAAAAGCAGTGATTTCCGGTAAGCGAAAGATGTTGCTGGCGATGGCCACCGGAACCGGAAAAACCTTTACAATGGTTTCCTCCATTTATCGACTTTTAAAGTCAGGTTATGCCAAAAGAATTCTTTTTCTCGTCGATCGTCGGGTCTTAGCCGCGCAAACCATTTCTACAATTGCCGCATTTGAAACTCCGGAAGGATCAAAACTTGACAAATGTTACGAGGTTTATAGTCAGAAGTTCCGAAAGGACGATTTTGAAGAGGATGAAGCATATGATCCAAAAGTATTACCGGAAGAATATCTGATTCAGCCACAGGCCAAACACACCTTTATTTATGTTTCCACAATTCAAAGAATGTCTATCAATTTATTAGGGAAAGAGGCTGTTAGTGATTTTGAATATGATGTTGAGGCTAGTAAGCTGGATATTCCGATTCATACATTTGATGTGATTATTGCGGATGAATGTCATCGGGGTTATTCCGCAAACGAAACAGGTCGCTGGAAATATGTGCTGGATTATTTTGATGCAGTCAAAATCGGTTTAACGGCCACTCCGGCTACACACACGCTGGCCATGTTTCAGCATAATATTTTTACTTACAGCACAGAAGAGGCTGTACTTGATGGATTTTTGGTGAATTATGATGCGGTAAAAATTAAATCCGCTATTCACTTCAACGGGGCTTTTCTCAGAGAAGGCGAATTGGTCGGCGAGATTGACACCGAAACCGGAGCGGAAAAGCTGGATCAATTAGAAGATGAACGGGGATTTGCGGCAGAGGAAATTGAAAAGAAGATTACTGCCCCTGATAGCACAAGAAAAATAATTGAGACGATAAAAAAATATACTGATCAACACGAAAAAGAGTACCAACGATTTCCAAAAATGCTAATTTTTGCGGTCAATGACATCGCGCATATTTCCCACGCCGATGAGGTAGTCAAAACCTGTAAAAAGGTTTTTGAAAAAGGGGACGATTTTGCCATAAAAATTACTGGAAAGGTGGATCGGCCGTTACAACAAATCCGGCAATTCCGTAATAGACCGGAACCTAAAATTGTGGTGACGGTTGATATGTTGACGACCGGCGTGGACATTCCTGCCATTGAAATGGTCGTTTTTATGCGCATTGTCAAATCACGTATTTTGTGGGTGCAAATGCTGGGGCGCGGAACACGTTTATGTACTGAAATTCATAAAGAAAAATTCACCATCATTGATTGCTTTGACGGTTCTTTGATCGAGTATTTCCAAAATGCGACCGATTTTGAAGTAAAACTTGGTAAAGAAAGTGTGAAAATTTCGGAAATTATAGAGAAAATTTATGACAATCGAGAGCGGGAATATAACACCAAAAGGTTGATTAAAAGACTTCGCAGGATTGAACATAATATGGGATCAGAGGCGCGTGAAGCCTTTTCAAAATATATTCCGGAAGGAGACTTGAAAGCCTACACAGATCAATTAAGAGAGAAACTCAACAATGATTTTGTTGAAACGATGAAACTTTTGCGAGATCAGTCATTTCAAAATTTATTGGAAAATTATCCAAGACCAAAATCGACATTTTTTAAAGGCTATGATGTTGTCGATGAAGTTGAAGATGAGTTGATAATCTTCCATGACGGGAACCATCATAAACCAGAAGATTACTTGAAGCTATTTGCAGAATTTGTACACCAAAATCCTGAACAAATAGAAGCAATTCAAATTTTGCAGTCCAGTCCCAAAAGCTGGAATGCAGACGTTTTGGAAGATTTGCGGAAAAAATTGAAAAAGAGTAATTTCCTAGAGAAGTATCTTCAAATCAGTCACGAAAAGGTTTATCAAAAAAGTTTGGCTGATATTATCTCAATGGTGAAAAAAGCCGCAGATTTTGAGGTTCCGATTCTGAATGCTGTGGAACGTGTGGAATTTGCCCTCGAAAATATCTATCAGAAGCATCATTTTAGCGCTGAGCAAGAAATATGGCTGGCCTATATTCAAGAACATTTAGTCGCAAATCTCGCGCTTTCAGAGGTTGACTTTGAAAAATTTCCGATCTTTGAAAGACATGGCGGATTGAAGCGGGTGAAGAAAGTTTTTGGCGAAGATTTCAAAACGTTGATTTCAGAAATCAATGCAGCAATTGCCGCTTAACATTTTTTTGTTGGTGGCTCTGCATTCGGATTGTCGTCGTCTAGCTTGTCATTCTCGCGCAAGCGGGAATCCAGAATTCTTTGCACACACGATGGATTCCGGGTCTTCATTACGCTTCGCCTGGAATGACACAAAAAGGTATCATCTAATAAATAGTACACCATCACAATTACACAGAGAAAATCATGTCTGACGTTGTTAATAAATTATGGGGATTCTGTCACACTTTACGCCACGACGGCATTGATTACGGCGACTATATTGAGCAGTTGACTTATCTGATGTTCCTGAAAATGGCCGATGAAAAAGAGGTGGCAATTGAAGAAAAATACAATTGGAACAGCGTTCTTGAATTATCTGGAACCGAATTGCTTGATCAATACGCTGACATACTAAAAAACTTGCAAAAAACAGCCGGCATTTTAGGCGATATTTTTACACAAGCCATGCCGCGTTTTACCAATCCGGTCAATCTAAAAAAAGTAATCAATATGATTGATAACGAGGATTGGTCAAGTATGGAGGTGGATGTTAAAGGTGCGGCGTTTGAGGGACTTTTAGAAAAATCGGCGTCCGAAGGAAAAAAAGGAGCAGGACAATATTTTACGCCGAGAGTTTTGATTGACTCGATTGTCAAAGTCATGGAACCTGACCCGCGCCGTTTCCATGACTATAAAATTTGTGATCCGGCTTGTGGGACTTCCGGATTTTTGATGCGTGCTTATGAGTGGTTGATGGAAGTCAGCAAAGGCGCATTGGAAAGAAAGGACGTGCAACGCATTAAAAAATCAACTTATTTTGGTCAGGAATTGGTCCCGCGTCCGCGCCGCTTGGCTTTGATGAATTTGTTTTTGCATGGTCTCGAACCGCAAATTTATCTTGGCGACAGCCTTTATGAACCGGAACGCGGAGAGCGTTATGACTGCATTCTCACCAATCCGCCCTTTGGAACCAAAGGCGCAAATCAAGCACCGGTGCGGGACGATTTCACCGTTTCTACCAGCAACAAACAACTCAATTTTATCCAGCATGTGATGACCATTCTCAAGCCCGGCGGTCGGGCAGCAATGGTTTTGCCGGATAATGTTTTGTTTTCCGATGAGGCTGGTGATGTTTTTAAGTTTTTGCTGGAAGACTGCAATCTGCACACGGTTTTGCGCTTGCCAAACGGAACTTTTACCCCGTATTCTCAAGGAGTCAAAGCCAATGTGATTTTCTTTCAAAAAGGGTTGTCAACTGAAAATACTTGGATTTATGACTGCCGTACCAACATCCCCGGTGTGACCAAAAAAGAACGTCCCTTGACTCCGGAAATGTTTGCAGAATTTGAAAAATGTTACGGCAACAATCCTGACGGGCAAGCCAAACGGAAAGACCTCGGTGAAGAAGGACGCTTTCGGAAATTCTCTATTTCCGAAATCAAAGACAGAAATTACAACCTTGATATAAGCTGGCTCAAAGATGATAATCTGGAAGACCCCAATGATCTTCCGGAACCACAAGAATTGGCCGGTACCGCAATCTACGAACTCAATGCCTGCGTTAATGAATTGCGGAAAATTATGGCCTTGATCGAGGTGAAAAATGAAATGAGTGAAAAATGAGTGAAAAAGAAAATAATTTGCTAATCAAGCCGAAAGAAGGCGTGTTGTTTGAGCGTGTAGCTTCAATTCTGGAGCAGGCAAAAAGCAATGTCGTTCAGGTGGTCAACAGCAATATGGTGCTTGCTTATTGGAGCATCGGACGGGAAATTGTTTATGAAATTCAACAAGGTGAAGAAAGAGCGGAATATGGAAAAAAGATCATTGAAGAACTCTCTCAAGAGTTGACACAAGCTTACGGAAAAGGTTTTTCCCTAACAAATCTGAGATATTTCAGATTGTTTTATCAGGTGTACGCAGATCGTGAACCTGTAATTCGTCACAAGGCTTGTGATGAATTCAAAAACGAAGAAGAAATTCATCACAAGCCTTGTGATATATTAGCTGATTTGAATCTGGCAATCGAAAAAACAAATGAAATTCAAGGGTTTTCACCTTCGCTTAGTTGGTCCCATTACCGGACAATGACCAAAGTAGAACATAAAAATGAACGATTATTTTATGAGATTGAAGCGGAAAAAGAAAGATGGAGTGTTCCGCATTTGGAAAGACAAATCAACACCTTCCTGTTTTCCAGACTGCTGAAAAGCGAAGACAAAGCCGGTGTGATGGATTTGGCACAAAAAGGCCTGACTGTCAACAAACCTGCCGACATTATCAAAAGTTCTTATGTCCTGGATTTTTTAGGTCTTCCGGAATCTGAAAAACTCCATGAATCACAAATTGAACAAGCAATCATCAACAATATCCAAGCCTTTCTACTGGAACTCGGCAAAGGCTTTGCTTTTGTGTCACGGCAAAAACGGGTCTCCACCGAAACCAAAGAGTTTTATCTTGATCTGGTTTTCTACAATTATCATTTGAAATGCTTTGTGCTGATTGATCTGAAAACTGGAGAATTGACGCATCAGGACGTGGGGCAAATGGATATGTATGTACGCATGTTTGATGACCTTGAAAAAAGGGCAGAAGATAATCCAACGGTTGGAATTGTCCTCTGTACTCAAAAAGATCAGGCGATTGCTAAATACTCGGTACTCAACGAAAATCAACAACTCTTTGCTTCAAAATACCGCCTCTATCTGCCCACAGAAGCAGAACTGATTCGAGAACTAGAACAGAGCCGAAAACTGGTGCTCGAAAATAGAAAGGAAACCGGAAATGAGTGAAATGCTCCCGAAGGGGTGGATAGAAACAAAATTAAATAATACGGTTTTGCATAAAAAAGGCAAAAAACCAGAAACTACAATATCGTCAAAATGTGACGGTTATGTTCCTTATCTTTTAATTGCAGAGATGGAAGGCGAACCTGTTAGAAATTACACAAATGATCCAAAGGTTTCGATAGCAAAAGATGATGATGTTCTGATTGTTTGGGATGGCAGTATCGGAAAAACAGCCACAGGATTACACGGTGCGATTGGCTCCACTATTGCGGCACTGACACCTGTTATTATCCCAGCTAATTATCTTGAATTTTTCTTAAAAACAGCTAAACCAACAATTGAAAGGACATCAAGAGGAACTGGATTGCAACATATAAATCCTGACACTTTTTGGTCTCTTCCTTTTCCCCTCCCGCCCCTCAACGAACAAAAGCGTATTGTGGCCAAGCTTGATCAAATCATGCCCCGCGTTGAGCACGTTAAAGAACGCTTGGAAAAAGTGCCGACTCTGCTGAAACGCTTTCGTCAATCCATACTCACCGCCGCAGTTACCGGAAAACTGACCGAAAAATGGAGAGAAAAACATTCCGAATTGTGGGAAAAAACAACTTTAAACAATTTGAGTGAATATATCACAAGTGGTTCAAGAGGATGGGCAAAATATTATTCAAAATCTGGGGCTATTTTTGTTAGAGCACAAAATATTAAAATGGATAATCTTATTTTGGAAGATGTCGCATATGTAAAAATTCCTAAACAAACAGAAGGTTTAAGAACAAAAATAAAAAAATATGATCTTTTAATAACGATCACAGGAGCTAATGTTACAAAAACAGCAATTGTAGAAATTGATTTAGATGAAGCATATGTTAATCAGCATGTGGCTTTGGTCAGATTGAAAACACCCCAATATTCAAATTTCATTTATTTGTGGTTAATATCTAAAGTTGCAGGGCGAAAGCAATTGGAGGATTCAGCTTATGGAGTAGGTAAACCGGGATTGAATTTACAAAACATAAAGGATGTAGAAATTGCTCTCCCCCCACTTCACGAGCAGAAAGAGATTGTGCGTCAAGTTGACGCGCTGTTTGCGGTGGCGGACAAAATGGAAGTGCGTTACCAAAAAGCGAAAATGTGTGTGGATAAACTTTCGCAATCGGTATTGGCCAAGGCGTTTCGGGGGGAATTGGCGGCGCAAGATCCGGCAGACGAACCGGCTGAAAAGTTGCTGGAACGGATCATTGCCGAAAAAGGGAATATAGAAAAAAAGAAACAAGTTCAAAAAAGTCGATTACCTAAACATCTTACTTGAGATCAATAATGGATAAAGTTTTATCTTCACGTATTGATGAGGGCGTCATTCAGCAAATAGGTATTTTAGCAGGTGAATTGGGGACAACCAAAAAATTTGTGATTGAGTCTGCTATCAAGATGTATTTTGAACAAACCAAGTTGTCAGGCAAAATAGCTGCTTTTGCAAAGACATCCGGCGCATGGTTACGTTCAGAAAGTCCGGAAGAAATCAGTAAAACCTCGCGCTCAGTTTTTAATCAATCCATGAAAAGACATCACTCAAGTAAGCAACTATAGCTTGGTAACGGGCAATGTCTGAGTAATTTATAAAAAATGAAATATCACCCTCTACGGCTTCTGCAAATATCCGCGCTGCTTTTGCTTGGAGCAGGATTTTACTGGCCGGTTTTAAGTTTTCTTACCGGAAGTAATCCTTTGCATCCGGAAGAAAGTTTTTTGCAGGGTGAGTTTTTTCTGGATTTTTTGAGTGATCCATGGAACTTACGTGTTATTGCTTTTTCACTTTTTCAGGCATTTTTGAGCGCAGTTCTTTCGATTCTTGTTGGACTCCCCGGGGCATGGTTGCTCACCCACTACAATTTTCCGGGGCAGCGCTGGTTTCGTTTGCTGACCTATCTCCCCTTCATCCTACCTTCGATTTTAGTGGTTTTGGCGATGGTGCTGTTTTTTGGCAACAACGGCTGGATCAACCGCGGCTTGATGGTTTTATTTGGTACAGAAGAACCACCGGTGCAATTCCTCTATTCACTTTCCGGAATTTTGATTGCGCATGTTTTTTATAATTTCCCCATTGCAATGAAAATCATCGGTGATCAGTGGGAGCGGATTTCCGAGCAATATCTCCAGGCAGCACGTTCACTCGGTGCAGGAAATATGAAGCGTTATTTCAGGATTACTCTGCCATTGTTGTTGCCTTCAATCGGTTCGGCCTTTGTATTGATATTTTTACTCTGCATGAACAGTTTCGCGATTATCCTCGTTCTCGGAGGAGGTATCCGTTACACAACAATCGAAGTATTGATTTATCAGTTAGCACGCATCGAACTGGATTTTTCAGGTGCCGCGAGCTTAGCTTTTCTGCAGGGCGGGTTGAGCCTGCTCGGCATGGCAATTCTGCTCAAGGGGAGGAACCGTAGAGTTGAACAGAAATCTGCAATAAAAAGTTGGCTGCCGGAAAAACTGAGGAATCATTCCCTGAAAGCCTGGTTTGCTGTGTGCTGGATTATACTTATCTTAATTTTTACACTGGGACCGTTGTCTGCAATCGTGCTGGACTCTTTTCGCAAATTTGAGAATGGTGAGTGGATATACACCTTGTACTGGTACGAAAAACTTTTCAGCTGGCGTGAAAACAATCATTTCCTCTCTTCACTCTGGAACTCCCTGCGGATAGGACTCGGAAGTGCTGTTATTTCATCCTTGTGCGGACTTGGACTGGTGAGTTTAATAGCCTATAAAAAGGGTGGGCAGCGTCGTTTTTGGGAGGTGTTGACTTTGTTCCCGCTCGCACTTTCAACAGTAGTTTTTGGTGTGGCATGGTTCCATTTTTATCAGGGTAATCTGGCCGGTACTGTTCCGTTGATTTATGTGGTGATGGCCATGCATGCGCTGTTGACTTGTCCTTACTGGATTCGAGTGGTTCTCCCGACACTGGAAAACATTCCGCAGCAGTGGCACATCGAGTCAAAAATGCTCGGTAAAAAACCTCTGGAATATGCTTTACGGATTTTGTGGCCGTGGCTGCGCACAACATTTTTAATCGCCTTTTTCTTCAGTTTCTCACTTTCACTCGGTGAACTTAATTCCACCATGATGATCGCCGATGACAGCGTACGTACCCTACCACTTGAAATATACGGTGCGATTTCCGGATATCGTTTTTCATATGCTTCAGCCGTTGCGGTGATTCTCCTTTTTCTCTCAGTCTCAACATTCCTTGCGGTGGAACGTAGTCTGGGACACTTTGAAATATTTAAGTGAAATTATAGCGATTTTCAGGGAAAAAACTTTACTCTTACTCAGGATAAAGGATATGCTGAGAAAACAAATTGTAACTCAGTTTGATAACCAAAGTATCGTACAAAGAGGGGATGTATGGAGATTGGGAGCATAAGAGAGGAAACGTTTATTGCAGAAAGATCTGCTGCTGAAAACTTATCTGCTTCATCAGTGGAGCAAGGTTTGGAATCAGTAATTCTTGAATATGCTATCAGCACATTTCCTTTCTCGGGCGCTTTTGAAAACGTTCCGGGTTATCGCGAAGATGAACTGCCGGAATTGATTCAGGGACTGATTTCCGAAGGTATTGTCAAGGTCGGTTTTTACTACGAAGAAATGCAGGAAAACCTGACAATATTTTATTTCCTGCGTTTGAATGAAGAAAAACATGTAGTTCTGGGACTGGATCCTAAAGAGGTCTCAGTCAGTATCTCAAATGTAAACGGAATTTTTCGTTTGAATGATGAGCAATATGTTAACTTGCTGAAAATCCCGCTCTGCTGAGTCATTTCTGATTTGGCAAAATCTCCAAATTTTTACTTCTATCAGTCAACATCATGCCAGTAATTTCGGTTTCTTAACTCTCCGGAAAGAGAATCTATGCAACTTACTTTGATAGGTATGTCCGGAGTTGGGAAATCTCACTGGTCTAAAAAGATGGAAGCACTTGGGTACCGCAGATACAGTTGTGATGAACTGATTGCAGATCGTCTCGGGACAGAACTGGGTAAGAAAGGTAAAGCTACACTGAACCTCGCAAAATGGATGGGGCAGCCTTATTCGGAAGGCTATCAGGATGCGGAAGCATTGTATCTTGAGCTTGAAAAAGAAGTTATCACACAGATCTGCGAAGAGCTCGAACACGGAAGTCAAAAAGATAAACCAGTGGTGGTTGACACGACGGGGAGCTTGATTTATCTTGAAGAAACACTGCTCAAACGTTTGCGGAAGCTGACACGGACAGTTCTCCTGAATTTGCCTGTCAATAAGCAGGAAGAACTTTTTGAGACCTACATTCAGGATCCAAAACCGGTCATCTGGAACGGGATATATCTGCCTTGTGAAGGGGAAATCCCTCAAAAAGCCCTCAGCAGATGTTACAGAGATTTACTGTCTTTCCGAAATAAACACTACACATTAATGTCTGATTTTCAGCTGGATTATTCTTTTCACCACAACCTAGGAACCACGGTAGAGGATTTGATTGAGTTGCTCGGTAGCAGTTTGAAACAGTAGACCTGAATCTCCTTCAGGTAATATTATACCTTTCCACATTAAAAACCGGATCCTTCTTCAACCTATGATTCAGTACTGAGTTGTGCGGATTCTGAAGTCTTCTTCTGCAGCTAAAATTTTACTCCACTAAAAGATTTAACTTAAATAGGATACTAGAATTAAATTCCTGCTGATAATAGTTTTTATGATGTGTTTATATTTGCTTGAAATTTGTTGATGAACAATGTCAAAATATAAGTTTTTAATCTAATAATTAGGAGGAGCTATGGAAATCATCTCTGTTGATGGTTGGTATTTATTGTTACGTTGGACA
>Ga0209576_1001582_pt1 | contig 10844 bp, 10 predicted proteins | sample SaaInlV_DNA_135m_FD_184686 | JGI IMG/M metagenome (GOLD analysis project Ga0209576, IMG submission 184686) | Marine microbial communities from expanding oxygen minimum zones in the Saanich Inlet - SI075_LV_DNA_135m (SPAdes) (version 2) | ecosystem: Environmental > Aquatic > Marine > Unclassified... | reverse complement strand
CAAGCATTTGATTACGGTTAACTCAGGCTCTTCTGCTAATTTAGTTGCATTTGCCACCCTAACTTCTCCAAAATTAGGCGATAGGTCTATTAAAAAAGGCGATGAAGTAATCGGTGTTGCAGCAGGTTTTCCGACTACAGTTAATCCTATTGTGCAATTTGGAGCTATCCCGGTGTTTGTTGATGTTGACCTAAAAACGCACAATGTCAATGCTGATTTAATTGAAGCGGCAATATCTCCAAAAACTAAAGCAATTATGCTTGCTCATACTTTGGGCAATCCATACAACTTAGAAAAAGTTAAGGCTCTATGCGATAAATACAATCTTTGGCTGGTTGAAGATTGTTGTGATGCATTAGGCGCAGAATATCATGGCAAACATGTTGGTACATTTGGTGATATTGCCACTTGTAGTTTTTATCCAGCACACCATATTACTATGGGAGAGGGCGGCGCTGTCTTTACTGATAATTCAGAATTAATAAAAATTTCTGAATCGTTTAGAGATTGGGGTAGAGATTGCTATTGTGATCCAGGTTGTGACAATACTTGTGAAAAACGTTTTGAACAGCAGTTGGGTGAATTACCCTACGGGTATGATCATAAATACACTTATTCGCATCTTGGTTACAATCTTAAGATTAGTGATATGCAAGCAGCATGCGGTTTAGCACAATTAAAACGTTTACCAGAGTTTATTAAAAAACGCAATGAAAATTTTGCCTATCTTAAAAACAAATTAAGTAGCCTGACTGAATTTATTGATTTGCCAAAGGTAACACAAAATTCAACACCTTCGTGGTTCGGCTTTCCTATTACTTTAAAAGATAATATTGATAGAGTTACTTTTACTAAATACTTGGACGAGCATAAAATCGGCACACGTTTGTTGTTTGCTGGAAATCTAACCAAGCAGCCATATTTTCAAGATATTGAGTATCGTGTTGTTGGCGAGTTATTTAATACTGATATAACGATGAATCAAACTTTATGGCTCGGAATATACCCCGGTTTAGGAGAGGATCAGCTGAATTATATTGCTGATAAGGTTAAGGATTTTTTTGGATTTAAGATCTAATGTTAAGCGATATAAAAACACAAGAGCTAGCTAGAAAGGTTCGTATACATGCTGTAAAAATGGTCAACAAAGGCGGTAGTTCGCATATTGGATCAGTATTATCTATTGTTGATATATTGGCTGTTCTATATGGAAGGGTAATGCAATACAGAAGTAATGAGCCTAAGTGGGTTAACAGGGATCGTTTTATTCTTAGTAAAGGCCATGCTGGTGCAGGTGTGTATGCAGTTTTAGCAGAATGTGGTTTTTTTAATATAGCAGAACTTGACAAACATTATCAAGATGGCTCAATCTTTAGTGGGCATGTTTCACATAAAGGGGTTCCTGGAGTGGAGTTATCAACAGGATCGCTAGGTCATGGGCTTCCAGTAGCATCAGGCATGGCTCTAGCAGCAAAAATTGATAAAAAAAGTCATAAAATATTTGTTGTGATGAGCGATGGTGAGTTAGACGAAGGCTCAAACTGGGAGGCTTTTATGTTCGCATCACACCATGAGCTTAACAATTTAACAGCAGTTATTGATAGAAACAAACTACAAAGCATGAAAACAACAGAAGAGACGTTATCTCTAGAACCTTTACGAGACAAGTTAATAGCTTTTGGGTGGAATGTTATTGAAGTAGATGGCCATAATCATGATGAATTATTTTCAGCTATAGATAGTGATACCAAAAAGCCAAAAGTTATCATTGCTAATACGATTAAAGGTAAGGGCGTGTCCTTCATGGAGAATGAAATAGCATGGCATTATCGCACTCCAAGTGGAGAGCTGTTTGATCAGGCAATGAAAGAACTTGGAGAAAAGACATGAGAGACGCACTAATGAAGTCCCTATTTGTGTTGGCTGAAAAAGACTCAAACTTAATGCTGCTTACTGGAGATTTAGGTTATGGCGTATTTGAAGAATTTGAAAAAAAATACCCTAAACAATATTTAAACGTTGGCGTTGCCGAGCAAAACATGATGGGTGTAGCAGCGGGACTTGCTTTAGAAGGTAAAATAATCTTTACTTATTCTATTGGAAATTTCCCAACTCTTAGATGCCTAGAGCAAATTAGAAATGATGCTTGTTACCATGAATTAAATATTAATATTATTGCCACTGGAGGCGGATTTAGTTATGGTGGATTAGGGATGTCACATCATGCAACTGAAGATATTGCTATTATGCGTGCATTACCTGGAATAACAATATTAGCCCCGTCAACTTCAGATGAGTCTGAAGCTGGAGTTCTAAATTTATATAAAGCTAATGGAGTTGGCTATTTAAGACTTGATAAATCAAAATTTGAAAATACTAAATCAATTGAAGATATATCCGTTGGTAATGCTAATGTTTTAAGACGTGGTAGCGATATTACATTGATTGTTGTTGGTGGTATAGCGGAAGAAGCTATGAAAGCGGCAGAAATTTTATCTGACTCTAATATTGAATGTAGAGTTTTGAGTTTGTATAGCGTTAAGCCTATCGACATTGATGCAATTAAATCTGCATGTAAAGAAACATACGGAATTGTAACGATAGAGGAGGGTAATATAGCTGGTGGAATGGGGGCAGTTATTTCAGAAACATGTATGGATCACGGGCTAAAGCCAAGAATATTTAGTAGATTGGGTTTAAATAATGAATATTCCTCAGTAGTTGGGAGTCAGAGTTATTTAAGAGCCTACTACAAATTTGATTTTAAAAATATTGTATCAAGAGTTAAATTCTTGATTGATAATCAGAAGCAAGCTAATGAACCTGTTTAAAAATAATGCAATAAAAGTAATTAGGCTAGAAAAACAGGCAGCCTCAGAGGCTACATCGTTTAAAGAAAATGGGGTTTGTGTTTACCCAGTAACGTGGGGTGATTTAGACAATAAAAAAATAATCCAGCAGCTTAAGAGTTGGAGGAGTGAAAACCAGAATTCTTTTTTAAAAGTTTTTAATGTCACTATAGCTGGAACTTTGAGTTGGTTAAAAAAAGGCGTACAAGAAAGAGAAGATAGGCTACTATTTCTTGTGAATGACATCTATGGAGAAACCATAGGTCATGTAGGAATATCCTCCTTTAACTTTGAAAAGAAAACGTGCGAAATTGATAATATAGTGAGAGGTAAAGTTAGTTCACAGTCTAAAGTTATGGAATCTGCGGTAAAAGGTTTGCTGACGTGGATATTTGAAAAGATTGAGCCAGAATGTATTGAATTGCGTGTGTTTAATTTCAATACAAAGGCGCTTGCCTTGTATTATAGATTGGGTTTTCAGTTAGATGCGTTATACCCGCTAGAAAAGACCGCGAAAGGTGATGAAATTGAGTGGATAGATTCTGATAATAAAATAGATGGTTTTTTTATTTCAATGAAATTGACAAAAGAGAACTATGTGGCTTTATAAACTTTGGAGTTAAAAAATAATGATTAAGAAGGTGTCTAATAAACAATTGATCCTGACGGCCGGACCAAGCATAACAGAGAAAGAAATCTCCTATGTTACCGATGCTGTTACCAACGGATGGAATGAAAATTGGAATGGTTATATTACTCGATTTGAAGATGAATTTTCCAAATATATTGGTGTTGATAATGCGGTAACCACATCAAGCTGCACTGGCGCATTACATTTGGGGCTACTTGCTTTAGGTATTGGACCAGGTGATGAAGTAATTGTTCCGGAAATTACTTGGGTAGCTACAGCGTCTGCTGTTGCTTATGTAGGCGCAACCCCAGTTTTTTGTGATATCGAGGAAGGTTCATGGTGTATGGATGTTAAATCAGCAGAAAGCTTGATTACTTCAAAAACTAAAGCCATCTTCCCTGTTCATTTATATGGTCATCCTGCAAATATGCCAGAGGTAATGGAGCTTGCCAATAAGTACAACCTTAAGGTAATTGAGGATGCTGCACCATCAATAGGCGCTGAAGTAGGGGGGCAAAAGACAGGCTCTTTTGGAGATGTTGCAGGTTTTAGTTTTCAAGGTGCTAAGATTATGGTAACTGGCGAAGGTGGAATGCTAGTTACAAATAATCAGTCAATATTTGATCGTGTAAAATCTTTAGGGGATCATGGAAGAAATCCTAAATATCCGTTAGCTGCTGTTGAAGTTGGTTATAAATATAAAATGTCAAATTTACAAGCAGCATTAGGCTTGGCTCAAATAGAGCGAGTTGATGAACTGGTAAATAGGAAAAGAGAAATTAACGCGTTGTACAATCAACTATTGAGCAAGAATGACAAGGTTAAAGTTTCTACTGATTTAAAAGGCTGTAAAAGCATACATTGGATGACGTCCATAGAGCTTATAGGGGCGTCGTTTAAAGATCGTGAAAATTTCATGAAAAAATTAAAAGAAAATATGATTGATTCACGCCCTGTATTTAGTCCAATGAGCAGTCTGCCAATGTTTGAAAGGCGAGTAGAAAATCCAATTTCTTATCGTATTGGATCATCAGCGATTAATTTACCAAGCGGTCATAATTTAAAAGAGGGTGATATTGAATATATTTGTGAAATTATCAATAGAATAACAAAATCTATATGACTTTCAAAGTAAAACTTTTTTATATATGTCTAATAAACTATATTTCAGATTTGTATGTTGGGTGTGTTTTATTTTTTAAAATTAAATCTCTTCCTCTTGGGGTGGTTGTAGCTAGGGGGTTGAGAGGTCAATTACTCTCTATTGCAATATATAATCATCTAAAGGAAAAATGAAATAGCTATGAAAATCGCTTTCATCCAAATTTCCGGAGGAGTTGGAGCCCAAATAATAGGTTGCATAGCTACTAAAGCTCTTATTGATAAAGGTTACTGTATCTTTAGGGACGGCCGGTATTTTGGAAGACAAGGCAGAAAATGTATTCCAAATGGAATTACTTATTTTGATAAAGTGCTATCGGATTCTATTTTAAAGTTCAATATTTTTGAAAAAAATAGATTTATCTGTAAGCTTGTTAAGATATTTTTTTTATGCGGCTCAAAATTTTTCGGCAGCTCTATAATATTTTATGAGGATATATCTTCTGATAGAAAATCAGCTTTGAATGAGGCTGCAGAATATGTAAACAGTAATAAGGCATCGGGCCTATTGGAGACGATTAAATCTGATTTATTTGGTTCGTTGCGCGCTGGCCATACCGCAAACGTTGTAGCGCATGTTCGAAGGGGAGACTATATTGCTGCAGGTCTGCCGCTAACGCCCCTGGAGTCTATATTTGAAATGGTCAAGAAAATGGCGTCAAGCAAATCTTTCGATCTACTGATTGTGACCGACACTCCTAAGCTAATTAAATTAGAGTTAATTAATAACGTACACCAGGATGTTAACTTTGTTATTCAGCGCTCAGAATTACTAGAGGATTTATACACGTTAATTAATGCTGAAACTTTTTTTGCTTCAGACTCCCAGTTTTCTATAGTAGCAATATGGCTTTCTGAGACTATGAAAAAAATTGCATGTCCAGTTCGATTTAAACGTGAGAATTTGATCAGCCCTGTAAAATATGAGCGCATTGAATGGTATTGAAAAACGAAAAGAGATTGAAGAATGAGGCTTTAATAATAATCCTTTCACATAACAGGCTAGATTCCGTTATAGAAACTCTCTTGTCTGTAATAAATGCTGCTGAAGGCTTGGCTGATATTGTTGTTTCTGATAACTCTTCGGACGAAGAGGTTGCTATCCAAATTACAAAACGATTTAGCGATATTCCGATAGTTATTCAGACTGAAGCAAAAGGACCGATCCCCCATCTTAATGCTGCAATTGATTTTGCGCTATCCCAATCTTACAAATATCTTACTATATTTCATGACGATGATTTAATGATTGAAAATTTTGTCTCAAATAGCCTAAAAGATTTGAAGTCCGATAATCAGCTTGTGGCAACCGCGAGCAATGCATATATAGAGATGGATGGGGCAATAAAAAGAACCTGCTACAAGAGGGCGGGGATATTTTTATGTTCTTCACATGTTGAATTTTTGAAACATTATTTAAGCCTATCTGAGAACGGTGTAGCTCCATTTCCAGGTTACATGTATAGGGTATCTGCTCTAGTCAAAAGTAGATTTGATATATCACAGGGCGGAAGACATGCCGATGTTAGTTTTCTCAATGAGCTTTTAAAAAAAGGGGACATTAATTGGAGAAGTGATGTCAGTATGATTTATCGTGTTCATTCAGGGTCATCCGGGGGGGATGAGCTTATAATCGACCGGAATTCACAGATAAAGTATGCAAAAAACTTTTTCCCACCTAATAAAGCAAACTTTAATCTATTAAAAGGGTTTAGATGCTACTACGTTATCAGGAAAAAACGGTTAAGCGGGAAAAGTATTCTTGATCTCGTGCTTAATAAGCAATATAGGAAAATAAGTATTTACTATATTTTAAATGTAATTAGAGTAAGAATTTTTAAGTTAAAATTATGATTACAGATAAATTATTACTTAGAAAATAATGACCTTGGAATCTATTAAAAATGCTGGGTATGAGCGCGCTTTCAGAGAGCATGGATATATAAACCGATTGAGAGATATCATAGGTAGAATCAGGTGATTCAAGCATGTATAGTTGTTTCATCCCCATACCAGAATAATCAAATTTTTGATTTATCTAACTTGACCTTGAATCGTGATAATTGCCTGCTTGGATTTTACTCATTAAGACAAGAATTTTCCAAAATTGGAGTTCATTTATCAACTTCTGATGTTGTAAATCTGGATGATTCTAGTATAGTCATATACAATGAAATGCCAAAGAAAATGCCAAATAGGCAGGATAAAAATAAATCCTATTTATTGCTTTTTGAGAGTGAATTGATCAGGCCAGATAATTGGGATTTGGAAAAGCATAAGTGCTTTAACAAAATATTTACCTGGAATGATGAATTTGTCGACAATGTCAAATATTTTAAAATTAATTTTTCATCTGAGTTTCCAGTATCAATACAAAAAAATATTTCCGGTAAAAAGAAGCTGTGTACTTTAATTGCAGGTAATAAAGTAGTCAGTCATCCGTTAGAACTTTATTCAAAAAGAATTGAAGCAATACGCTGGTTTGAAAGAAATCGGCCTATGGATTTTGATTTGTATGGAATTGGGTGGGGTGAGTATAGTTTTACTGGCCCTAGAATATTTAGAGCGCTTAATAAAATAAAACCTCTGACCAAACTCTTGGCGTCAAAGTTTCCATCATATCAGGGGGTGGTGAACGAAAAGAAACTAACTTTAGAAAAATATAAATTTTGTATTTGTTATGAAAATGCAAGGGATATTCCTGGTTATATTACTGAGAAAATATTTGACTGTTTTATAGCTGGATGTGTACCAATATATTGGGGTGCGAACAATATTGACAAATATATTCCTAATAATTGCTTTATTGATAAAAGAAAATTTGATGATTACGAGGCGCTTCATCAATTTATTAACAACATGAAAGATAGTAAATACAGTCATTATCTAGAAAATATAGAGATTTTTTTAAATAGCAAAAGTATTAACCAGTTCAGCGTCAAATATTTTTCTAAAGCTATCTCGTCTAATATTTAATATGATTAACCGTGAATTAAGTGTGCTGATAGTTGGCAGGGTGCTGCAAATCATTATTGCGCTTATGGCTATTAAAATTGCTACTAAATTCTTGCAAGCCGACGAGCTTGGAAACTTTTATCTGTTAGTAAGCATTACAGGATTTTTTAGTTTGTTTATGGTTAACCCTATAGGTCAATATATCAATCGAAGAACGCATGATTGGCATAAGCAGAAGAAGCTACTCAATGTTTTTTATTTATATAACTATTATTTAATTTTTTTAACCTTGTTTTCTATAATTATAGTGTATTTATTGCATTATTATAATATTGGAGACAATATAAATTTCTCACTATTTTTAATAATAGTACCAATATATATCTATTTCCATAGTTGGAATCAAACTATTATCCCCATGATAAATATACTGGAAGGTAGGGTTGCATTTGTTCTATTTACTATAGCTTCACAATTGTTATTTCTTATTATTTCATATCTTTTGATTACTCTACTAGATGAAAAAGGCGCCTTATGGTTCCTTGGGCAGGCTATCGCTTTTGGCATTGTAGGATTGATATCGTTAGTGTATTTCATAAAGAAATTTCATATTGGCTTTGATGTCAAAGCCGCACACCGATATGTAAATAATAAAAATGTAAGAAATATGCTAAATTTCTCCGCCCCACTGTCAATAAGCGTACTATTTTTTTGGCTACAGTCTCAATCATATGGAATTATTATTGAAAAGAACATAGGGTCGGAATTCTTAGGATATTTTGGGGTTGGGATGGCTATCGCGTTTGCAATTTCAAGTGCATTTGAGGCGATAGTTATGCAGTATTTATATCCAAAGATGTATCAAAGTATGAGTGATAATAATAAATTTTCACGCATGATCTCAAATATTAGTAATCTCATTTTGCCTATTTACTTCTACCTTGCTATATTTGTAACAATATTTGCAATTAATATTGTTACAATTTTGGTAGATGAAAAATATTACTCTTCATATATTTTTGTAATATTTGGCATATGGGTGGCTTTTTTCAGGATGTCTTCAAATATTATCTCTAACATTGCGCACTCAAAGATGAAGACTAAGAAATTAATTTTACCTAATATTGTTGGGGCTATTATTGCAGTGACTGGAGTAACAATAGCTACTAATTTTGAAAATTATGATTTTTTTATTCCATTATCATTGCTGCTCGCTAGTATGATTTCTTTCTTTGTTAATTTTAGAATCATGAGTAACATATTGCATATCAATCTAAAGGTTAAAAATTTCTTGATGATCTCTCTCTTTTCTTTGCCACTATTAATCAGTTTATTTTTCTCTGAATATCTCAACGATGTCTTATTTTCAACCTTTATTGTCGGCATGTTTGGCCTATATTTTTGCTATAGTCTGTATAATTTTTTCATAATAAATCAAAAAGAAAGTTCAATGTAATGATCAATCAGCCCCTGGTGAGCATTTGTATCCCTCATTTCAATAATAAAAACACTATCTCTCAAACGTTAGATAGCTTGTTGAGTCAAACGTATCAAAATATTGTAATCAAGGTGTTTGACAATGTGTCGGATGACGGTAGTTGGGAAATTGTTAAGGAGTATGCAGAAAAATATTCTAATATTCGTGCGTTTCAAAATAGTGAAAATATTGGTGGCGAGGCTAACTTTACAGAATGCATCCAGGGTCTTGAGGGAAAATACGGTGCTATCTATCATGCTGATGATTTATATCACCCTTTAATAGTTGAGACGCAAGTCAAGTATTTGTTAGAAAATGATATTTCAGCAGTCTTTGTTAGGGCAAATATTATTGATGACAGATCGGAGAATATTGGTGAACAATTTTTCCCTAATGAGATTAAAGAAAATGACTATTATCAGCTTGATTTTGAAAAATTATTTAGTCTTATTTTGAAATATGATAACTTTCTGATTACTCCAAGTGTAATGGCTAGAGTTGATCTTTATCAGCAGCAAGTTAAATCTTGGAATGGAAAAGAGTTTAAAACATCTGCAGATTTAGATGTGTGGTTAAGATTTAGTCTGATCAAGGATGTGGGAATAATAACAAAAAAGTTGATCTCATACCGATTGTCAAAGTCAAGCTACTCTTATAGAGTTAAATTTACAAGAATTTTACCAAGGGATATGTTTCTAGTGACTGACTATTACTTGGACAAGTACAAGCAATTAAATTTTAATTTATCTGATTATCAATATTTGATGTTTAAGGATAATATTATAGTTATAAGTAATCGAATCTTTAATGGTAATTTAGTTAAATCTAATGAGATTAAGTTGGGTAATTTGAAAGTTATTAGTAGACTTCTTTTCTCTAAGCAAAAAACTAAAGTGTATATTTATGCATTATTGATAAAAATTGGCCTATATTTCAATGCAAATAAGATTCTATTGAAGTTTGTTGCATTGGTAAATAAAATTCCTAATAGCATCAAATGATTTTAAACTTGAGTCCATTTAAATTAACTCTGTTAATCATTGTTTTAATTAGTTACCTAATTTTCTTTTTGGCTAGTTTGAGCTCGTACCCTGGATCAGGAATAATATATTCATTGTTTTCCTTAATATATGCAATTTTAATATTTGGTGCTATCTTAAGGTTTAGATCGTATAGTTATTTATTTCTTAGTGTTTTTCTGTGGCTAGGGCTGTGGTTTAAAATGTCGGTCCACCTAATCCTTGACTATCCTTACGGCGAAGTTACAGGTAATTTTTATATAATTAATGGAAGCATGGATGACGTTGCAATTGTTGCATCAGTGGGGGCGTTGGCATTGATAGCGGTGTATTTATTTTTCCTTCGCTTAAATATAAAGGATCCTGTTGAAATTTCGACTAAAAGTAAGAAATACCCCGTATATTATAAACTTTACCTTAATAACAAGAATAAAATATTTTTCATATTTTGGAGTATGGTATTAGTTACAACAGCTTCAAACATTTTTTTCAATATTCAGATCAGTGGCTTGGTGCCGCGCACAATACTTATTTACCCATTGAATGCTTTAGTGTATTGGGCTCTATCTATTGGGTTCGTTTTAACTTTTACGTTTATGATCGGCTTGAGATATAGGTTAGAGGGTGCACCTCCTTCTATGTTGCAATTATTGTCGATTGGTCTATTGACATCTATGACTTCCATTGCTATTTTAAGTAGAGGTCAATATGTGTTTATTGTGTCTGCAGTTTTTGTTTACACGCTTTTTAAC
>Ga0209576_1001557_pt1 | contig 11008 bp, 6 predicted proteins | sample SaaInlV_DNA_135m_FD_184686 | JGI IMG/M metagenome (GOLD analysis project Ga0209576, IMG submission 184686) | Marine microbial communities from expanding oxygen minimum zones in the Saanich Inlet - SI075_LV_DNA_135m (SPAdes) (version 2) | ecosystem: Environmental > Aquatic > Marine > Unclassified ... | reverse complement strand
CAAATTGTTAGATCAACTGGTATATTTTTTACTTTGTGAGAAACTGGACATGCTTTAAAAGTTATTCCAGGTAAAGGTTCATGGTTTGAAATAGATATAGAAAAAAAATGAATAATCAATGTAAAAATTGATAAGAAAAGAAAACTTCCTATTTCTGTTGTTTTAAGAGCTTTTGGTATGGAATCAAATGCTGAAATACTAGATACTTTTAAAGATTTAGGTGATGATATTATTTCTAATAATATTGGACCTACATTAGAAAAAGATAAAACAACTAATAGATTAGAAGCACTACACGTTTTATATAAATTATTAAGACCAGGTGATTTAGCTACTGATGAAAGAGTAGAAGAATTATTTAATGTTACTTTTTTTGATGAAAAAAGATTTGATTTAGGTGAAATTGCTAGAATTAAAATGAAATCTAAGTTATGAATTGATAAAGCATATGAAGATGAAAATGGTAAATTCTTATCACTTGAGGATTTGGTTACAAGTTTAAGATATTTTTTAAATCTTGTTTACTGAGCAAAAAATCATACACCAGATGATATTGATCACCTAGAAAATAGAAGAGTTAGATCGGTATGAGAATTAGTTATAGATAAAATCAAAGTTGGTATAGCTAGAATGGAAAGAATAGCAAAAGATAGAATGACAATAGTTGAACTTGATGATGCTACTCCAGGTACATTTATAAACTCTAGACCAATTATTGCTATATTGAAAGAATTTTTCGGTTCTTCTCAATTATCACAATTTATGGATCAATCGAATCCACTTTCAGAATTAGGACACAAGAGAAGAGTATCTGCTCTATGACCGGGTTGACTTACTAGAGAAAGAGCTTCTTTTGAAGTTAGAGATGTTCATCCAACTCAATATGGTAGAATATGTCCAATTGCAACTCCAGAAGGACCAAATATCTGATTAGTACTTCACTTTGCATCTTATTCAAAAGTAAATAAACATGGGTTTTTATTAACTCCGTTTAGAACTGTAGAACATTATGCTAAAAATGATGGTAAATCAGCTGTTAACAGAATAGCTCTATGAGATATTATGTGAGATAACGGAAAAGTAATCGTTAAAGATAAAGCATATATTACAGCTAAAGATGCTGAAGCTATTAAAAAATGAATAAAAGCTAAAGAAGTATTAGTTAGATGATATTTAACTAGTAATTTTGATTATTTTGATGCTCATCAAGAAAGAGTATTAAATATTGCTGAAGCTGGTTCAAAACCAGATGAATTTGGTAATTTTACTGATACTAGAATATCTTCTAGAGCATGAAATGAACCAACTATTTCATATATTAGAGAAATTACTCATATTGATGTTTCTCCAAAACAAACAATGTCAATTGAAACTTCACTTCTACCTTTCTTAGAGCATGATGATGCGACAAGAGCGGAAATGGGGTCGAACATGATGAGACAAGCAGTTCCTTTAGTTAGACCTGAATCTCCAGTTGTTGGAACAGGTATGGAAAGAATTGTTTGAGAATGATCAGGTTATGTTATTATAGCTGAAGATGACTGAGAAGTAATCTGAATAGATGCTAAACATATATCTGTATTATATAAATCATGAGAAAAGAAGTTATACACTTTAACTACATTCAAAAGATCAAATCATGATATGATAGTTCATCAAGTTCCACTTGTATCTCATGGACAAAAAGTTAAAAAGGGAGATGTTTTATGTGATGGACATTCATGTGAAAAATGAGAATTAGCACTTTGAAAAAACTTAACTGTAGCATATATGCCATGGCAAGGTTATAATTTTGAGGATGCGATTATTATTTCAAGCAAATTAGTTGAAGATGATTCTTTTACATCAATACATATAAAAGAATATTCTACTGATGTTCGTGAAACTAAACTTGGGCCCGAACAAACTACTGATGATATTCCAAATGTATCAAGTGTTAAACTAAAAGACCTTGATGTAGATTGAATAATTAGAGTTTGAGCTTATGTTGAATGAGGTTCAATACTTTGTTGAAAAATTACTCCAAAAGGTGAACAAGAACTTTCTCCAGAAGAAAGATTACTTAGAGCTATATTTGGTGATAAATCAAAAGATGTTAAAGATTCTTCACTTAGATTACCATCAGGACAATGAGGTAAAATACTTGAAGTTCATGTATTAAAAAGAGAAAATGGTGATAATCTACCTACTTGAGTATTCAAACAAATAAAAGTATTTGTTGCTCAAACAAGAAAGATTGAATTATGAGATAAAATGGCTGGTAGACATGGTAACAAATGAATTGTTTCTAGAATTGTTCCAGCTGAAGATATGCCTTTTATGGAAGATGGAACTCCAGTAGATATTATATTAAATCCACTATGAGTTGTATCTCGTATGAACATTGGTCAAGTACTTGAAACACATGTTGGTATGGCAGCAAAAAAACTTTGAATAAAAGTTGCAACTCCAATATTAAACGGTCTTTCTGTTGAACAAGTAACTGAATTAATGAAAAAAGCTTGAATGGATTCAGATGGTAAGGTTCAATTAATGGATGGTAATACTTGAGAACCATTTGCTGAAAGAACTATGGTATGAATCAAATTTATGCTTAAACTTCATCACTTGGTTGAAGATAAAATTCATGCTAGATCTGTTTGACCATATTCAATGGTTACACAACAACCACTTTGAGGTAAAGCACAAAATTGAGGTCAAAGATTTTGAGAAATGGAGGTATGGGCTCTTGAAGCATATGCAGCAAGTAATATTCTACAAGAAATGATTACTATCAAATCTGATGATGTTGCTGGTAGAACACAAGCTTATGAAGCTATAGTTAAAAATGCGCCAATTAAGAAACCAAATATTCCTGAATCATTTAATGTACTATTAAAAGAATTACAATCTATCTGATTAGATCTTGATCTATTAGATAATGAAGAATTAGATGAAAAAGAAGGTGAAGCAATGGCAAGATATGAAGAAATTATAAAAATAGAAAATAAAGTAGACGAAGAAAAGAAAAAAGATAGTAAGAAAAAGGAAGAAAAATAAAATTTCTTAAAAATTTAATCTCTAATTATAATCCTAATGACGTTTGATAAATCTTTAGATAATTTTCTAAATGACAAAATCACTGATTTCTCAGAAATAGCAAAAGATATAGGTAAAAAAGATATTACTAAATGAAAAAATTTAGATAATCTAGCTTGAATATCTCTTGGGATTTCATCACCAGAAAGAATAAGATCTTTATCTCATGGTAAAGTACTTATAAGTGAAACTATAAACTATAGAACACAAAGACCAGAAAGATGAGGTTTATTTTGTGAACAAATCTTTGGTCCTAGAAAAAATTATGAATGTGCATGTTGAAAATATAAAAGAATTAGATACAAAGGTATCGTATGTGAAAGATGTTGAGTTGAGGTTACTAAAACTTCAGTTAGAAGAGAAAGAATGGCTCATATTGATCTATATGCTCCAGTAGCACATACTTGGTATTTAAAATCAGTTCCAGGTAGAATAGGTCTATTACTTGATCTTCCAGTAAAAAAATTAGAACAAGTTGTTTATTTTGCATCATATATTATTACTGATATACATGATGAAAAATTAGTAGAAGCTAATAAAGAATTAGATGATAAATATAAAGTATCTAAAACTGAATTACAAAAAGAAATTCAAAGAGAAATCAATGAATTAACTATTAAAAAAGAAGCAAAAGAACTAACTGAAAAGAAATTCAAAGTTGAAGAAGCTATTTTAATGAAAAAAATAGATGACTTAACTGAAGAATTTGAAGAATTAAGAGATGGATTAAAATCTCTAAAAGTATGAGCAATTATATGAGAATTAGAATATAGAGTATTAGACTCTAAATTCCCACATGTATTTGTATGAGGAACATGAGCTGAATTCTTAAAAGTTTTACTTGCAAGAATTGATTTATTACAATTTATTGAAGATCAAGAAAAAGAATTAAGAGTAGCTACTCAAATTAAACAAAAGAAAATTCTTCAAAAAATTAAATTGGCTTCTAATCTACTTAAATCAGGTCAAAGACCAGAATGGTTTATACTAGAGGCGTTACCAATTATACCACCAGATCTTAGACCAATGATTCAACTAGATGGTTGAAGATTTGCATCATCAGATCTAAATGATTTATATAGAAGAGTTATTAATAGAAATAACAGACTTAAAAAATTAATTGAACTATGAGCACCTGACGTTATTCTGAAAAATGAAAAAAGAATGCTTCAAGAATCAGTTGATATGTTAATTACAGGTGAAACTAGAACTAATAGATCAGGTTTTGTTACTGCAAATAAAAAGAAATTAAAATCTCTTACTGAAATTTTAAAAGGTAAACAAGGGCGTTTCAGACAAAACTTACTTGGTAAGCGTGTGGATTATTCTGCTAGATCTGTTATAGTTGTTGGTCCATCTTTGAAAATGGATGAATGTGGTATTCCAAAAACAATGGCATTAATTTTGTTTAAACCATTTGTTATTGCTAAATTAATTGATGAAGGTATTGTTTATAATATTAAGCATGCTGAAAAATTCATTGAAAAAGGTTCTAAAGAAGTTTGGGATGCACTTGATGAAGTTATTGATGGTAAATATGTTCTTATGAACAGAGCACCTACTCTTCATAGACTTTCTATCCAAGCATTTAAACCAGTATTAGTTGAGGGTAAAGCTATTCAATTACATCCACTTACTTGTCCTGCATTTAATGCGGATTTCGATGGGGATCAAATGGCAATACATTTACCTATTACTGATAAAGCACAAGCTGAAGCTAGAGATTTAATGGTTACGTCTAAAAATCTATTAGCTCCTTCTAGTTGAGAACCAATAGTTACTCCTTCTCAAGATATGATTCTTGGATCATATTATGTTACTGCTATTGATAAAGAGTGAAAATGAGCTGGTAAAATATTTGCCTCTCTAAATGATGTTGAATTAGCTTATTCAGCTGAAGTACTTTGAATAAAATCACTTATAAAAGTTAGAATTGATTGAGAGTTAGTTGAAACTTGTTACGGTAGATTATTATTTAATGAAATAGTTCCTAAAGAATTATGATTTATTAATGAAACACTTAAAAAAGGTGCAATTAAAAAAATTCTATCAAGATCTTTTGAAGAATTAGGTTCAGAAGTTACGGCAAAATTTGTAAATGATATAATGAATTTCTGATTTAAATATTCTACACTTTCTGGTTTATCAATATCAATAGATGATATGGTTATGCCTGATAATAAAAAAGAATTATTAAATGCATGATGAGAAAAAGTTAAATATATACAAAAAAAGTGTTGGGCAGGATTTTTAACTGATGATGAAAAATATAATCAATCAATAAAAATCTGGGCAGAAGTTAAAAAGACTATAGAGTGAGAAATGAAAGAATTATTTGATGATAAAAATCATGTATTTAATTTTATTGATTCTGGAGCGAGATGAAATTGGTGAAATATTACTCAATTATGTTGAATGAAAGGTTTAGTAGCCTCTACTTCAGGTAAAACTATTGAGTTACCAATAAAATCTACTCTAAAAGAATGATTTTCAACTCTTGAATACTTTATTGCAACACATGGTTGAAGAAAAGGTAAATCTGATACTGCACTTAAAACTGCACAATCTGGTTACCTAACTAGAAGACTAGTTGATTCAAGTCAAAATATAATTATTAAAGAAGATGATTGTAACACTGTTCATTATAAAACAGTAACAAGATGAGAAGCTAAATGAAGTTTTGATGAAAATTTTGAAGATAGAATATTTTCACATACTATTGCGATAGATGTGAAAGATAAAAAAGATAAAGTTATAGTAGAAGCTGGTACAATTGTAGATACTGATGTATTAAAGGTATTAAATTCTAATGAAGTAAATGAAGTAAATATTAGATCAGTACTTACTTGTGAAACAGAAGGTTGAGTTTGTAAAGCTTGTTACGGTTTAGATCTTGGTCTAAATAAAGAAGTTGAAATTTGAACTCCAGTTTGAGTAATTGCTGCACAATCTATTTGAGAACCAGGTACTCAGTTAACTATGAGAACTTTTCACTCGGGTTGAGTTGCAAAAGAAGGATGAGATATGACACAAGGTCTTGCTAGAGTAGAAGAATTATTCGAAGCTAGAAACCCTAAATTAGTTGCTGAAATATCAGATATTGATTGAGTTGTAGAAGTTGAACAAACAGATTCAGAAATTATTGTAAGAGTTGTATCAGAAGAGTTAATAACTGATGAATATTATTTTGATGAACATTTTGATGTTGCTGTAAAAGTTGGCCAAGCTATTAAGAAAAAACAAATATTAGCTAGATCTACTAAAGATAAACAAAAACTTACTTCAAAATTTGCTTGAGAAGTTAAGAAAATAGAAGATTGAGTTATAACTATAAAAGATGTAGAAAATAGAGTATTTGAATATTCTTTTGAATTATGAAAAACTATTTTAGTAAAAGATGGTGACAAAGTTACTGTTTGACAAAAAATTACTGAATGATCATTAAATATTCAAAAATTAAAAGATGTTGCATGAGTACTTGTTGCTGAACAATATATAGTTAATGATATTAAATCTATTTATGCATCACAAGGTCAAACTGTTAATTCTAAACATATTGAGCTTATTGTAAGACAAATGTTTTCTAGAGTTAGAGTTACTTCTAAAGGGGACTGAGATTTCTTTCCTGGTGATATTGTAGATATTATCAGATTTAAAAAAGAAAATGATAGACTACTTAAAGAAGGTAAAAAGACTAGTATTGCTGAAAGATTACTACTTGGTATTACAAAAATTTCACTTTATACTGAATCATGGTTATCAGCTGCTTCATTCCAAGAAACCGTAAGAGTACTTGTTGAATGATCTGTTTCTGGTAAAATTGATAAGTTTAAAGAAATGAAAGAAAATGTAATTATAGGTAGACTAATTCCTGCATGAAAACAATATAGAAAAATTCATGGTCACGAATTAGAATCTGATAACGATTATTTTGATTCAAGAGACGAAGATGTAGATGTATGAGAAAGACATTTAAAAGAAGTAAATGCTAATATAGAACACGAAAGTGATTTCTAGTTATTTACAACAAAAAAAGAGAAACTTAAGTTTCTCTTTTTTTTGTGATTAATTTTTATAAATCTTTCAACATATCAAGTACATCTTCAGCATCTTCTTTTTTATCTTTTGATTCTTCGTCTTTTATTTTTTTCTTAGAATCTTTCATTTGAAATTCTTGCCATTCTATTAAATGCTTTTCATTTAAATCCTTGATTTCAGTTTGATATTTTTTTTCTAATTTTTCTAATTTTTTCTTTTCAGTATCCAAAATACTATAAAGTCTATCAACTTGCTCATCTTTCATTGAAGGCATGATATCAAACCAATATTGTCTTTCATCATCATCCATTGAATCTGTTTTCATGATTAAATCTACAAGCTCTTTATATTTAGCTAGTACTTCGTCTGATATAGAAAAAGTTTTTCAATCTTGTTTTAGTTCAGCCATATTTTTTAATTAAAAAATTATTATTTAATTTACTATTATTGAATAAGTTTTCCTTATTTAATAATAATCTATTTGTAACTTACTTTATTATAACAAACTATTTTAAAATTTGCAAAAAAAAAATTAGAGTTATAATAATTATATTAAAAAAGAGGGAGGACATTTAAATTTAGTTTTTATATATTTTAGTTATGTTAGCTATATATTTAGGAGTATATACATTAGTATTGGCATTGTTATGGGGATTATTTATTGTTGCTAAGATACATGCATACAAATTTAAAAATTTTAGTAAAAATATATCGAGAGTAACAACATTTTTATTATTTTTTTTAATATCATTATCAATATTATGATATGTTTTAATATTTTTCTCTACAACAAATACAACAACCACAGTTACAGATTATTGATCATTTGATTCAGTTGAGGTTAATTATTAGTTAATACATAAAAAATAATATGAATAAAAATAAGATTATACTAGCAATTGTATGATGAGTTTTAATTACTTTAATAATATTTATCGCTTTTAATTTAAATAGTTCTTGACCAACTGATCAGTGAGCAAAAAGCTCATGAACTTTTGATATTTGGATGTTATGAGACAACGTGACAGATTCAAATTTAATTGCCGAAAATTTTAAATCATTGTATCCTCAATATTCTAACGCTGTTATAAATATTGAAAGTTTTTCAAATTATGATGATTATTCTTTAGCTTTAATCTCATCTATTACAGCTGATAAAGCACCAGATGTTTTTGTATTAAATAATAATGAAAAGAATTCAATTTTTTCAAATCAAGTTATATGAGTAGATCCCAATATAATTAATTCAAATGATTTTAGAAAAAAATTTAAATGAATATTTGCTGATGATTTAATTACTTCGGTATGAGAATGAGAAACACTTCAAGAATTTTTAGTTTGAGTACCTGTTTGATATGAAACTTTATGAATATTTTATAATAGAAGATATGTAAAAAATTCTGAACTAGCATCTTTATCTTGATTGAATAACGTAGTAGCAAACTTAAAGGATAAAAAACCTAGCCTAATACCTATCTGAATCTGAAACGGGTCCACTGTTAGATTTGCATCAGATATAGTAACTCAATTTTTCTTATTAGAAGATGATATTTCATGATTAAGTGATGTGACTTGAACTAAACTTAAACAATCACTAGTTTCATATTTACTTTATTGAGATGTTAATTGATCTAATGGATTTGATTCTAGATTTATGGAATTAAGTAATTTATGACAAAATTCTATAGATTTATTCTCAAAGTGAGAAACATTTATGGTAATTTGATACCCTAGACTAATAAATGAAATTAATGAAAAATGATTTAGTAAAAACTTTTTACTTGCTACTCCTTTTCCACACTATTATTCAGGTGATTGAAAAACTCTAGCTAATTATAATTACTTTGTAATAAATAAGGAAGCAGATAATATGGCTATTGCAAATGATTTTTTATGATATTTAGCAACAGATATTTGAGCTGAAGATTATTTAAATAGCTTTCCTTATTATTTACCAGCTTTACTTTCTTTAGAATCTGATAAATTGGAAGACAAAATTCATCCAGATTACAATATCATATTAAATGACTTTTTCTCATCTGAGTACGAATTATCTAGTTTTGATAAATGAATAAAGAGTTTATATGATGAAAATATTATTTCCATATTAGATAATGCATCTAATTATGAAATGGCATTTGATAAATTTAGAGAAATCATTACTTGTAAAGCTTCTAAAATAGCTACTTTAGAAAAATTATCAAGCTCTTGTGAATAATAAAAATTCTCTTCCCCTATTGTCAGAGGGAATAAAACAAATTAATACTTTTTGTTATATACATATACCCTTTTGTACAAGTAAATGTAAGTATTGTAGATTTGCATCATATTGAAATATTGATGCTATCAAAATAAACCTATATATAGAAAATTTACTAAAAGAAATAAAAGAAGAAAAAATAGACTTTAAATTTTTAAAGTCTATTTATTTATGATGATGAACGCCTAGTGTACTAAGTATTAAACAGTTAGAGCAGATAATTAATAGTTTAAAAGATAAGTATGATTTTGATAAAAAAATCGAAATAAATATTGAGGCAACACCTGTGACCGTAACTAAATCAAATATTATTTGATGGAAAAAAATATGAATCAATAGAATTAGTATATGAGTTCAAACACTAAATAATAAGAGTTTAAAAGAGATATGAAGGGATGAAAAATGAGACATATTTACAGCCTTGAATAATTTAAAATCTGTATGATTTGAAAATGTTTCTATTGATCTTATTATAGGATTACCATATGTAAAAAAATGAGAACAAAAAAAATATATAGAATATATTTTGCATAATTACTCGTTTATAAAACATGTATCTGTCTATATGCTAGAAGAATATTATGATATACCAGAGATTAAAGATTCAAATTTTGAAAATATAACATATCCAGATAATTGGGATAAGCTTTGAATTTTAGAGGATGATTATTTATGAGAATACTCAGAAATAAAAGAATTGCTTATTTCAAAGTGATATAATCCTTATGAAATATCAAATTTTGCAAAACAATGATATGAATGTAAGCATAACCAGGCTTATTGGAATCACTCTAATATATTAGCATTTTGATTATGAGCCCATTCTTTTATAAATAACGAAAGATATTCTAATAGTGAAAATTTCATAGAATACTATTTTTGAAAAAAAGAAATCCAAGAAAAATTGGATTCTGAAGATTTGTTTATAGAAAAAATAATGTTTAATCTAAGAACATCATGATTATCTAAAAATGATTACGAAAAGTTAAATAAGTCTAAAATAGATGAATTAGTAGAGTGAAACTATTTAATGCAAAAAGACGATAAATTAGTATTAACTAATAGATGAATATTAGTAATGGATTATATATTGAGTGAAATTATATAAAAAAACAATAAAAAAATCCCCTTTATTAACTACTATAGTTTTATTCCCCTTAATAAGGTGGAAATGAACGAAGTGAATAAGGGGAGGATTATTTTTATTTAGCTTTACTTAAAGTTTCCTTAAAGTGATCAAATAAGTGATTAATTAAATCATCTAGATTTTTATAATCTTCTCTTTCATATCTAAAACTGTTACCATCAAGATTTGCTTGAATTTTAGCATCAAATAATCATTTTTTATTTTTATCAACTGATACTTCAATAGTACCTTCAGCATCTTCTTTATTAAATTTGTTTAAGTATTGGTCTAATTTGTTATTTAAGTTTTCTGATATTAATCTTTCTACTACTCCTTTAGAGTCAGTTAATTCGTTTCCAAGGTGTATCTTTATTTGAATTTCCATCGTGTTCAATTAATTAATTATAAAATTGTATTTGTATTCTATACTTTTGTTTATTAAAATCAAGACAAATTCAAAAAAATAATTGAAAAATAACTATAATTAGATATAAATATAGTATTAA
>Ga0209576_1001553_pt1 | contig 11038 bp, 16 predicted proteins | sample SaaInlV_DNA_135m_FD_184686 | JGI IMG/M metagenome (GOLD analysis project Ga0209576, IMG submission 184686) | Marine microbial communities from expanding oxygen minimum zones in the Saanich Inlet - SI075_LV_DNA_135m (SPAdes) (version 2) | ecosystem: Environmental > Aquatic > Marine > Unclassified... | reverse complement strand
CGTCATTAAACATTAACGCAAATTTGTCACCTTTTGCTGTTGTGTAAAATCCATAATCAGGAGACACACCCTGTGCTCTTGTTGTTTTTGATGTATATGCAACTTCATCTAATTCTTTACTGCTATTAATTGGTACTTTCTTTGAAATTTGATTAGGTCCTGCACTTACCCATGCATCATTTGAACCTGCTGTATGTGACACAGTTTTGCCATCTTTACTAAATGCTGAACCGCCGTCGCCGTCTTTATTAACTGCAGTTGACATAGTACCACCTGCAATCTTACCTGTTGCTTGGGCATGTCCATCTGAGTTTGCACTAATGTCTACTCCGCCGACTTTACCCTTAGCACTAAGTCTACCTGTATCGTTTAGACTTAGGTCAACTCCAGCTACATTTGTATTTGCTACAAGTTTTTCCTTTAAGACTTTGCTCCACACTTTTGTAAATTTAGACATTACACTTCCTTAATTATATTACCGAACCACTGTTTATGAATCTGTTCACACAAACTATGATTTAGTTTTATGCAGAACTCTTTTTCTGCATTTTCAATAAACATATTTATCTCATACTGAAATATTAAATCAGCATTCAGTACAAAGAAAGCATCATCAGCAAACACCTTTGACATAATATCAATTGTGTACAGCAACTTCATTTCTTTATAAAAATATTCATCGCTGTATGCATTTGTGTACTGCGTTAACCGTTGATGTGCAACTGAATCAAACTTCGGGGGTTCAATAATTAATATTTGCCTATTATTAAAATGTTTGGATAAGTCCGATTGCATTAGCCAATAATAACTAGCCCAATGACCACACAATACGTTGCTCTGGTTGGATAACGTATTGATATTATCTTCAATGTCGGTAGGTTCTATATTTTGTATATAGTAGTGGTGCGCGTTTAAATTGCCAGTTACATAATCGTGTTGGTGAAACCGATTGCTAAAACCAGCCGAAGTCGAAAGCATGTTGCAAATGTGGTTCCACCTAACCCCAGGAGCAAACAAAACAAATAAAGTTCTGTAGTTGTTTACTTTCTCTTCCTCATAGCACGTTGTGCCATATTGTTTACTGTATTGCGTGCTTTGTCCATTGATAACTCTGGGTTATCCTGTACTTGCTTTTCGCTATTGAATGAAATTTCTTTATCGTCGACATTATTAATAACGCCACTTAACTCACCTTGCATTACCATGTCTTGCAATGATTCAGCATCCAGTGGAATACCCATCTTACTAGCAATCGAAATAAACGCTTCTACACTTAACTTAGACGTAGAGTTTTTATCATTGGCACGACCAATTAGGAATTGTCCCAATGAGGCTAATTGCTCTAAGTTAGATTCTTGCAGTACCTCAGACGTTTTCATTTATCTTTTCTCTCTGCCTAAGTCTGAATCCATTGCATCAGGAACAGGAACTGCTTCTGGTTCCATATCCATATCCATTGGAACGTCCATATCCATGTCTGCATCCATATCAACACCTTCTAAGTCGCCCATTGGAGAAGCAACTTCTTCACCTGTAACGATTGCAACTGCCGCATCCATTTGTTCTTTAGTACTAGTAAGTGTATCTGATAACGTGCTTAATGCCGTTGACATTGCATCTTTAAATTGCATTGCTTGGTCTGTGCCTAACTCACCTTTCATAGTGTCTGCTAGTGCAGGAACATCTTTGTACTGCAAGTCAATCATGTCTTCGACCATCTTTTGTACACGGTCAACCATATCTTGTGCCGCTAGTACAACTTGTGCTTGTGATACTTCATCTTCTTTAATAACTTGTCTTTTAGATTCTACAATCTTAGTCATTAACTTAATAGAAGTTTCTTTACTTTCAAGCACAGTTAGTAAGTTTTCACTAATTCCTTGCTTTTTTAATTTCTTCCATTCTTTAACGGAGATATCTTCTCCCATTGCGGTTTTCTTTAATGCATTAGCATACTCGCCTGACATTTGGCCTGGTACAATTGGTTTCATAGTTTTTCCTGTGTTTGTGTTATTGCCTCCAAATGACCCAGCATCTGCTTCAGAAAGTTCTTCAACTTTCTTTGTTAATGCCTGTTCGAGCATTAATCCTTGCATATAATGAGAATCATGTTGACTAAAATGAAACTTCGCCGACTGCTTATAATCAGCAATAATTGATTTAGTTTCGTTTAAATATTCTGTTGCTTGTTTTAAAGATATATCCAATTTGATACTTACACCAAATTGTGATTCGAAAATCTTAGCGTACTCTTTTGAACTCTTTGGTTTTGATAGGTGCTGTAAATTCATTTGAAAATCCTTCGCTTTTAATCTGTTTTGAACGTTGTATGTATTTATGTAAGTTTACTTTTAACTGCATCTGATTATTAATGTATTCGGTTAGCCTAGCAAACAGTACACTTTGTTTTGTACTTGGTGTGGATTTTAGTTTAATTATCATTTTCGTATAAGCAATGTCATTAGATATAAATTCAATACCTCTATCTGTCTTGATGATATTCCGTGCAAGTACGATATCATTCCCTTTGTGTGCATTGCACCACGAAATTGCACTAGAAGAATTGAACACCGTATCGATGAATAAATCACCGTCTATTATGTATATTTTGTATTGGTGTTTGTCCTTTATGATTTTGTAATCACCGTATACCAAGAACACATTCCCTTGTTGAATTACTAAACCATCTTCTTGTTCCTCGTCTGTGGATAATTTTTTAAGTTTAGACTTTAATTGTTTATAATTTTTTGGCATACTGTTATTTATTTACAACGAAGTACACATTCGATTTATTACAATCCAAGTACGAGTCATTCACTGTCTCGTTTAAGTTAACCAACATTGGAACATGATTACAGTCATTACACAATGCACCAATTGGATTACCGTCCGATTCTAATGCACCCATTTGTTCTACTGCGAATGTTAGACTCCATACATTATGCTTCCCTTTGAAATTTTTACTGAACTTATGTTTAATCAATGGTTCTTTCTTAAATCCATGAGTTTCAATATCGTGTATTTGTGTTCGCAATGACATAACTTGCAATAACACTTCTAAGTTGCTTTGCTGTTGTCTAGCAAATCTCCACTCAAATTCCCTTAATATAGTTATCCCGTTTTTTGTAGTAAACGGTAAGTTGTCCATTTTGAAACTACGAACTACTCCTGTTTCAGTGATATCAAATAAGGTATATACTGTTATTTCTTGCACAGAGTTTCCACAACCTTGAGTTGTTCTAGTGCTTCTAGTATCGACGGGTGTTCTAGTGCTAACATATCCCAATCATTGTCACGTAAATACAAATGCCAATCTAAATTGTTATCTTTGTATATTTCCCTTCTCGTAGTGATATCTGCACCGAACGTACGTGCATAAACCGTCTTACCACCATCGGGACTCTCGAATATCGTTTTTATGTCTTTAAGATTTTTCATGCCTGTATTTAAGTCATAAAAAAACCCAGGCTAAAAAACCTGGGTTTCGATTTCTAAAAACTAAATCTTAGTTTTCAAAAGTTGCTTCAAGTACTGCATTAGTAATTGATGGTGTACCAGTACCTTGTAAAGCAATCATGTCGCCATTTGCTGTACCTTCGATGCCTGCTACTGTGTAGCCTTCTGTTTGTGCTTCTAAAGCAACTGCTGTCATGTCTGTACCTGTTGCAACTGACATAATGAAAGTTGTAGAGCCAAAACCTTGACTTTTATTGATAGTAGCATTGTTTGTAACGTCTGCCATAATATTCTCCTTGTTGTGTGTAGTAACAACTTATGTTGTTCCTTATACTTATTTATACAAAAATAGAAATAATTAACCTTCACCATTCATGATATCGTAGTATTCTGATGCAAGTGATTCCACTACATACCACGAAATACAGTTTGCAACTGTCGTATCACACTCGGAATCATAACCATCGTACATAGTCGTATATACCTCGTCAGATGTTGAATAATCGATGCAATTAAAACCCAATACCATCGTCATCGCCCCTAATTTTTCATCTTCAAGACCATCTTCTGCTAAATCGTCGAATCGTTCATCCCAAGTATCATTGTATCCAAAATCTAAACCATCGTGCTCTAATAATTCATTGATTTCTTTCTTATTCTTTAGATAGAATTCCTTAGTTTCACTGTAGTTTGTGAACCCACTGAATCCACCAGTCATGCCGTGTTTGTATATGTCGCCCAAAGTATCATATAGGTTCAACCCATCGGGTTCACCTTCATCTCCCCAACCTGCACCAAGTTGGGTAACTACGGCAGTTATTAAATCAGGAGTAAATCTAGACGTGTATCCGAGTTTATCTCGTACCATGTTAGATAGTACACGTTCCTTGTGTTCCCCTCTAATCAACTCGTCTGGATTGGAATGGAATTTATAGATGTTCATTACGTCAATCTATTCCAAATCTTCTGTAGCATTGGGTACATGTCACTGTACCTTACCTTACCCGTGCGCATTTGTAGCATTAACCAACGTAGATTACGTATCTTATCAAACGATGACATTTCATCATATCTACGCAGTTGTCTTCTAGCACGTTGGTGGTCTGATGTCCAACCCTTGATTGTTCGCATCATTAATAAGAATAACTGATGATAATCATCTTCATCGACTCTACCACCTGACATATCACGCAATATTCGTTTGATTCTCAATTCAGGTATCTTCACATCGTATCGAGTCACTAACTTATCAGAGTACTGTTCTTGGTGCATCAACAAAGTAATAGCGTTGTACATATCGGGTTGTGTTGTTCTGAACCCTTTGAAGTCAGATTGGCGCATAATACTACGTGCGTATTTAACTGCACTTGCTCTATCTTCGTGCCATATAATATTAAGCGCGAAGAACATATTAACCAATAACAAACCTAAGTCATCTGCTTTAGTTCCATCGACAAGATTTAGATTCCTAAAAATCCTTGTTTCATTCAATTCATCAAAAAATTCAAACTTACTCATTAATACAGTCCGTGATATGGTTATGTACTATTTATACATTTTGAATACGGTGATTTTCCAATGTAGTTAACGCTATCATTTTCGATACTTTGGATGTTCCTTTATCTATTACCATTTCACCAAAAGTATCAAATTTTTTTAAATCCTTATTGGTAAAGACAATTACATCACTTTTGTTATTTAATATTTTTTTAAATAAATTAATATAATACCCATCTCTAATCTCAGAACCATCTATTACCAATGTCGTACTTAAATAAGATTCATTCATGAATCCATGTAATCCAGTGTTTATGGGATTTAATGCGTACCAAGTCTTACGCATTGCACACCATTTTGCTCCCAATTTCTTAGCATAATTCTTCTGTTCATATTTAACATTCAAAATAACTTCAGAATTGAATGGCATTGATTCATATTCGTACTTAATACTATACGAATTGTACACACACTCAATCCATATATCATACAATGGTATATGGAAATCACAGGTATGTTTCGATTTATCAGAATACGCCTTTTCATAAACGTATTCGAGACCCGATGGGTATAGTAATTTATTTACAAACTCCGCTTCGAACTTCGAACGATATGTAATACCATCATCGGCAATTGTTGGATTGCTGTAATTTTTACTTCTCTTAGCCGGTATTATTTCATCGGTGGATTCTGTCGATAATCTTTTACGCATTTGACTCAACTCATTATTGCGTTCTTCTTCTACAAGTTTTCTTACTTTTTTTGAGTGTTCCTGTTTATTTTTTTGATTTTCATGCTGTATTCGTATACTATCTTTTAAATTACTCAAGTATTCTTCCAACATCCATGGTAATTTGCCAAATTCCTTTCGATTTCGTATAATACACATCATCTCATTCTTAGAAAATCGTTGGAACACCCCCTGTGATATAAAGTATTTTAATTCCTTAATTTTCTTGGAGTCTGGATTTTGTTTCTTAGTTTTTTTTGCTTTTTTTCGTTGAGTGTACTTTACCTTTGCTAACTCTTCATATTTTGAATTCATATTTTTTTACTCATATTCTTTAAACCAATCTTGTGTCTCACTTCTATGTAAAAATTCTAATGTACGTGAACCTGTTTGACCAACACGCATCGGAACATTTCTTCCACGCATATTTTCCAATCTCCCTGCACTATCATACGCAGATTCACCATTTAACTTAACTTGATGGTCAGAACCATCAATATCCTTGAACCATTCTCCATTGAACTTAACCCATACTGTTTCGTCATTTGAAAGTACATAACGCACAGGAACAATCCTACCTGGTTGTAACATATCAGGTGGTAAGTAATCACCATAATCAACTATCTGTTTTTCTTCAGTCGGTTTCAGCAAACTCAACGTAGTTAGTTTAGTCATGTACTTTAAAGCAATACCTGTGTTGGATTGGTCGGTATTTGACAAATCCACTAATTGCTGTATTGCTTTATCGGATAAACTACTAGGAGTTGTATTCATTTCTGAATAAACTAATTGCTGTAGCAAATGTGTTAACGTGGTTTGGTTGTCGGGTTGCTTTAACTGTCCTATTTTACTATTCCAATTAGCGAGCCATTCCTTTGCTTTGCTTCTGATGCGTGAATCTCGGAATCCACGGGCAATAGCATCATTGATTCCCATTGCACTAAGTTGGGCACCAACTGAACTCAAATATGTGTCAGCATCTTCATGCAGAACTTCATTTACTTTCATTGATTTTTTTTAAACTACGTTGGAATTTACGACCATCTCTAGTTCGTATTGAATTTAAAAACTTACGAGTTAGGTTATCCGCTTCTTCTTCTGAGTACGCTTCATTAACAAGGTCTAAAAGACGACCTGCGCTCTCGATTAGGTTGTTTGCACGACTATTAATAACATGTATTTTGTCTCTTTCAATATGTAAATCTTCTAGTTCTTCTAGAATACTTCGTGTTCGGTTTTGCATGATGCAACCTATTAATGTTTAATGTATTTATCAGCCATTTATCTTTTTCATTAACTTTTTCATATCAGATGAATGAATTTCAGTATCGCCTGCCGCTATCTTGGGTACTGCAGAAGTGTCGATTGTAGATGGCGCTCCTAGTTTAATCTTACTCATAATCTCACTTGATTTGGCATTAGTGGAATCACTTGTCGTGCCATTGGAATTATCACTTGTAATACGTAATGTTTTCGTATCGAACAACAAATCGACACTTTGCCCAACACCTGCACTAGAACGAGTTTTCATCAATTGCAATTGGTATCTTCCCTGTTCGCGTAATGAAGCGGTAGTGTAAATAGCAAACACATTATCAGCAGTATTGATTTTGGAAATACCACCAGCAATGTGACTATGGTCAAACACAGATTCATCAACAGCAGTTCTATTCAACTGAGAAGCGGTTACCATTACAATATCCAATTCCTTTGCTAAGTTACGCAATTCCTCCGATGCGTACTTGTCCTTGATGTACTGGTCACTTGGGTTAACTGCCACACTCACAGGCATCAACAAATCTAGGTAGTCAATACACATACACTCAATCTTTATATTCTTTTGAACTTCAAGTTCTTTAACATATGACCTAATGTCATTGATTGTACTCTGTGCAGGTAGGTATTTAATACGCATAGTTCCTGCACTTCTAGATGCCATTCTGACCTTTAATGCAACCTCGTCTATTTCCTTGAATATGTTACTAGATGCAGTGTCTGTCATCATTGAGTCAATTCTCATACTTGATAACCCCTCACTTAATTCCAATGTGACAAATAAGCAATTTTTTCCTTCTCTAACCCAATTGACGATTAAATTCTGCATAAACAATGACTTACCCGAACCTGACCCACCTGCGAATATTTGTAGTTCGCCACGATTAAAGCCACCGTACAATTTTTTATCTAGAACTTCCCAACCCGTGCTAATCTGACCATTATTGTCCTTAATGGCAAGTAACCTCGCCTTTGGGTCTTCAAAATAATCAGTACCCATATCCTTCGTTAAACTAATTTGCACAGCATCTTTGATGAGTTTCTCAACAGGGTCAAAATCTCCCTTTTCGAGTAAGTCAGCACTTTCTAAAATAGCACGTTCTAACTCTTGTCGACGAGTGAACGTTTCGAATTCATCAAAGAACCATTCATAATGACCCTCGCTCATGTCAGTTGGTTCGATTAACTTAGTATTGGTTACTGCATTTATTTGGGCGAATGACGGCAACACACCATGTTCATCTGAATGCTCGACAATCATAGTGGCGGCATCATGCAATGATTCATCAAAGTTCTCTACATTGTAGATGTTTTGAACACGTAGGAAACTCTGAGGTTCATTTAACATCATTTCTAAAAAAAACTTCTGAACATCTCTATTGTAATCTTTCAATCTTCTTCCTTAATTTATTCTGCCTTGGTACAATTTGTGGCTTTATCCTAACAACGTTATTTACAATTTCCATCAATGTTCTAATCTTACCGTTTTTAATCACAGCATCATTAACATCCTTTACATCATCATCCCACGGTGGGAAACTCACGCTGAAACCATGTTTGATTGCATCATCTATCAATTTCAACCCTGGTTTATCATGGTCAGGAACAACAATAATCTTTTTATGTAATTGATTCAATTGCTGTGCTTGCATGTCACTAATTTTATTATGCATAACTGCGAATCCATCGATGCTTATGGCATCAAAAATCCCCTCGACAACTATAGCATATTCCCATTTATCACTCTGTAAATCCAACCCGAATATATAACCCTGTTGTTGTTCGTTTAGGTACTTGGGTTTATGATTATCTAAAAATCTAGAGGTGTGCCCAACATTCTTGCCATTATTGGTATATGGGATTATTATTCGATTTTTATTTCTGAACTTATCATCAGGAGTAATCATAAAGTTATATTGGTCGTACGATAACCCCCTGCCATACAAGTAGTCAACAAACTTTGTGTCATTTTTAGATATTAATCTAGCACCATCGGGTAATTTAACTTCATCAAATTCTACGTTAGTCACAGTTGCATCACTGCCTTCACTAATCATGTCAGGAATGCTCTTATACCGAAAGCTATCTAGTCGCAATTGATTGATATCACCAACACCGACGCCCAACCATGTAAGAAGTTTTTCTGCTTTAATACCAATAGGCTTACCCAATGTGAACCCTGTCTTAAAGTTGCAGTTGAAACAATGATATGACCAATCACAATCATTACTCATCAACAATCCACCCCTGCCACGTTTATCCTGTGACTCACCATTATGAGTGCAACAAACCGCATTAAACGAAATCCAACCACTCTCGGATTGCTTACGTTTGTGAGGCAAAAATGATAATATATCTAACATATCACATATTATATTGTACTACGTGAGATTGAGATATGACACTTTGTCCTAAAGGTACAAAACGGTCGAAATAAGGATAGGCTCTGAAACGTATACATGAGAGCCAAACATGTCATGCAAAGGTAATAAACAAACTTAACTTTAAAAAACCCTTTAATACTAATACAATATAGTTTGCACTTAGCGTTGTACTACAGCATTGCTTCGCTAACTTTAACAACTAATATGTTGTTGCGCTACTCTTTTCGGAGAACGTGGAGTGGTACGTCAGGTTCATCCAATTATACAACTTCGATAATATGCGACTTGTGGTCAATATATCTACACTTGGACAAAACCTATTAACAAGAATATAAAATCCTCACTAAGTCCCAATGCACACCTATGGGGGACAACCAAGATAATGAACGGATAATTCATTAACGATGCAATGACGAGTAATATACAGTTAATTTATATAATTGTCAACAGATTCAATCAATGAATTTGCAATTATTTTATGTCCCCTTTCATTTGGGTGACCGTGAGGTTTGAACACTTCCGTTTCAGATGAAAGTATTTTTCTACCATTGATATTATATAAAGTATCACAATCCATCGAAGTGGTTGCCAATGCGTTGAATTGGAAGATTGGAATGTCGTACCTAGCAGAAATACCATCGAATAACCGAACTGTAGTTTCGTAATTCATCTTATGTAATTCATCACAATCACTCATACTTAAATAGTGTTTATGTAGTTCGAACCATCCCCTGTTAACATTGGAACCCGCACTATCTAACCACTGTGCATGTAAATAATTGTTCCACGGTGGGTCATCCCCGCCTCTTTCATGATTTGGGTCGTACCAACTGATTCTACTTTCGTCTGTTAACCCAACTAATATAATTGATTGTTTGATGTAGTCGTCTGTATGATTATCCAACCACCACATAAGATTCCACTGCATTGATTGCAGGCTTGAACCTGGGAATGATAAATTCTCTTGAATCAAGTCATAATGTGATGCTAAAACTCCAGTATAACAGTTAGACAAACGGTATTGGTCATTTTGAGTGTAATAACTCTCCATTCCCTTTTTTTCTAATTCGGGGTCAATTAACTCGTCACCGAACGTCCAACTACAACCAAACGAAACTATATTGGTTATTTTAGATTCCAACATCACTGCGGTAATTTTTTATACGTGTCGCTAGACTTTTAAATTTATTAATATTTCCTGGAGTACCTGTCCCAAAATCCCTATGTGAGCCGATTTCAATTAGATGTAAATCCACAGGGTTTCTACCGTGAACCATGTATATAACGGATATATCGCGGGTAAGTCCACAATGCATTACCCCACCGCCCAATATATTATTCCCACTAAATGGATAGTCACTATTCCCCACCACTGCAGTTGGATTATCCATTTTTATATCTAGAAATTTATTAAACGCTTTAACTACCTGTGGGTCTCGTAAAATCTTTTTATGAGATTTTTTAAACATTTTTGATTTGATTATTCGTACATCGGCATCTTCAGTGAGGCGAGAATAATGTTCCAATAATGTTTCTGTTATCTCATTGGTTTTCATCTCAGAATCCGTCTTTATGTATTAAGTACTTGGCTTGGATATATGCTTTAACTAATCCAGAACGTACAATGTCATCTACACCAAATTCATTTGTTACAAACCAATTAGTCATCGACTCGAGTACTTTAACAAATTTACAT
>Ga0209576_1001538_pt1 | contig 11126 bp, 13 predicted proteins | sample SaaInlV_DNA_135m_FD_184686 | JGI IMG/M metagenome (GOLD analysis project Ga0209576, IMG submission 184686) | Marine microbial communities from expanding oxygen minimum zones in the Saanich Inlet - SI075_LV_DNA_135m (SPAdes) (version 2) | ecosystem: Environmental > Aquatic > Marine > Unclassified... | reverse complement strand
ACATTCTCTGAAGGGGATATACCCGCTACAATTGAAGGAAAAATTATCCAACGGGTTTTTGAAGATTATGGTTGTTTGCCAAGATGGAATAAGGAGTATTGACAATCTTTAATTGATTTATTAAACCAAAATTCATGCAATTCCAACTCAACGAAGAATACACACTCGACCACATTAAACTATTTGCCAAAAGTAATGGCTACAGACTCACGATAGAAGAAATCCCCTATTGTGACATGCATTGGGGTTACTTAATTACACCACCATACATTCATATATTTGATAAAGATACTCTGATCTATAGATTTGAGCAATACTCCAAAGACTGGAAGTGTATATCCAGTAACCATATATAGATAATCTTTTTCAATTCATGTAGTATTTGTAAATTTCTTAATTAAATTTGATGTTATTTTAAGATAAAAAGATATTTAATCACTTTGAGGAAGGCTGCTCTGATGAAAATACTATTTTGTGCCATTTGTTGTTTTTCTTTTTCAATTGGGAGTCAACATGATGAAATTTCTAATCAATTATTGGATTTCAAAAAGAAAATTGTGACAAGTTATTATTATGAGGAGAAATTTGGTTCTCATGTTGTTTCCAGCAAAAACGAAGATTTATATAAATATGACGATGAAGGCAATGAAATTGAGATTGAAAAATATTTGGATAATTTAATTTGGTATCAAGAAATTAAATATTTTGACTACTCCAATAATTTAGCTAAAACAATAGGGTATTACTTATTATCAGGTGATAGCTCGAAAACTGAATTTCATTATAATGAATACAATAAGTTAGTAGAACAAATTCATTATGAATTTGATGGTTCTGTCAAACAAATAGAAAAACTAAAATATGATAATTCTGATAATTTAATTGATGAATCACACTTTGATAAAAATGGAAACTCAATTGAGAATGTAATTGGATATCATAAATCAGTTAGTAAGTACAATGAGTTCAATGATATTGTAGAGAAAACATTTTATTCAATTAGTGGAATACCAGATGACGAGAATCTATTTGGGTTTAGTAAAATGATTACAGAATATGATAGCAAGCATAGGATTATTGGAGAAAAAAGTATTTTATCAAATGGAAACATTATATCTGAGTCAACCCATACCTACAATTCGAGTAGTAATAAAATAATCAATACAGTCCAGTTAGGAATTGATGGTCAAGTAATTTCATACACTAAATTTGACTATGACCCAAATGGTAATATTTTGACAAGCGTTACAATTGATGCATCTAAAAATAATTTAGATACTCCTTATTCGATGTATAGTTTTCACATAACGTATCAATATGACAAGAGCAATCGATTATCTGAATTAAATTCCTTTGAATATGTTACAAAATTTGGAGAACTGGTAAAAATTCCAGTTTCTAAAATAACTTATGAATATATTGATTTTTAGAATTTTCTAATAATTGATTTAATATGAATATAGTATTGTATATAATCATTGGGCTACAATTATTTTTTTCTTGTTGTTCACAATTTATCCCTGCACCAAATCCAAAAAAACCTGATGTAACTCACAGATATGAACTTTCTATTGTTGATCTTGGAAGTATTCCAATTGAAGGAATAGAAGTATATTATATTTTGAAAGACAGTAACGAAATAGTAATTGAAAGCACTTACACATCTAATTCTGTATCTCCACTTTCCTTAATACTTAACCCAACTTCTAAACCAGCATTGACATCAACATATGATCTTCCATCTCAGTCATTAATTCAAATTGAATCCGAAGATATATTACAAAACATATCAATATTTGAATATGACATGAAATTGCAAGGTCACTTTTATTACTCAGGAAATGAAACGATTAATTCGCTATCGTTCAAAAACGATAAATATTCGGGTCGCAATGAAATTAAAAAAACTAAAATTGTGTTATCAAAACATAACTTTCAATTGGATTTTAGAGATATTGAGGGTTCACCAATTCTAAATTCACAAGTTGAATATGAAATGAAATGTAACGAAAATGTTATTAGTCAAAAATCAGTACTAACTAATAAATATGGTTCTATTTCAGATTTTGTTTATGAATACATTGAGAAAAATGAAACATCATCTAATTCAAATTGCTCCTTATCATATTCAATAGAGAATGAATATTATTATAGTAACTCTGGAATTATAGCTCCCTCCTCCAAATGGGAGACTAATATCTCAAGAAAAATAATCCTTTTTAAGTCTATAGATTATTTAGAAGAAGGCTTTTATGCAAATATTCAAAACTCTGAATTATTGGGAAAACTATTGAAAGTTGTTGACAACATCAATTTAGACAAGTTAGATGATTTTACTCTATTGAGAACTCAATCTATCAGAATTGTTTCATTTAAAGAAAAACCATTCTTGCGATTTGCCTTCAAGAATATTAGCTATTCACTGATGGACAGCAAGTATGATATTGGAAAAAAAATATTTGATGATCTGATTAGAAGGCTAATAAATCTCAATTCAAAAACTTTAGAAGAGTCAAATCAATTTTATGGTTATGATTTATCTGTGACCAGCATACTTATTTTGGATGTCCCTAAGTTTAGAGAAATTGAATACAGATTTATTATTCCGAAAGATATTGCGAAAAAATATGCTAATAAGGATATTACAGGTCAGAAAATGTTAGATTCATCAGTCATACTAATGGATGGAGAGAGAATAGAATTGAAACTACAATGAAAAGATTAAAATTAATACTTCCAATAATAATTATTGCGTTTCTAATTGTTGGATGTGAATCTAAGAAAATACGAAATGCCGAAGAATTTATGATATTGGAGGATTGGGAAAATTGTATTGCTAATCTTAAAGCTGAAATTACTGATAATCCAAGAAATCTGAAAGCATACCAATTACTCTATGATGCCCAAAAACAATTATATTACCCAAATTACAATCAAGATTTATTCTTAAATCCTTTTGAAGTAAATTTCAAAGATCAAAAGATAATTTCTCTCAGTAGCGTTGAAGCGATCAATATTTTAACAACTATTAAAAGTATTAAGAAAATAGATTCGACAAAAGCAACATTTGAGCAATTATTTTTTGTAGCCATAAATAAATTTTTATCATGGAAAGAACAGACCAATAATAACTTAGGTATAATTAATAATGAAGACAATTGTCAAAGTACAATTTTAGCTGAATCAATAGCATATTTTCAACTTTGCAGTAGTATTAATTCTGAGTATGCTGATAATGCATATTTGTGGTGGTTTTATGCTCAATGTAATAATTCAAAAATTGTCAATCATTTTATTGATTCATTCAAAAAAAAGCATGGTAATAGTGAAGTCATCAATGAGGTAAAGTTTATTGATCTACTTAATAAAATTGAGTACATAACAGATAGTTGGCTTATCATTCCAACGACTGAACAAAGTGAGAATATATTAAATTTAGTTAACTTGTTTCTAATTTCCCAACCACATTATGAAAATCGAGCAAAAATCATTGACGGCTTACTAATTGATAGGTTTTATGATGGATATTTGATGAATCGCTTGCAATCAGCACTCAATGAGTTTTCGGGTGGTGAGGATTTAGTAAATTATCTTAAAATGATATATAGAAGTGATTCAATCAATTTGCTTAGAGCATCTGCATTGGAAAAACTTATACTATATTATATAGATACCGATCAGTTGCAGGCGGCTATGGAAAATTATGAGTCAATAAAAACACTTAATTTATCAGATGAAATAAATAGTCCTCTCAATCAAAAGATTGGTGTGAAATTATATAATTCTAATGAATTTGAAAGGTCATTAGAATTTTTAAAAAGTATAGAAAAAAAAACTGATCGAGATTATTATCTCATATGGCGATGTTATATAAATGTTGGAAATATGTCAGAGGCAAATTTAATTCATGATGATTTAAAATACACAACTGACCCAAATATCAAGTATTTGATATCTATATATAATCCAGAACTAATTAAAATTACATCCAAATATTCAAAAATTGAAAATCAAACTGTAATCATCGGAGGGTATATCAATAATGCATCCTTAGCAGATATTCACAATATTCGTATTCTTGGTACAGCCTCAGATGAATTTGGAGAAAATAAATTATATAGTTATGACACTATCGATTATATCAGTTCTGGAGAAAGATCAATTTTTTCAGTCGAAATATATTATGGTTCATCGATACCCTCTTCAATACAATTTGAGGTCTCTATTGAGGACTTTAAAAGATCTTATTAGTACTATCCATATCTAATAATTCAAATTAATCGCATGTATGATAGTAACTGTGTGTAATTTAAAAATTGTTGAGAATTATACTAAAAGTGCTAAATAGTAGGTTGTCTAATAATAGTAGATTCACAATTGAGGAGGTCTAAAACAAAATATGAATAATTCAAGCGACATAGGAGTACTAATACTATTACCAATAGTTTTATTACTATACTTTTTACCTTCTTTGATCGCATCAAAAAGAAAACATCTTAATGCCACTTCTATTACCCTAACTAACTTTCTACTTGGTTGGACATTTTTGGGTTGGGTAATTGCCCTAATTTGGTCATTTTCTAATAATCGAGCTGATCAACAAAAATTAGATAAGAAAATTCCTAATTCATTAAATCCTAATAAGTACTGCTCTAATTGTGGCGATAATGCTGGAATTTCTGATAAATATTGTGGCTCTTGCGGGGAATCATTTGACTAAACTATTTAAGGTAGCAATATGTTAGTAGATTATTATTATGTATACGTAGTTATCGGACTTATCGTCCTAATGTGGATTGGTATTTCATCTTTAGAAAAGCAAGAAAGAAAAAAAAGGGAATCTAAAACTCGGCATTTTGATAAGATATTTGAAATGGTGAACCTAAATTATATTGCAGGATTTAACAATCATTTAAATTATGAGGAAGTAGTTTGCGCAGTAACTGATACTAAATTTGTTTTTATGAAGAAATTTGGAGATGTTTTTGGTGAAATTCCTTGTAACTCGATAAATGAAATTATTGTTGAAGATAAAAGCTTAGTTTCCCAAAGATTAACTGTTACAAGGTTACTTACCCTCGGGATATTTTCTCTTGCTGCACCTAAAAAGAAGAAACATGAAGAATACTGTGTAATTATAGATTGGGAAGACTCTGAATATGAAATTCAAAATGTTGTTTTTGAATTTAGTGGGATAGCATGTCGGAGTCAAGCAATTGATTTTTCTAACAAGATAAAGCATTACAAAAAATCGAAAATTATTAGGTTGAAACCTGATGAAAAGAAGTGTCCATTTTGTGCTGAAACCATTAAAAAAGAGGCTATAGTTTGTAGGTTCTGTGGTAACGAATTAATCGTGTGACTAAAATATCTCTTAATCAAATTATTGATGATTTTGATATAGCTTTAGACAAAACATTTGATATGTTTCTAAAAGTTATAAATGTCCTTTCAACTCTTATCTTTTGGATTGAAATTCTTCCAGATATAGATGATAATTTGCATAAATCTTTAGTTGTTTTGAGATAAATTCTGTCAGTTTATAGATAATTCATGCTATCATAATAGGATAATAAGAGATTTAATCGCTGTGAGAGATTTGCTATGAGGAGAATTTCGTTTCCAATTTTATGTATATCTCAATTTATATTTTTTAAAGATGGTTTTAAGGGAGGTTTTTGATGAGTGCAGATAAAAGGATGTTATCATTATTTGCAATAGGAGTTGTCTTGGTATTATTCATCATTGGTCGTTGTAATACTGAAGTTGCGACTTTACCTGGTGTCACATCTTTTCTTGCCACTCATACAGAATTTGGTAAAGCAAAGTCAGTAGAGGAAATGCCCGATTGGGCTAATGGTGAAAGACAGCAAGTAAGGACATCAAAGGGTTCATACCTATTTTATTTAATAAATGGAGATGTCGTTACAGTATATATTTATGACGCACCAGGTCGTAAAGTGGTTTGGCGTAGATAGTTAAGCTAATCGTCTCTGTTTAATAAAGTAGATAAACAACGTTTGTCATAATTTTGATTATATGGTTTTATATTCATAGAGATTCGACTCATTCAGAGTCACGTTAAATGTGGCTATATGGTTATAATACAATCTAATTCAAGAAGGCTGGAGTGAATCAGGAAGGAATTGAAATGGGACAAAGTAATGGAAATCAAGATAATTTTGAATTTGATCGATTATTTGACAAGGCAATGGCAAATAAGAAGCTTACTAAAAAGGAAAAGAAATTCTTCATCGACAGATATGGTGATATCGATCGTGAAGATGACGGTGAGGTAAGAAAGTTTTTATCAAAACAGGGCAATTTTTCAAAATATTTATTTATCGAAAATCATATAAACGATGTCGGACACTATTTAATAAAAATAAATTATTATTCAAAATATTGGTGTAAAACATTAAATCTTTATGATCTGCATGACAAGTATCATAGTGATTATTATGATCCTCCTGATACCCAACATGGGACAGCCTTTAGAGATTTTAAATTTGACCTAATTAATTCATTCTACGATCGATATGAATTAAACAAGAAAATGTCCTTTGAAAAAAACTCTGTACTTTTTAATTATCATTTTGAGATATCAATAAAAGAATATGTAAATGATATTATTTTGTTTAATTTGATCCAATGCAATTGTAATTCTTATTGGGATGATGTCAAGGAAAAGTTAATTAAATATGGTAGACTGGTATCATACATTTCTGATAAAGATATTTTTAAAATTCATCAACAATTATTTGATACTGTATGTATGACGGATCGGAGTTTAGAAGATGAACAAATTGAATTAATTTCATCCTATGGTAATCTTTTCAAATTTCCAACAGATGATCAAGAAGATTTGTTGGGTGAAGCAAGGTTTATTAATAAGAAGGATGAATTTGCATTTAGGCTATATCTGATGGGAAATAAAAATTCAGATGTTGGGTATTATGACAAGTTTTTGGAAAAACCAGAATTAGCAACAACCAATAAATTAAAAAAAATCGCAAAGGATGATCTAAGTATTTTTCGCACTTATTCACTTGATTTATTTAAGCTGTATAGTGATATTCGAGAAAAACATGGTGTCACACGAAATCATACTAAGCAAGAAATGCAATTTTATCTCTATCCTCTAAATCTTTTAAGGCAACACTGCACAAATCTAAAGACAAGTTATACATTCTCTCTCTCCAGATATGAGAGCAGTTGGCTTGACTGGAAAGACTTCCGAAGCAAATCCCCTAAATAGCATCCCTTAGAATACCAAAGATAAGCGTAATAATATTCAAATTATTGAGGAAATTCCTCCAATAACAGGAAGATTATTGGTTTATTATTTGTAAATAAGAATCTCTTAACCTATTGTTATTATTATATTAACATTATAATCGGTTTATAAATTTATTATGGTTGACATAGTGAAATAATAGGAGACTTAACAAATGAATAAACTTTTTGAAACTCCAATCCGATCAATTAGGAAAAAATGTCTTGAATGTTGTTGCGGATCATCTAAGGAAGTAAGACTGTGCCCTGTAACAGGATGTGCAATTTACCCTTATCGAATGGGATGTAGACCCAGTGCGGAAACATTAAAAACTTTGAGTGATCTTGACAAAAGCTGATTTCATATTTGTTGAGCTTGGTATTCAAGGTTTTATCAAAATTGGTCACATTGTTAAGGTTGATGAAGTTGAACAGTTAATTAATGTTACAGATATTGATCGATGCAGGACTTGGTGTACTTTTTCTAATGACATTATTGCATACACCAAGAATAATCTGAATCGTTATGGGAATCCATCAACAGCAAAGTATAAAGGATTCGTTTGTTGTGATTTCATTCCAATAGATATTGATGATCTTGACCCATCAAAGGTTGAAGAGGTAGTTGAAATCTTAAACGGTTATGGAGTCTTAACAGAATGTTTGGCTTTTTACTTTAGCGGAAAAAAGGGATTCCACATTGAGATACCCTCAGATATAGTCGGAATTGATCCTCTACCTGTGGAGGAATTTTACGATAGAATAATTAAGTTCTTAAACATTTTGGGAATCAATAGCGATCCAAAAATGCATAGTAGACTCCAACATTATCGACTTCCAAATACAAAGAATGGCAAATCAAACCTGTACAAAATCCCAATTAAGTTTTCTGAGATTCATGATGACTTATATGAATTAGCCAAATCACCCAGATTTGAGACATTTGCGACTAAAGTTACAGAATTGAATGATACACTCAATAGTAAGTGGTTAGAGACTGGTCAGAAGTCAAAAACTCCCAAGCTAACTAACGATTATTTACATAAAAATATTTCTCGGATACTTGGGTCGGATCAGAAGAGAAACAGCCTTAAAACACACCAGGTGGAGGCAACAGAAGGATTCCGCAATAGCATGGGATCGGAAATTACAAGAAAACTAATGATGAAAGGATTTAAAATGAAAAATGCAAAGAAAAAATTAGTAGAATGGAATAAAGAACTTGTGTCACCGCTTGACACCTCAGAGCTGATGAAATTATTTAAATCAAATTGGAGTTATGGGATCGATTTTAAATTATTCCAGACGAAGCAATTCAGAGCAAATCTGAGAGAAGATATAATATTTCAAGACTACTTGAGGAGGGAAGATAAAGACTTTTTAGCTGTTTATGTTTATTTACTTCTTAACCTAAATGATGAAGATAAAGAATTTGAGTTTAGTTGGGGTGAAACGATCATAATCAAACAAGATCAAATCATGATTGGCTATAAAACGTTAGCTGAAAAACTGAATTTGAAATCAAAGAATAGAACAGTAAATAAAAGCAAAGTTAGAACTGTTGTAAATGATTTAGTAGAAAAAGGAAGATTTGTAAAAGAGGTAATTGGATTTATACCAATTCAGAAGAGAATTATACTTACTTGGGATCATTTTTGTTTTACACATACCTCAGACACAAGTCCCTCCCGAGGGGAAGTAGTCGAAGAGTGCGCACAATGACCTTGCAACTACTAAACATATATTCTTTTTATTGTTTTTTAATATGTCTATTAATTCTCTTCATAGTTGCTTACAAGTTCAAGCGATCATCTAAAATTCTAAAAATAATCATCGTTTTATTTCAGTTTATGATTTTTTACGAAATAGTAATTAGAATACAGTAATGAATCATTCTCTGAGAGGTGTTTTAACGAGGTTTATTCATTTTGTTGAGCATTGTATCCAATATCTCATTTTTAGAGAAAAAAGTCCGTCTATAACCCCTCTATGGGGCTGTACACGTCACTCAAGGGGGCAAATCTGAAAAGCAGTGAATGAAATCTTGACAAATATTGATCAACTGAAAGATATTGTGATTGGTGCATTGTCTCCTTGGTACACTGTGAAGGGGGCTTGTGCTTATACTGGATTTAAACCAACAAAAATTCGGGGAGCTATTAAGGCAGGGAAACTGAAAGCATATCGAGAAGATGGGGGAGATTTTAGGATTCATCAGATGGATTTGGATACTTACATAATGTTCGGAAAGAACCTTCTTAAACCATCAGAAAAGAATGAATTGCAGAATAGAAATCGGTACTCGAAAATGGAGAAATTAAAGGATTTTCTAAAATGATTTGTACTGATGATGGAATAGAATTTAAGTTACTGGTGCGAAATCCACAGAGAAAAGATGACATCAAAATTGTCGTTTTTTCAATAGAAAATATTGGGAGGAATGGAGATACCGTAAGGTCTTCACTCGCTGTGGCGAGCGCAAATTCCTTCCACTTCAATTGCGAAACCACAGAGGTCAATCATGACTAAACCCACCAAATCTTCTCGAAAGAGAGATCGAAACCAGATAGGATTAAGATTAATGAGAAAATCCTATTATCACAGATACAATCTTAACGGTAAAGATAACTTAATCCCACTCAAAACCAGTGATTTGAAAATTGCCATAGATAGAAATATTGAGGTACTGAAAAATATAGATGATATTAAATCTCACAAACAAATATATCTATACTGGTTGGAAGAGTTAATGAAAACAGAATCTGATACAACAGCCGAAGCAATTGGAGAAAAGTTTGTTAAGATAATAAGGCGCCGAGGAATCAGGGAATCAACAATTACTATTTATGAAGCGACACTTAGATACTTTATTTGTGCAAACGATAATATCGAAATTAGGACGTTAAGTTTAGATCACATAGATTCATTCATTGACTATTTTAAGAAGAGAAATGAGAATGTCACTTCAGCATACATTAATAAGAATCTAAGACATTTGAAAGCTTTTTTGAATTGGTGTGCTGACAGGAATTATTTAAACTCAATACCAAAAATCAGATTAATTCGTATCCCAAAATCTCCTCCAAAATATTTTAATAATGTGGAGTACAATTCTATTTGTAATTACTTATCATCTTTTCAACAAAGAGTGGTGCATCTGTACAGATCAACTGGTATGAGGTTAAATGAAGGCTTGAATGGTGAAATTAAGGGTAACTACTATGTAATTTCAGCAGAGAACTATAAAACTAACCGACCTCATTCAATTCCAATAAATGACGATTTGAAAGCCACTTTAGCCGAAATGCAGTCGAAATCTCATACAGGTGATTATTATAGTAGAGAATTTAAGAAGGCTTGTGTCAAAGCTGGAATATTCGATAAGCACTTCCACTGCTTACGTCACACTATGGCATTGAGAACTTATCTGAAGACCCGTGATATATTTTACGTAAAAATGTTATTAGGTCACTCCTCTATTACAACGACAGAAAAATATGCTGATTTTGATATTGTAAGTTTATCAAGTGATTTTCCTGATCTTATTAAGGATGATAATAATTCATTGAGACAATCTGGGAAAGAATCAACATTTCAGGTAAATCCTTATATTAGTATATGTTAACTAAACTTCAATAGAATACCCTTGATACCATTCGGATACATCCTTTCGGATACGCAATAATTATATTGTTGATATTAAGGGGTTAATGAACATTTTCGTGGGACTTAAAATCCCTCGGAATTTTATTCCATGCGAGTTCGATTCTCGCCCTCGGTACATTATTCTCCCCTCACATCCGTCGGAGATTCCTTTTTTAACCCAATTATCCCAAATCCCACATTCCCAC
>Ga0209576_1001530_pt1 | contig 11167 bp, 7 predicted proteins | sample SaaInlV_DNA_135m_FD_184686 | JGI IMG/M metagenome (GOLD analysis project Ga0209576, IMG submission 184686) | Marine microbial communities from expanding oxygen minimum zones in the Saanich Inlet - SI075_LV_DNA_135m (SPAdes) (version 2) | ecosystem: Environmental > Aquatic > Marine > Unclassified ... | reverse complement strand
CCTAGCATCAAAGTAGCGATAATTAAACTCGGTAATACTGCGCTTACCTAATAGCTTGCAAAAAGCCAGAAAACTACCTGGCTGCTCGGGAATAGTCACTGCCAATAATATTTCCCGATGTTCACCAACTTGAGTTCGTTCAGCCACATAGCGCAAGCGATCAAAATTTATATTCGCGCCGCTCTCAATCGCCACTAGTGCTTTATCGGCAATCCCTTCTCTTTCAATATATTTTTTTAAGCCGGCTACAGCAAGTGCACCTGCAGGCTCAGAAACCGACCGGGTATCATCGAAAATATCCTTGATGGCGGCGCAAATCTCATCGGTATTGACGGTAATTACTTCATCTACAAACAGTCTCGCCAGACGAAATGTCTCCTTACCAACCTGCTTTACAGCCACACCATCGGCGAACAATCCAACCTGCTTTAAGGTTACGCGCTTATTCGCTTTTAGCGCCTGATTTAAACAATCGGCATCATCAGGTTCGACTCCGATAATCTTAATATCAGGACGGACAAATTTTGCATACACCGCTATCCCGGAGATTAAACCACCACCACCGACCGGGACAAAAATAGCGTCTATGACATCCGTTTTCTGGCGCAGTATTTCCATCGCTACAGTGCCTTGCCCGGCTATGACATCTGGGTCATCAAAAGGATGCACAAAGGTCATGTTTTTTTGTTTTTCTAGTTCTCTGGCATGTGTATAAGCATCATCAAATGAATCACCAAACAAGACTACTTTCGCTCCCCAAGAGCGCACCGAATTCACTTTAATTTCCGGGGTTGTTTTAGGCATGACAATCAGAGCCTTAATACCTAGCTTGTTGGCTGACAAGGCTACACCTTGCGCATGATTTCCCGCAGATGCAGCAATAACACCCTGCCGTTTTTCCTGCTCACTGAGAAAGACTATTTTGTTATACGCACCACGTAATTTAAAAGAGAAAACCGGTTGCAGGTCTTCCCGTTTCAAGTAGACCTCATTATTAAAGCGCTTGGATAAGGCAGGCGCGTAATCCAGCGGGCTTTCTGCTGCAACATCATACACTTTAGCGCGTAATATTTTTTCTATGTATTTTTGGCTCATTAGTGAAGGTGATATAATCTTATATTATTTAGTTTACAACGTAATACCCAATAACCAGGTAAATATCATGCTATTTTTCTATGCATTAAATCGTAACCCGCATAAATAATACTAAAATACAGCATATTTCCTGTTTCATCATCGATAAAAATGCAGCGGCAACGCTGAGCCAGGCGCTAGATGCTTTAGTCAATTTTACAGACATTGTTATCTACAGTAATGGCTCCACAGATAGCACCGAAGATATTGCACTCAACTATGCAAATGTAAATCTGATGCAAGGTGAATTTATCGGGTTTGGTCCGAGCAAAACAAGGCAGCTACCTATGCTAAAAATAATTGGATACTATCTTTCGTGAGAACTACTATCAGTCGATAAACATTAAGTATTGCTGGGGCAAGAACAGATTATCCAGAATCTATAATAAGAACAAACCTGCCTTTACTGATAAAGAAGTGCATGAAAGTATCATTACCGATGGCTTTAATATTGGTCCTATAATATTGGTCCTATTGAGCGTCTTATAAAACATTATCCCTATTCCATGATGAGCGATTTCATTATCAAACTGGATCGATACTCCACTTTGTATGCAAAGGACAATGTTATTACAAAACCAGCTACCCCAGCTTACTGACCGCCTTCTCTCATATAGCTATGACGCTTTATAAGCATATGAAGTTATATGAAATGAACAAACCACTGGGCTCATGAATATATTATTGACGAGGTACGACAAAATTGGCGATTTTATAACCATTTTGCCAATGTTAAAGACGGGCAACAATCATTGATTCAGAAAAACAGGCCCACTTTGAAGTAGCGCAAAATTATGGGCAAGACTTTTACCAAATCGTAGAGAACAAACTAATCACGCTGTGTAGTAAACCTTCAGTATAATATTCACACCCGACAATAAACAACCGAGATTCTAATGCCGACCGCAGCCAACGATTTTTCTGATGTTATTCAGGAACACCAGCAAGTTTTTAGTCAGTTATCTGGCTACTCGCCACTGATTACTGCCGCATCCAAGCTGATTATCAGCACCCTGATATCCGGTCACAAAATCCTGCTCTGTGGTAACGGCGGTAGTGCCGCTGATTGTCAGCATTTTGCTGCTGAACTGGTTATTCGCTACCATAAAAATCGCCGCGCCTATCCAGCTATTGCTCTAACTACCGACACTTCGATCCTGACCGCGCATCCCAATGACTTTAGCTTTGATAGCTTGTTTTCCCGCCAGGTAGAAGCACTGGGTTCTGAAGGTGACTGTTTGATTGCATTTTCAACTTCAGGTAATAGTGAAAATATTATTCAGGCGAGCATCAGTGCTAAACAGCAAAACATGTCGGTTATTGGTTTAATGGGAGGAGATGGTGGCCGCTTAAAGCCTCTGGTGGATATGCCTATTATTGTTCCATCAACCACTACAGCCCGTATTCAAGAAGCACATATGCTGATTTACCACTGGTGGTGCGAAATGCTCGACGAGGTTGCAGATGATTAGTGAAATCCCGGGGTTTAAAGGCTTAAATATTCTGGTCGTCGGTGACCTGATGCTCGATTATTACTGGTCTGGACAAACCTCGCGCGTATCCCCGGAAGCACCTGTACCTATCGTTAAGGTAGGCAAGAAAGAAGCGCGTGCCGGTGGAGCCGGTAATGTCGCTTTAAATATTGCTTCCTTAGCTGCCAATGTAACACTATTAGGCATCGTTGGTGATGATAATGAAGCCCTAGAGTTGCAGAATTTACTGGAAACAAAAGGCGTGATGTGTGATTTCATTACCAGCAATCATGCGCCTACGACGTGCAAATTACGCATAGTTGCCCAACACCAGCAGCTGATCCGCCTGGACTTTGAGGAGTCGTTAATTGATTTCGACTATTCAGAATTATTGGCTCATTATAAAAAAGCCCTGGCAACAGCTGATGTGGTTATCTTCTCGGACTATGCCAAAGGCGTTTTAGAGCATATTCCACAATTACTTGAACTCGCCAATAAACACGGTGTAAAAAGCTTTGTAGATCCTAAAGGCACTGATTTCTCTCGTTATCAGGGTGCGACTTTAATTACCCCTAACCGCGCTGAATTTCAGGCAGTGGTGGGTGTCTGCAATGATAGTGAGCAAATTATCAGCAAAGGGCAAGCCCTACTCGCGCAACACAATATTGAGGCCTTGCTGGTTACCTTAAGTGAACATGGTATGGCATTAATTAAACAGTCATCCAGCCATTTTCTACCCACCCATGCGCGTGAAGTCTTCGACGTGACTGGCGCCGGAGATACCGTGATAGCCAGCATGGCATTAGGTGTTGCCTCTGGCCTGGGCTTACAACATGCCATGCACCTGGCTAATATGGCTGCAGGGATAGTGGTCGGTAAATTTGGCACATCGACTGTTTCCAGCCATGAACTGAATCGCGCATTACATGGCGATAAGGAAAATATTAGTGGCGTAGTGACAGAAGATGAATTGCTCAATGAAATCAACTTTGCCCAGCAAAGTGGTGAAAAAGTGGTGATGACCAATGGCTGCTTTGATATTCTCCATGCCGGACATGTCGCCTATCTTGAACAAGCCAGGCTACTAGGTGATCGTCTGGTAGTTGCCATCAATTCTGATGCATCGGTACAGCAATTAAAAGGCAAATCGCGCCCGATTAATAAATTGGCAGACCGCATGACGATTATCGCAGCACTCGGGTGTGTGGATTGGGTGATTCCGTTCTTTGAAGAGACACCTGAACGTATTTATAATAAATTTTTGCCCGATGTACTGGTAAAAGGTGGCGACTATAAGCCCGAAGATGTAGTCGGGGGAGAAGCCGTAATCAAGGCAGGCGGCAAAGTACAAATCCTGGATTTTGTCGATGGCAAATCTACCACGACAACCATAGAACGTATTAAAAACCAGTAAAACATATTAATGTAGGTTGTGGTTTTAACCCGCCACTAATAATCAGTCGCGGGTTAAAACCACAACCTACAACTCTGTACATATTTTTTCTAACACGCATAACACCAAGGCTAATACCCATGATTATTGTCACAGGCGGCGCTGGATTTATCGGCAGCAATATTGTTAAAACCCTCAATCAGCAAGGACGCACAGATATTATTATTGTTGATGATCTAACCGATGGGACAAAATTCCGCAATATTGTGGACTGTGATATTGCCGATTACTGGGATCAAGACGATTTTCTTAGCAGAATCCAGACCAAGACTGGCTTACCTAATATAGATGTAATTTTTCATGAAGGTGCCTGCTCCTCAACAACAGAGTGGGATGGAAAATACATGATGCAGAATAATTATGAGTTCTCCAAAAGCTTATTACACTACTGCCTGGATCACTCTATCGCCTTTATTTATGCCTCCTCTGCCGCAACCTATGGTACCACCAAACAGTTTACTGAGAGCCCTGAATATGAAGGCCCTCTGAATGTCTATGGCTATTCAAAATGGCAGTTTGATCAATATGTGCGCAACCTAAATTTAGGTAATCAAAGCCAGGTTGTAGGGTTACGCTATTTTAATGTTTACGGTCCCAGAGAACAGCATAAAGGCAGTATGGCCAGTGTTGCTTTTCACCTACATAATCAATTACTCAACGGTGAAAGTCCCAAGCTTTTTAAAGGCTGTGATGGTTATGAAGATGGTGGGCAGTTGCGTGATTTTATCTATATCGATGATGTTGTCGCTGTTAACATCTGGCTGTTTGAAAATCCTCAGGTCAATGGCATTTTTAATGTCGGTACCGGCAACGCTCAATCATTTAAAGATGTTGCCGATGCCGTTATAGAATTCCACCAGAAAGGCCAGATTGAATATATTCCTTTTCCTGAGCATCTAAAAGGCAGCTATCAAAGTTATACTCAAGCAGATATGAATAAGCTGCGTGAGGCTGGTTATAATGCTTCATTTAAAACAGTACAGAAAGGGGTTGCCTTGTATTTGGCGTGGTTGAGCAGAGATTAAGAAGATAGATAAATTTATTCCATTTTACTCAGGCTTTACTAAAATATATTACCGTCTTTCACTGTAATGATTTATTCACACCTTTGAATAGCATTTTTTGTTTCCCAGGATTAAAGTTTATGCCGGTCTGGCGATAGGATAAGATGTGCTCTGGGCTGAATTATAAACATACCAAAAAACGCTATATTGCCTAAACTCACTATGACTTCTCTTGATTCATTTACGCACTAATGCAAAAAAAGCAGGCTATTCTTTGGCTTACCTCTAGCTACCCCCGCTATGAACAGGATAGCGCCTCTATTTTTCTGCGCTATCTGGCAGAAACTATCGATAATAAAATTTTTGATTTGCATGTTTTATCACCCGATAATCAATATGTAGATGGCTCACTGTATTCACCGGCCATTTTTTTACACTATTTTAAATACTTTATACCGCGCGATTTACAAAAACTAGCGTATGGGTCGGGAATCCTGCCTAATTTAAAAGCTAACCCATTGTTATTTACGCAGGTTCCTTTTTTCCTTATCAGTCAGTTTATTGCCTGCTACAAACTGGTAAAACAACTCAAACCGGCGCTTATTCATGCACACTGGGTGTTTCCACAAGGGACCATCGCAAGCGTAATCGGCCGACTAACTAAAACACCGGTAATCATTACTGCTCATGGTGGGGATGCATTTGCACTACAGGGATCACTACTTAACAGAATCAAACTGTGGAGTTTAAAAAATTGCTCAGCCTGGACCAGTAATACCGTTGCCACAGCCAATGCACTCTGGGCTGATATTTCTCAGCCTGCCATTATCCCCATGGGAATTGATTGCCAGCAATTTAGTTCCGGAAATGCTGAGTTACTACGCTCTAAATTAACTAAAGATACCGTTACCTTATTATTTGTCGGGCGTTTAGTTAAGAAAAAGGGGGTGGCAGATTTGTTAAGCGCCTATGCTTTATTTTCAGACACACAAAAAAAGAAGACTCAGTTATGGATAATTGGCGATGGCTCAGAAAGAAAGGCATTAGAACAACTCTGTCAGTCATTAGGCTTAGATAATCAGGTCACTTTCTGGGGTAAGCTTGCCAACCAGCAATTGCCCGACTATTACGCCGCCGCCGATATTTTTATTGCCCCTTCTATCACGGATGCATCAGGAGACACCGAAGGCCAGGGCGTTACTTTAGTAGAAGCAATGGCCAGTGGCACGGCAATTATAAGCACTACTACCGGCGGCATTAGTGAGGTGATTGAGCATCAGCATAGCGGAATATTGGTTACTCCCCAGGCACCATTAGAACTTAAATCTGCAATGCTGCAACTTTTAGAAGATAAAAATCTGCGTGAGAAAATGGCTGAACAAGGAAAAAAATCTGCACAAAAGTATGCCTGGTCACGGGTGGGGGCTAGCTTTCAGGCTCTTTATAATCAGGTAAGGATAGACAGTTAGATTTCTTACTTCTGATTTTTTGCTGGGCACTGTGCAAGAAACACCAGATGACCAGAAAACTGAATTTTCAAGAAATTACGCTACCCGTTACAGATGGGCTTATTGCAATGCTTGCAAAACGTCACTTAGTTCCTGTCTTAACAATTAATACACATTTTGATCATTTGTCAGTAATTGTTATTAATCTAGCAATCGACAAGCACCACAAACTGTAGAGTTCACTTTTAGTTTTTCCTGCACACACTGCAGATTATTTCATTAGGTACCAAACAATCTCGATAACTCATTAATTCTCTGCTCATCAGGCAGGTCACTATACACCCCACTCATACCCTGTTCTTGCTGCATACCCCGGACAAATAGATAGCGCACCCCACCAAAATGCTCGGAAAATTGATAACCGGGTAGTCGGGTTTGTAAATATTGGTGTAGTACAACGCCATAAAACCAGTATTGCAAGCCGTAATTATGCTCGCGCATTGCTTGCGTTAAGGTCTCTGGCTGGTAATCGCTCAAGGCATTACTTTTATAATCCAGCACATAGTAGCGGTCTTTATATACGAAAATCAGATCAATAAAACCGGTTAAATAGCCCTGCATTTGCTTGCTTGATAAGGATTGAAAAGCAGGGCTGGCTTGCAATATAAAGTTAATTTCTTCAGTGGCGAATTCAGACAGGCTTAAATAAAAAGGCATTTCCTTTAAACAGTATTGTTCATTAATATTAGCCAGGTAAAAATCGGTGTCGTTTGCACATAACGGGGTCGTTACAGTTTGATAGAGCAGTTCATTCAGAATATCCGGCATATCGATTTTTAAACCATAGCGCTGACAGCTAGCATCACGCTGTTGATTAATTTCTGCTCGTTCAGCCAGTGTCGTAAAGCTTATATTTTCCAGCAAATCATGGATAACATTTCCAGTATGTGTGCCTTTTGCTAATGCCAGAGGCACATGCTCAGATGCTATCGTAGCATTGATTTCTTCAGCCTTATCTAATGGTAACTCAACGGCTTCATACTGGCTTAAATAAGACAATGCGGTGTAACTACTCATTTGCCAGTTACTGTACAAATGCCGCTTTTGTGCAGGTATAGTTAAATCAGCCGCTAGCTCAATTCCCCGGTAAACTCCCTGTAATTCATTCCCGGTTTCCAGTAACTGGTAGACAAAGCTATCGCGATAGTCGGCTTCTAGTTGCTGTAAAATTTCCTGCTGCTGGATAAATCCAATATCATTATGCCCATATAACAAATAAGCCAGTGCAGACTGATTGGGTTTCTTAGCTGAACGGCCATCCAGCCAAGTAACATAGCAGCGATATTTAGCACGGGTCAACGCGACATAGAGTATCCGCAAATCTTCGGCTAATTCTTCTTTTAGTGCCAATTCCCGGTGTTTCTCAAACTGTTCCGAGCCTAGATCAACCAACATTTCATCTTCTGTATGGCAAGTGATTGTCAGCTTTTCTTTTGCCAGGAAATCCAGGCGATCCCATAAATAAGGGCAAAAGACTATCGGATATTCCAGTCCCTTGGAACGATGCATAGTAACAATTTTGACCGCATCCGCGTCGCTTTCCAGGCGTAACTGTTGTTCATCACTGGTATTTTCCGCAGTAATTACAGCACGCAGCCAATCGATTGTTTTATGCATGCCTAAATGATCATCCAGGCTGGCTTGCTGTACTAGTTCCAGTAAGTGATGTAGATTGGTAATTTGCCTTTCGCCATATTGAGTCTGGGTCAGGTGTACGCGTATATTTTCCTGGCTTAAAAAATGTAACATCATCGCCATAAAGCCTTTTTTCTGCCATAGCTCATGGTAATCCTGAAACCGCCCTAGCCAGACACCCAACTGTACTTCATCATTCAGAATTTGATAAAGCTGCTGCCCGTCCAGGGCAAACCAGGACAGGCTTAAAGCCTGCTTTAACAAGCTTATATCACCCGGTTGTGCCAGGGCTTGCATCAATTTATGTAAAGCATATGCTTCAGTGCTGGCAAACACTGAATCCGTACTGTTGAGTACCACCGGAATTCCAGCTTGCTGCAATACATCTTGATATAAGACTGCCTGTTTATTAGTACGCACCAGAATGGCAATATCACTGGCTTGTAACTCCCGCGTTACTTTATCGCTACGTAAACTGACAGCTCCATTCAGTAAGTTTAAAATTTCATTGGTCACGGCTATTTTTATTTCTTCAGCCGCCTTGCCATTGCTCCAGTAACCGCTACTGCTATCACTTTCTGCTAACTGCCATAAGGCTAATGGTGCGAGGGGCTGATCATCCTGAACCAGAGTTCCCTGCGCTGCATCCAGAGCTGGCTGAACCGGATTAAATTTCAGCCCTGCAAAGACAAAAGGGTTATCACACTGAGTAAACACCTGATTAATCGCCTGCACTAAATCAGGATGCGAACGCCAGTTTTGCCCTAGAGTATAATGATGTTGTGCTTGCTGCTTAGCCTGTAAATAGGTATGAATATCCGCACCGCGAAATTTATAAATCGCCTGTTTTGGATCGCCTATCAAGTATAAATATTGTTCGGGAGCAGCAAATAAATGCGAGAAAATATGCCACTGGTTCTGATCAGTATCCTGAAATTCATCAATTAAAGCTACCCGATACTGCTCGCTAATCGCTGCCACTAATAACTCACCTCCCGTATTTGATAGGGCCTCTGCGGTACGGATAATCAAGCTATCATGAGACATGATATTGAGTTGTTGCAAGCGCGTATCCAGGTTTTGTTGCAGCTCTTCTGCCAATGCGCGACGTAATAGCAAGCTGACTTTTTGGCTATAGACCCACAAAGCATCGAAGGCGCTACTATCAAAATCCAGTTGATCTTTATATTTAACGCGTATTTGATTGGCTAAATTTTCACTGCTTAATAAGCTGAATAGGGCTTCACTCGGGCTAGGGCAATTAAAATTCTCATCTCCCTCAGACGTTGCTTCAAGCCAGTGTCTTAAGCCGTTATAGTCCTCTGGAAAACTTTCTGTCAGTCGCTTTTTAAAATATCCCGCATCTACCGCTTCCAGGATAGAGTCAGCCTGTTGACCCAGAGATTTTTTTGCCTCCAGTGCCTGCTTTTTGAGTGTTCGTAATAAACCGCTTAAATCTTCAGGCTCAGGGTAGATCGTTAATGTGGGAGGATAAGAGCCCAGACTAGCTAATAAATCATCAGGGGTGGTGTATTGATGACATAACAATGAAACCTCCCAGGCATCGCGTGGATAAATCTGATTACGCCAGAAATCTTCCACCATTTCCTGGCGCACCGCATGGGTCTCATCACTTAGCTCCACATCAAACATCTGCCCACTCTCTAATGCATGTTCTTTGAGTAAGCGCTGACAAAAGCCATGAATAGTGAAAATTCCTGCCTGGTCGATACTTAACAAAGCATTATTTAAGCGCTGTATAGCAAGTTTCTCATTTATTTCGGGATTTTCTAGTAGCGCCTCAGCCCATGCACTCATACTCGCATCGGGTTCCACCAGGGACTGTCCAGTTAAAAACTGTTTTGCTTCCACTAAACGCGCACGCACCCGTTCTTTTAATTCCTTGGTCGCCGCTTTGGTAAATGTCACTATTAAAAGCTGATCAATTGCGTAATTCTGCTCCACGACAAAGCGCAAGGCAAGCATGGCAATAGCATAAGTCTTGCCCGTTCCAGCGCTGGCTTCTAATAAGTTAATCCCCGGTTTCAACTCGGTAGTTATGGGCTTAAAGTCCTGTTTATCGGTTTGCATAGATGCTCTCATTGGCTTAATAACTTGTGCAGGGGAGTGACCAAAGTAACTCCCTTCAAGACTAAAGCGAAACTGGCATCGCCCTATGTACTCACTGTTTTACCAGGCATCAGGTACCACAAAACAAATGCCACTAAAAATAAAGCGGAGATATCCCCCAGAATCATCTGTTCGTATTCGGGGTGTCGCGGCGTCCATCCCTAGTCCGACGGCCATAGCCACATCATCATTATATAGATACCTGCAATAAAGATGATACAAAATACAATCAATGAAACTTTTAAATACTTCAATTTTTCTTCTTGTTTCATGAGATTTATCCTCTCGTAGTTTAGGGTTGCTAACAGCTGTTACAGTTAAGCCACTACTTGTTGTATCCTGAATTGCCATGCCTACTCTGAAAACTCATCACCCAAAGGAATACCGATAAGATTATTGGTTAAGTTACTAAACGTTTTAATGCGGGTGAAAACCCTGCGATAACCGCGAATACATTTGGCACAAAACCAAGCGGATCCTTCACTCTTGTCAATAAGGTATTTGCAGAGGGAATTGTATTTTCTGGTATATAAATTTTAAATATTTTCATTAGTAGACCTCATCTCTGGAATTAATGACGTAAATAATATTCTTTCGTTGGAAAAATTATAAGAAGAAGTTCGGTTAAAAATAGTCCAGATAAGTTAGTCTCTAACTACACGAAATGAAATTACAAACTACACTTTTTTAGGGAACTATTTATGCAATATGGTCAATTTCATCCCATAGCCAAAGCAACTGAAATCATAGGTAAAAAGTAGACTTTGCATATCATTCGCGAACTATTGATGGGCGGATTACGCTTCAATAAATTACAACGAGGCTTGAGCC
>Ga0209576_1001508_pt1 | contig 11247 bp, 9 predicted proteins | sample SaaInlV_DNA_135m_FD_184686 | JGI IMG/M metagenome (GOLD analysis project Ga0209576, IMG submission 184686) | Marine microbial communities from expanding oxygen minimum zones in the Saanich Inlet - SI075_LV_DNA_135m (SPAdes) (version 2) | ecosystem: Environmental > Aquatic > Marine > Unclassified ... | reverse complement strand
ATAACATTATCTCCAACAATAGAATCATGGCCAATATGAACATATGCCATAATAAGTACATTGGAGCCAATTTCTGTTTTTCCGTGGGCTACAGTCCCTTTATTTATAGTCACATATTCGCGGATAGTTGTGTTTTCGCCAATGATTGTTTGTGTTTTTTCACCGCCAAATTTTAAATCTTGAGGAATTTCACCTATGGAAGAGCTGTGGAATATTCTGCAGTTATTACCAACAGAAGTTCCTTCTGCTATGGTAACATGATTGCCTATGAAGGTATTATCACCCAACTCAACATCATTATTGATAATAGAGTAAGGCCCAATTTTTATATTTTCTCCTAGTTGAGCATCAGAAGAAACAATTGCGGTAGAATGGATATTTGTAGAAATATCAGGCTCCCTCCCTGTCAACAATAGTAGCAGAAATTGCGGCTTTAGTCACAAGGGATTCGCCAACATATGCTTCACCTTCAAATTTGCATAGGTTTAGCTTTCTTTTTACTAATCGCATTTTTATTACAATGGTATCTCCCGGCATAATTGGTTTTCGAAATTTGGCGTTATCTACACCTGAAAATAACATATTTTTTGAAAGAGGGTTATCAACGGTTTTTAATGCTAAAAATGAAGCAGCTTGTGCCATTGATTCTAAAATAAGAACACCCGGCATTACAGGCTGACCCGGGAAATGACCTTGAAAAAAAGGCTCATTTATAGTCACATTTTTAATGGCCGTCAATGATTCCCCTGGAATCATATTTTCAATCCGATCAATTAATATGAAAGGGTAACGGTGAGGAATAAGTTTAATAATATCCTGAATATTAAATTCAGTTTTCGTTCTATAATCCATATTGTCTCTTTTCTACTTTAAAGCTTTTAATTCGCTTCGGTAGGCAGATTTGATCATTTTCACAAATTCTACATTACTTGCATGGCCACTTCTTGCAGCTGTCACATGCCCAATAATTGGAACACCCAACAACGCTAAGTCACCAATTAAGTCTAATGTTTTGTGGCGAACAGGTTCATTTGTAAAACGTAGAACTTTTCCATTTAGGATGCCATTGGCTCCAGAAATTAGATTTTCCTCTATACCAAATAATTCCCTTAATCGCATCACTTCTCTTTGATCAATTTTTTTATCTACTATTACCAATGCATTATCTAAAGATCCGCCTTTAACAAGGCCTTTTTCTTTTAACATTTCTATTTCACTTAAGAAACAAAATGTGCGTGCAGGTGCAACTTCCTTTGCAAAATCTTCTTCCATATTATAAATAGCTTCATACTGTGTGCCCAGAGCAGGAAGTGGATATTCAACCATAAAAGTAACTCGGAATCTATCGGATGGAATCACATGAATATCAATTTCTCTCTCTGAATCTGAATAGTTTACAACATCTGTTATATTTAATACTTTTCTAGGAGAAGATTGCTCAACGAATCCCGCATTATGAAGGCATGCAACAAAGTCTTTAGCGCTACCATCCATCACTGGAGGCTCTTTACTAGATAGTTCAATTAATACATTATCTATTCGTAAACCACTTACAGCAGCCAATGCATGTTCTACGGTGTGTATTCGAACTCCTTTTTCTTCAATGGTGGTTCCCCGAGAAATATCAACGACACTATCAATATCAACTTTTATTTCAGGGAAATTTGGTATATCAGTTCGCACAAATCTAATTCCATAATTTTCTGGAGCTGGTTTAAATGTAATTGTACTATCTACACCTGTATGTAATCCAATTCCACTTGTTGAAACGGAGTTGCGAATAGTCCACTGGTTTCTTATCATGATTGTAATTTAATTGTTTTTAACCTGATTTTGCAATTTATCCAATTGCTTCTTTATTCGAGCTATTTCAGCTATAGTAGCATCTCTTTTATGCTGACTTTTTATTTCTCTTGCTGGATTCCCTGCATATATTTGATTCCCTGGAAGTGATTTGGTTACAATTGAGGCTCCAGCAAAGGCAGAATTTGAGCCAATAACTAAAGAGTTTATGAACCCAACCATCCCACCAGCAATTACATTTTCACCTAATTCTGTACTTCCACCAATACAACTACCACCTGAAATTCTACACCCCTTGCCTAGTTTAACATTATGAGCAATTTGTACCTGGTTGTCCAACTTAACATCATCATTTAAAGTTGTATCACCAATCGTACCGCGATCAATTGTTGTTGATGCTCCTATTTCCACATCATTGCCAACAACAACATTCCCAGTATGATGGATTTTGTAATTATTACCGTTCTCTACGGTAAATCCAAAACCATCAGAACCGATGACTGCGCCGCTATGTATTATTGCTCTTTCACCAATTGTAATATTATGATAAAGAGTTACATTCGCATATAATCGAGAATTTTGTCCAACTATCGTATTTTGTCCAACCACTGAGTTGGACCCAATCCACACATCGTCTTTTATAATTGCACCATCTTCGATTACAACACCAGCATCAATTGTTACATTATTTCCAATAGTTGCATTTTCATGAATTGAAGCATTTGAATGAATCCCAACAATTGGTTTCTTTTTGGGGAAAAACAATTCCAATACTTTTGAAATTGCTAAAGTAGGATTTTGGACAATGATCCCATTTTTGCCTTCAAGAATAGATTCATTATTAGAAATGATTGCAGATGCAGATGTATCAGATAAATATTTTTGATACTTAGAGTTACCCAAGAAAGTAATAGTCCCTGACTTTCCATTTTGAATTTCAGAAACTCCAGAAATATCAATCATAGGATCGCCAATAATTTCGCCGTCAATCAATGATGCAATCTGTTTAAGCGTTGGCACGCGAATTTATTTTGAAGAATCGAGATTTTTTAATTCATAAAGGACATCATCAGTTAAATCATATTTTGATTTAAAATATAATAAGCTAACAGATCCGTCAAAAATAAAATCAAAGCCACCTTCAATAGCGACTTTATCAACAGCTTTTTTTACTTTCCCAAGAATAGAATATTCCATTTGGGCTTGTTTTCTCATGATTTCGCCCTGAGGTCCAACTTTTTCAGCTTGATATGATTGAATTTGCCTTTCACTGTTTTCAATTTCTCGGCGAATACTTTCACCCTTATCTAATGCCATCAACCGTTTGACTTCATAATCTTGTTTTAGACTATCAAGTCTTAACATCATTTGGTCAAATTCAAATTGAACTTTACGATATTCCAATTGAAGTTGAGCTTCAGCTTCTTTGAATTCATCAAATTCTGTTCGAATACGTTCAGATTGTATGTATCCTAATTTCATTTGCGCCATTACAGGTGCGCTAAAACATAGAATAGCAAGTATTAGGATTCCTTTTTTGAATGTGTTATTCACATTTACCTCCTTAGTGTAATTTAAAATTGTTGTCCAAAGGTTATTGTGGTTTTCCAACCCTCAGGGGATCCATCCCCATTCAAATCGTCAAAACCATATCCTAGATCAAACCCAAGCATACCAATCATTGGCATAAAAAACCTAACCCCAACTCCAGCAGATTTTTTTAGGTCTAATGGGCCTCTTCTGGGTAAGCTAAATTTTTCTTCCATATCCAATGATGCCCAGACATTTCCCATTTCAGCAAAAGCTAAACCATAAACAACAGGATTTTCTGAGAACGGAACTCGGAATTCATTCACAATTTTGATTAATGTATTTCCACCAACTGGACTACCAGATGACGTTAAAGGACCGACTCTATTATCGTCGTATCCTCTAAGTGCATTTCCATATGGAATGCCATTGCCACCCATGATAAATCGTTCATCAAACGGAACAATTGATCGTTCGCTTTCAGACGAAGGCAATGGTTCAATCACGCCAATTTTAAAAGTACTCATTAACACAAATTTCCAAAATGTTGGAGTATACCATTCCATATTTAAAATATGCTTATGAAAATCTTCATTTCCTCCAAGTGGACCACCGGAAATGGTTGATGTCCAATTAAAATGAGAACCTTGAGTAGTGAATTCTGGGCGATCCCTACTATCTCTGCGGATTGATTGAGTAATATTTACACCAATGGATTTATCCAATCCTTTTACATATTGTTCCAAATCTTCTTGGGTTCCATCGTACGTTTTTTGCACAATTTGGAAAGACCAATTCCCACGAAAAAAATCATCTGGCCACTTAAATAAGCGACCCCAAGTGGCACTTCCTCCTCCAATTGTAAAGTCAAGTGGATAGTAATATTGAGTTGATCGCCCTCTAAATGAGTAGAAAAGAGAAAATCCTAATAAATTTTTTGTATCATTTACCATCGGGTCTGTAAAACTCAAACTAAGGGATTTATACTTTGGCGGTGTTGTTGGACTATAAAAATTATAATTGGTCCCAACATTGAAACTAAACATAAGACGTTGTCCTTTACCTCTAAAGTTTGGGAGCTCTACACCTCCCCCGCCTGTCATACCATACGTTTGAGTAAAGCCAACATTTGCATTTGCTTTCCCTGCGGGTTTTTCTTCAACTGTTACCTCTAAATCTACTTGATCGTCATCTACAGGAAGCACATTTGGAACTACATTACTAAAAAAGTTTAACATCCAAATTTCACGCTGACTTCGCATTAGACGTTCACGATTAAATACATCTCCTGGGAATACTCTGAGTTGTCGTCTAACAACATTTTCTCGAGTTTTAGAATTTCCAACAATTGCAATATTTCGAATATAAACTTTATGATTTTCAGTAATAATAAAATGGATGTCGAGCGAATCTTCACCTACAGGGGTAATTTGTGGTTCTACGCGACTGTAAATATATCCGCGATCCATATAAAGCCCTTGAACGCGTTCATATACAGCAAGATTGAATTCTTCCTCGTTATATTTATCTCCTTTTGAAATCCCTAACGCACGGTTGAACAAATTTTCTTCAAATAGCGTATATCCTTCCCAAGTAAAATTACGAAATTTATATTGCGCACCTTCATTCAAGCTAAAAACAATATCTATTTTTTGCGTTTCTTCATTATAACGTACAGAATCGGATAAAACTTCAAAATCACGATAACCATGATTTTTATAGAAGGTTGTTAATTTTGCTTTATCTTCATCGAATTTGGAATCATCAAATGTAGATCTCCAAAATAAATACCATCGTTGCTGTTTGGTCTCCTTCATAGTCCAGCGTAGTCTTAAATCTGAATAAGATTCATTACCTTCAAAAATGATTTTTCCAATTTTAACTTTTTTGTTTTCTTCGATGGTAAAAACAATATCGCGGACTAAGCTTTTCCCCTTACCTCTATACAATATAGATTTTTTTTCTAAAGCAAATTCTTCTTCTTGCTTTATTTCTAATTCCCTTTTTTTAGGCATGAACTCTATTTTTTCTAGTCTTATACTACTTTCTATATTTTTTAATAGGGTTTCTATTTCATCCATAATCTTCTTGCTTTCATCGCCAATAGCTTGAACTTCATTTGGAATATTCTTTAATACGCCAGTTGTAGACTTAATAACCTTTAAGGCAACACGAGCCTTTTTAAAACCTAAACTCTTAGCAGCCTTAGGCAACTCTCCTGCGGACGCTAACAATGACTTAGCCTGCTCACTTATAGCCTTTAAATCATCAGGAACAGATTTGAGCTCTTCTGCTCCATCAACTACGCCAGTCTTTAGAGTACCGAGTTTCTCCCGTATCATCTTTGTCGGGTCATAATCTATCTTCAGTGTTGTAAGCTTATCCATATCAATTGCAACAAGTGCATCTGATTCTTCTGACGCTTTTGCTATCGCTATAATAATTTTCTCCTGCAGGCTACCTTCTGCTTCTTTGAAAGCAGTGAGAACCTTTTCTACAGCAGGATTTGTTTCAACATTAAAGGTTGGGCCTTGCGTGGCTTTTAATATTGCAATTACTACTTGTTGCCTTGACCAACCAAGCGGACCTTCTGAATTTGCAGCTATTTCAGCGAGAACTGTATTACTCTCTGCCAATCCATCGGATACACCTTTTAGTTTCTCCTTCAGCTCTACTATCTTATCATTCAAGTCAAAGGCTGCATTCTTGAAATTGTCAATTCCAGCGTTTTCCACATCTGATGGCCTATCGCTATTCCCATTTTTTCTTAAAGCACTTGGGATGACTAACATTGGTGTAACTTTTGCGTTTAAATACCCTTTTTCTTCATAAAGTTCTTTGATTTTTTTTGCAGTCTCATGAAGCGTGTTAGGCCTGAGTCGCTGACCTTTTGACAAACTAATCTCATCTTCAAATTTGCGGTCTTTTATTTTTTTATTCCCAATGAATTTCATTTCTCCTAGAATAGGATTTTCATCAACAGCAATTGTAATAGATATTCCACTTTCAGTTTCATCATTATACTGTATTTGAATATCTTTAAAGAGGCCCAATTGCCAAAGACGCTTAATCGCTCTTGGAAACTCACTGGGCATAATTGTCATATCTTTTCTTAAGCCGGCAGTAAATAAAATGGTGTTTTTTGAAACTAAAATATTCCCTGAGACTTGCACATCATCTAAATGAATTTCAGATTGGCCTTGGGCGCTCATGGCGCTTATCATCAAAAAGAAAATAGTTAAAAAGTATAGTCGTTTACGCATCTAAGGTTCCGTATCGCCTTTCTCTAGATTGGTATTCTTGGATAGCTGCAATAAGTGCGTCCTCTCGAAATGCAGGCCAAAAGGTTTCAGTAATGTATAATTCTGTATAAGCAGATTGCCATAGTAAAAAATTACTTAGACGTAATTCACCGCTGGTGCGGATTAATAAATCTGGGTCGGATAATGATCTTGTATCCAAAAAAGATGTAAATATTTCTTCATCAATATTTTTTGGGTCTAACGTACCATCTTGGACGCAATTTGCTATAGATTCTACAGCATTAAGAATTTCTTGACGACTCCCATAATTCAACGCTAATACTAAATTCAATCCAGTATTATTTTCGGTTTTTTTAATACCATTTTCAATCCCATCCCTTGTACTGTCAGGGAGTTTGCTTAAATCGCCAATCGTGGTAAATCGTACGTTATTTTTGTGTAATTCTTTCACTTCTTCTTTGATGGATTTTAATAACAATTTCATGAGTGCAGAAACCTCAGCCTTTGGTCGTGACCAATTTTCTGTGGAAAAAGTATACAACGTTAATACGTCTACACCAATTTCCCCGCAAATCCGGGTGATTTTTCTCACAGAATTAATGCCTTCTTTATGTCCCGCCAACCGAGGCAATCTCCTGCTTTTAGCCCATCGACCATTACCATCCATTATTATGGCAATATGTTTAGGGATCTGCCCTAGGGACAAAAGGTTTTTTATATCTTTATCTATCATAGATACGAGAAAAATGCGGGCGAAGTTACTTCATCCGCTCTCTCTATCCAAAGTTCATGACTTGATTATATTTTCTTCAAATTTTCACTCTAAAACGTAGGAAAAACGATTCGGTTCCGGATTATATTTTATCTTCGTTAGATAAAATATTATTAACAACGATTTGAAATGCTTTTCCTGATGGAGAATCTGGCGCACTCCTAATAACGGGATCGCCTGAATCTGTGGATGTAATTATTTCTGGTATAATTGGAATTTCACCCAGTAGAGGAACTTGAAGGCGTTCACTCTCTTTTTTACCACCGCCTCGCTTGAATAAATCCAACACATAATCAAATTCACCATTTTCATTCAGGGAAACTTCTTCTCCAAATATCTGTACACTTCCACCAGTTGATGGATTCCCATCAGTATCTTTTACTAGCCCATTTACTGTAAATCCAGACATGTTTTCCACCACACCTAGTACGGGTACATTTACTTTCGCAAACATATCAGCACCTTTTCGGACATCCGTCAATGCAATATCTTGAGGTGTTGTAACCATGACAGCTCCCGTCATTTGGATTTTTTGAGTTAATGTTAATTGAACATCTCCCGTTCCTGGAGGTAAATCAAGAATCAAATAATCCAATTCACCCCAGATAACATCATTAAAAAATTGTTCAGTCATTCTAGCTACAAGTGGACCACGCCAAATGGCTGGTGTATCATTTCCACTAATAAACCCAAAGCTCATGACTTTCATTCCATATCGATCTAATGGAATTAATTTGCGATCTTGTGTTAAATCTGGCTGTCCATTAAAACCAAGTATTGTTGGGAGAGATGGGCCATAAATATCTAAATCTAATAAGCCAACCTTAAATCCTTTTGCCACTAGCCCACATGCTAAATTAGCTGCAACTGTTGATTTCCCGACTCCCCCTTTTCCGCTCGCTACCGCAATAATTTTATCAATTTCACCAACAGGGGACGGTGCTTGTATTTCAGGTTCTTGATGAGTGTGGGTAGCTTTTTGTTCAGAAAAAGCCTGTAGGTCTACTAATACATTTTTAAAATGGGTGGACAATTTTTCTTTAATTGCTCCAACAACTTCTTGTTTTTTTTCTTCATTATCTGATGTGATTTTTAATTGAATCGAAACAGCATCTTCATCTATTTCAACATTTCCAACCATTCCAAAAGATACAATATCTCTTGAAAAACCAGGATAATTCACTTCCTTTAATAAGGATAATATTTGTTTTTTATTCATAAGTCTTTCCGAAAAAAAACGGCTGTAATTGGATTACAACCGTTTTTAATTGAAGGTTTGGTTTTGGTTAATTCTTATCCGGTGTATTCCCGACCGAACCAATCATAGTTTACTTTAATGAAACTATTCCATTCATCCGGGACTTCACTTTCTTCAAAAATTGCTTCTACAGGGCATTCAGGTTCACATGCACCACAATCGATACATTCTTCCGGATCGACGTAAAGCATTTTTCCTTCTGGATCAAATCCATCTGCTTTTGCTTCTGCGCCAGCGCCTGTTTTATCTTCTGGTCCGTGGATACAATCAACTGGGCATACTTCAACGCATGCTGTATCACATGTTCCTACACAAGGTTCACAAATAATGTAAGCCATTTTTCTCTCCTAATGAATTATTGAGTAATCTTCCGGATCCACTTTGGATCACCGCTAAAATCGAGCCACAATTTATAATGATTTTTCATAAGGGAAAATGAATTTTGGGTAATAATTTTCTACTTATATCTCAACGCCAATGAATCAATATATAAAACGAAACTTAATTGCTCTCTGGTCTGCCCAAACTATTTCCCAAGCAGGAGATGCGATTTATCAATTTGCTCTTATGTGGCTTGTGTTGGATATGACAAATTCTCCAATCATTACAGGACTAATTGCCATGAGCGCCTATTTGCCCGCCTTAATTCTAGGGCTTTTTGCTGGTGTTCTTTCAGACCGCCTAAACCGATATTTCCTCATGATTGGTGCACACGTTAGTCAAAGTTTGACCGTTATTGCTATTCCAGTATTAATTTATTTTGATTTGGCTACTGGGTTGTTCATTGGAATTATTGCCTTTATTAGAAGCGGATTTTCTACATTCTTCCAACCTGCTTTTAATGCATTTGTCCCAACACTATTTCCAACAAATCAATTGGTTCGTGTTAATTCAATTTTAGTTACATCAGGTCAAATTGCTTATATCTTAGGGCCGGCACTTGCAGGCGTTTTATTAGCTATCGTTTCGCTACCAAACTTATTCTTAATAGATGGTTTATCATTTCTAGTTGCAATTGCCTTCCTCACTATTGTGGTTAAACCACAGCAAGATATCATTGAATCACCACATGGTCACTGGGATGAATTAGTCGAAGGTTTGAATTACATTAAAACGACTAAACCATTATTTGTATTAATGATTATAACATTTTTCAACAATATATTTATAATGGGGCCCGCAATCGTAGGAGTACCAATTCTAGTTAGAAATGCATTGAATGGCACTGCATCTGATTTCGCTTTTGTTGAAGCATGTATGGCGGGAGGTTCTTTGCTAGGATCGATAATTGTCACCCGCCTGAATAAATACTTATCAAACGGCCTTATTTGGACTATTGGTATGATATTAGATGGAATCACTTATTCTATTTTCTTTTTTTCAGAATCCGTCCCGATGGTTATGGTAATGATATTTATTCACGGAATTGGGATTCCATTTATTATAGTAAGTCGAACAGTAATTATTCAACAAATTGCGCCAAATCTACTCCATGGTAGACTCTTTTCGATGGTTCATCTAGGTGTTGTAGGGATGACGGCTCTATCTTCCGCTGCAGTTGGATTTAGTGCTGCTTTTTTCTCAATTAAATCCATCTTTTTATTTATTGGTGTGGGTGCGACCATCTGCGGAATCATTGGAATGTCCTTAAATTATATCCGTGAAATTGAGTAACAAAAAATCATCCTATATTGTTCTTGATCAAGGAACATCCGGAACAAAAGCATTTCTATTTAGCAAAAATGGACATGTGCTTTTTTCGAAAAAAGTAAAACATTCCTTATATAAACCTGCGCCACACAATGTGGAATGTGATCCATCAATTATTTTAAATGCATGCATCAGTCTCCTACACAGCATGGTAGAGTTTGCGGACGATAATCAATTATCCATTATTTCTGCTGGTTTAACAGTCCAGCGATCCACATTTATGTTTTGGGAAAAAGATTCAGGGAAAATTCGGACTCCTGCTATCAGTTGGCAAGACAGCCGAGCCAAAAAAGAAGCAGACGAAAAACAGGATTTAGCTGATTTTATTTGGGGAAAAACAGGCACGCCTTTAAGCGCTCATTTTGGTGGACCTAAATATGTTCATTTTACACGACAAGATTCTTCTTTAAAAAGTGATACAGAAAATGGGAAAGTTTTATTCGGCCCCATTAGCGCATTTATTTCTCATCAATTAACGGGGAACCCTTTTTTAGATGAATCCATTGCATGCCGGTCGCTTTTTGTAAATCTTGAAACAAGCGATTGGGATGATGCATTGTTGGATATTTTTGACATGCCTCGAAATGGTTTACCTGAATTACGCCCCACAATTGCTAAATACGGACACATCAAAATAAGGGCTTGCTCCTTCCCACTAAAAACGGTTATTGGAGATCAACAAGCGGCACTTATTGGACAAACAGGGTTGAACCCCGGAGCCTTGGCCATGAATTTTGGAACATCTGGCTCCGTCCAATTTAATGGTGGGTCTAAACCAGGCGGAACAACTGGTCTTATTTCAAGTGTTTTAGCGTCTGATGATTCATTTCGTCATTATTTATTTGAAGGAACCATTAATGCGTGTAATTCCCTTTTTTACCATTTGGAAGATGTATTGAATATTTCACACA
>Ga0209576_1001467_pt1 | contig 11441 bp, 9 predicted proteins | sample SaaInlV_DNA_135m_FD_184686 | JGI IMG/M metagenome (GOLD analysis project Ga0209576, IMG submission 184686) | Marine microbial communities from expanding oxygen minimum zones in the Saanich Inlet - SI075_LV_DNA_135m (SPAdes) (version 2) | ecosystem: Environmental > Aquatic > Marine > Unclassified ... | reverse complement strand
AAATATGAAACCAGTATTTGCTGATGTTGATAAGAGTCTTTGCATGAATCCATTGTCTGTAAAAAAGCTAATAACTAGTAAAACAAAGGCAATTATTTATGTTGGAATTGGCGGCAATACTGCCAACTATTTGAAAATTGTTAAAGTTTGTAAAGAATATAATTTACGCTTGATTGTTGATGCTGCACATATGGCTGGATCACGGGTCTCTGATAGAGATAAGCATGTTGGTATCGAGTCTGACTGTACTGTTTTTAGTTTTCAATCTGTAAAAAACTGTCCCTCTGCTGACTCAGGAGCCGTATGTTTTAGTGATGGTGAACATGATAAGATCGCAAGGAAGATGTCCTGGCTAGGTATTGATAAAACAACCTACGATAGATCTGGTGAAAACAAGTATAAGTGGAAATACAATGTTGAAGAAATTGGCTATAAATATCATGGAAATAGCATAATGGCATCTATGTGTTTAGTTGCATTGAAGTATCTAGATTGTGATAATTCTGTTAGAAGAAAAATTGCAGATAAGTATACAAAAATGCTCTCTCATATCAAAGAGATTGAGATTATACAACATGAAAATGAATTAACGTCGTCAAGACACTTATTTCAAATTTCAACAGATGAAAGAGACTCTTTGTTGGATTTTTTGGCTTCGCATAATATTTATTGCGGGGTTCATTATATAGAAAATACCCAGTACCCAATCTATCACAAATATGAAAATTCTAATATAAATTTAGCTAAGCATTATTCAGATAGATTGATAAGTCTCCCTCTTCATCTACATATGAATGACAAAGATGTAGATGAAGTGATAAGAATTATTAGTGTTTATTTTGGGTATGAGTAAAATATCCGCACACTGTATTGGAGATATTAATTCTGCAAGTTCAAGGTTACGAAGCTATTATTTATTTGATCCTGAAAATACAGGTGATATTGTTATTTATAGAAATGCAAAGGGAATAAAGTCTATTTATTGTGATATTCTGCACTTACAAAAATGTTATCAACCTATACATTTTCTTAATGCTATTATTTTTCGCTTACTTGGTAAGACAGTTATATTTGATATTGATGATCAAGCTGTAAAGTTGAAGCATAGGTTTGCAATTATAGTAATGTTAAAAATTAGTAATACTGTAACGACCGATACAGAAGAGAGAAAAATATATCTTTCTAAGTATATCGATAAAAATAAAATCCATGTTTTGCATGATATTGTTGATATAAGCCCAAGGATGGATATTAACTCATATATAGTGCCACAGCGTAATATTGAGAATATAGCTTGGATTGGTCATAGAGATAACTTTGAGTCAATTTGTAAAATTATTAATTCTAAATTAGTAAACAGTAAATTTGGCATAATTGTAGTTACAAACATTACACAAGATGATAAATTAGTTAAGGAGTATCCAAGTATCAAATTTATTAATTGGAGCATTGATATTATGCTCGGTACGGAGGTTGATGCTAAGTATGTGGTACTTAGCCATAATGCCACATGTGATAAAAATGCTGTTTATAAGAGTGAAAATAAGATGGTCCTTTCTATTGCATCTGGATTCATACCAATAGTTAGTAGGTCCCCATCCTATAGTAGGCTGGCAAAAAAAATAAATGCTGAATGCCTATTGTTTGATAATATTTCCGATATTCCAAATATCATAAGGTCGTTGACAGTTAAGTGGGAAAAAGATTTTTTTAATAGATCAAAAAGATACATTGTAAATAATTATTCACAAAAGGCCGTATTTTCAGAATTCAAATCATTAGTGCGGTGTAAGACTTCAATTTAATTTTTATATGTACAGATAATAGTTTATTTCCTTAATAGAGGTTGGTAAAATCTAGCATTTTATGCCACTACAATTTCTTAAAATGCCTAAATATAGCTTTAAATATGTTGTAAATTGTGATATGTGTGGTGAAGATATAAGTAATCATAAGCGCTTAGGTCAACGACTCAATCAGTCACAAGGGCTTAATCCTAAGAATAAAATAGGAATAAGCGTATCTGTGAACAAGTGTAATAACTGTGGATTGATCTACTCTACACCACAACCTATTCCATTTAATATTCAAGATCATTATGGGATTCCATCAGAAGACTACTGGACATCGGAATACTTTGAATTAGATTCGATGTATTTTTTGAAACAGATAAAAACTGTAAAGAAATTATTGTCTTTTGATAACGGAATGACTGCCCTGGATATTGGTTGTGGTATCGGAAAGTGTATCATTCAATTAGAAAAAAATGGATTTATTGCTTATGGTGTAGAGCCTTCAAAAACTTTTTACCAAAAGGCAATTTCTGTTATGAACATCAAGAAAGACAAGATACAGTTTTGCCCAATAGAAGATGTGAACTTTTCTAATGAAAAGTTTGACTTTATAACATATGGAGCTGTATTTGAGCATTTATATAACCCTTCAACTTCACTCAAAAGAGCGCTTAGTTGGCTAAAACCAAATGGTATCATTCAAATAGAAGTCCCTTCATCTAAAAACCTTAACTCTAAATTGATCAACATCTATTACAAACTCAGGTGTTCCAATTATGTAACAAACTTAAGCCCTATGCACAGTCCATTTCATTTATTTGAGTTTGATATACGTAGTTTTAAAATTTTAGGGAGTAGACTGGGATTTGAAGTTGTTGAATTTTCTTATGAAGCGGGGACTGTGCATTATATTCCTAGAGTCTTTCATTCTATTTTTCGACGTTTTATGTCTATAACAAATACAGAAAATCAATTAACTGTATATCTTAAGAAAGTAGAAAATCCCGCAGTAAATTTATTTTAATCTATAGAATTTAAATAAATATTATGCCTTCTGTATTGTACATATCATACGATGGAATTATGGAGCCACTTGGGCAATCACAAGTTGTGCGTTATATGGAAAGATTGTCTCCTGAATACAGTATTCATTTAATAAGTTTTGAGAAGAGTGATGACCTTCTTGATGTATTTAGATTGGAGGCTTTAAAAGATTCCCTTAAAAGGCATGGAATCAAATGGACTAGATTAACATATCATAAAAGACCAGCAGTTTTTGCGACATTATTAGATATATTAAACGGTCTTACTGTGGCTGGTTGGATTCTATTTCGCCATAAAATTAAAATTATCCATGCCCGTAGTTATGTTCCATCACTAATAGCTGTATTATTAAAAAAAATTACAAACGTAAGCTTTATTTTTGATATGCGAGGATTTTGGGCTGATGAGCGCGTAGATGGAGATATATGGCTTGCTAACAGTAACATTTTTCGTATTACAAAATGGTTAGAAAAACAGTTTTTTATTAATGCTGATTATGTAGTTTCTTTAACTAATGCTGCCGTAGATGAAATAAGAACTTTTCCATACCTTGTTAATAGAATGCCAAAAATTCAAGTCATTACTACATGTACTGATCTTAAATTATTTAAGCCTTTATCAGAAGTCACATCTAATGCACGTAGTTTTACGTTGGGCTATGTTGGATCTGTAGGGGTATGGTATTTATTTGATGAAGCATTGCGTTGCTTTATTGAAATAAAAAAAACTATACCAGAAGCTAAGCTGCATATTTTTAACAAAGGTGATCATGATTATATTTTTAGACATATTAAAAAACTTGGAATTGATACTAAGTCAGTTTTGGTAGAGTCTGGGGATCATACTGATGTAGTCAATGCCATGCAGTTGATGGATGCTGGAGTTTTTATAATTAAGCCAGTCTATTCAAAATTAGCTTCAGCACCAACTAAATTAGGTGAATTTTTAGGGTGTGGAGTGCCTTGCTTATGCAATACTAATGTTGGGGATATGGCTCAAATTGTTGAAAAGGAGGGTGTTGGTGTGGCTCTTAAAGGTTTCAGTGAGGAGGAGATAAATAATAGTGTTTCTAGATTTTTAACGCTTATAAAGGAACCAGATATTAAAAGGGATTGTCGTAATGCTGCTTTAAAGCACTTTTCACTAGATGACGGCGTTAAGTTGTATAATGAGATTTACCAATCATTGTTAAACTAAATGAGCTCTAAGAAAATTTATGTCATCTGCCCTTTCCCTAAAGGAGTTGCTGCAGGTCAAAGACTGAAATATGAGCAATATTTTGACCAATGGGTTGAAAATGGATTTCAGGTGAAGGTTTCTTCATATATGAGTATGTTTATGTGGAAAGTGGCTTACTCAAAGGGGAATTATTTTTTAAAAATATTAGGAATATTTATAGGGCATATTCGTAGAATACGTGACTTATTTTTTATTCATAACTATGACATTGTGTATGTTTTTATGTGGGTTACACCATTTGGAACGACATTTTTTGAGCGGTTGATTCGGATTTTTTCAAAGAAGTTAATTTATGACATTGAAGATAATGTTCTAACTACTAGAAGTAGCGAGCTAAACCGTATCACCAAGTTGTTAAAAAATCAAAAAAAAAATAAATTTTTAATAGAATCAGCAGACCATGTAATTACTAGTTCCCCAGTGCTAAATAACCATTGCGTTGAAATAAATAAGAATAAGCAGTGTACATATATCTCATCATCTGTGAATACAAGTACTTTTTCTCCTAGTAATTTATATCAAAATAATACGAAAATTGTTATTGGCTGGACTGGGACATTCAGCTCTAAAAAATATCTTGATTCATTAAGAAGCGTACTAATCGAGTTAAATAAAAAATGTGACTTCAAGTTACGCGTCATTGGTAATTTTGAATATAGCTTTCCAGAGATAGACTTGGAGGTTATTCAGTGGAGTATTAAAAATGAAGTTAAGGATATGCAAGGAATTGATATAGGAATATATCCGCTTGTCAAAGATCAATGGGTATTAGGAAAAAGTGGATTAAAAGCAATACAATACATGTCCTTTGGATTGCCAACTGTTGCTACTAATATTGGAACATCATTGGATATTATTCAGCACTTGAAAAATGGTTGGTTAGTTAGCAATAATAGTGAGTGGGTGGAGGCTCTTACGGAATTAATACAGAATCCGTTGTTAAGAGAAAGGCTTGGAAAACAAGCAAGGAAGACAGTTGTTGATAATTATTCTACATCTGTAATTGGCGAAAAATATTTATCAATTATTAATAAAATCTAATGGAATAAAGGTATGAGAAAAAAGAAAAAAATTTATATAGCTGGATGTGGGGGGATGCTTGGAGAAGCCTTTTATAGTGTTTTTAGTCAAGAATATGATTTAATGTGTACGGATATTGATGTAAATGATGACTGGTTAAGCTATTTAGATTTTAGAGACTTGGATTTGTATAAAAAAGATGTTGAATTATTTCAGCCAGACTATCTTTTTCATCTTGGCGCTTATACCGATCTTGAATATTGTGAGCTACATCCTGATGATACCTATTTAACCAATACGATAGCCGTAGAGAATGCTGTGTATATTGCAAATAATGCTAATATACCGCTTCTATATATTAGTACAGCAGGTATTTTTGATGGAGCTAAAGATGTTTATGATGATTGGGATCAGCCAAATCCATTAGGCCACTATGCCAGGAGTAAGTATGCTGGTGAAGTCTTTGTTATGCAAAATGTTGTCAATCATCTTGTTTGTAGGGCTGGATGGATGATGGGCGGAGGCCCAAAAAAAGATAAAAAATTTGTTCAGAAAATTTTTTCACAACTTAAAGAAAGAAAGAAAGAATTGTTTATTGTTGATGATAAATTAGGCACCCCAACTTATACACATGATTTTGCAAAAAATGTAAAATTATTATTAGAAAAGGAGTATTGGGGGCTTTATAACATGGTATGTGCAGGTATTACAGGGCGTTATGAAGTGGCTACTGAACTTGTTAATATATTGGGTTTGAGTGATGTAATAAAAATCACTCCAGTATCATCTGACTACTGGAAAGAGGAGTATTTTGCTGATAGACCACCATCAGAGAGGTTAATAGATAAAAAACTTAATTTAAGGGGTGTAAATATAATGAGAGATTGGAAGATTTGTTTAAAGGAATATGTGGAAGAATATTATCAAGGATATCTGTCTTAATAATTAGACGGATTATCTATATATGTGTGGAATAACTGGTATTTTTGGAAGTCTCAGAAAAGAAGATCTAGATAGGTCTATACATAAAATGTCGTCAACATTGATCCATAGAGGACCTGATGATGCCGGCATCTGGATTGACGAAGAAAGTGGTATTGCATTTGGACATCAAAGACTGTCAATTGTAGATTTATCGTCAGCTGGTCATCAGCCCATGGCGTCCCCATGTAAGAGATTTTCTATTGTCTTTAATGGTGAGATTTATAACCACTTAGAGTTAAGAGAAAAGCTAAGTAACTCCAAATACAAGCAATCTTGGAAGGGGCATTCCGATACTGAAACTTTGGTCTCCTTATTCTCTCAGTGGGGGATTGAAAAAACATTGGATAAACTAGTGGGCATGTTCGCTATCGCTGTATGGGATTACACAACTGAAAAATTGTACCTTATTCGTGATCGATTTGGGGAAAAGCCGCTGTATTACGGCTGGAGTAATAGAGGATTTTTATTTGGTTCGGAGCTTAATGCGCTGCGATCATATGAATACTTTAATAATGAAGTAGATAGAAATTCCCTTTCACTTTACATGCAATATATGTATGTCCCATCTCCATATTCTATCTTTAAAGATGTGTATAAATTAGACCCGGGGTGTATTTTAGAAATAGATGAGAGTGGAAGGAGTTATCCTCCAAAGGAAATAACACCTTATTCATTTAATGCTAAAGGAATTTCTATTAAGCAATGGTATTCTTTAAATAAGACCGCAATAGATGGCCAAAATGATTTAATCAAAGATGAAGGTGAGGCGATCGAATTACTTGAGAAAACGTTGCTAGAGTCAGTCCAATCACAGCTTATATCTGATGTACCCTTAGGGGCGTTTCTTTCTGGAGGGATTGACTCATCAACAATTGTCGCTTTGATGAGTAGAGTATGTAAAAACCCTGTTAAGACCTTTACTATTGGCTTTGAAGAAGGTGCATTTAATGAAGCAACATATGCAAAGAAAGTTGCAAAGCATTTAAATACTGATCATCATGAAATATATGTAACAGCCAAAGATGCGCTTGAAGTAATTCCAAATTTACCCAGTCTATATGATGAGCCGTTTGCAGATAGTTCTCAAATACCAACTTATTTGGTAAGTAAGTTGGCGCATCAGCATGTTAAAGTTTCCCTTTCTGGAGATGCTGGAGATGAGTTATTTGGAGGATATAATCGTTATTTGTGGGGTAAGCGTGTTTTTGGGGGGGTAAAATTAGTACCACCAATTATAAGAAGGGCGTTAGGGTCATCTGTTCAAAAAATACCAGTTTCTATGTGGGACATAGTAGGAGGTTTATTGCCCGGTAAATATCAGGTTGCATCGATGGGGAGTAAAGCACATAGAATGGCCTCTCATCTAAAGACGGTTAATAGTTTGGATGACATATATTATAGGATAGTAACCGAGGGGTTTAATGAAGAATCTCTGATTTGCGGCAATCAAAATATTTTAAAAACAAAGCTAAACAATTCTAGTATTATTTATGGTATAAATGAATCTGAGCAACGCATGATGTTGTGGGATAGTGTTACTTATTTGCCTGATGATATATTGACTAAAGTAGATCGTGCTGCCATGGGGGTTGGTCTTGAAACTCGTATCCCATTTTTAGATTATAAGGTTGTAGAGTTAGCTTGGAGACTTCCATTAGACATGAAGATAAAGAATGGAGTGGGAAAGTGGCCTGTAAGAAAAGTATTGTATAAGTATGTTCCAAGTGAATTAATTGAGCGTCCAAAAGCTGGTTTCGCTGTACCAGTGGGTCAGTGGATACGTGGACCTTTGCGTGAGTGGGCAAGCGACCTGTTGGATGAAACAAGAATCCAACGTGAGGGATATTTTAATCCTAAATTGGTCAAAGAACTCTGGGAGCAACATCTCAGTGGTCGCCATGATTGGACCCCACGTTTGTGGGCTATTTTAATGTTTCAAGCATGGCTAGATAAATAAAATCTTGTGGAAGAATTACCCCAAGACATTTTTGATGCCATTAGTCAGTATGATTCACTTGACTTAGTAGCTGTTTATGATATCGGTATCATGAGATGGTAGAAAGAAACGGACTTATAGGCAAACTTATAACCTCTCTTGCAACTTTTGGAGTTTAAGTGTAGTGATTAATTATTTAAGAAAAATTTATTATTTACTAGGTGATGGTCAAAAAAAAATCCCATTAATAATTCTTTTGTTTGTACTTTCTTCATTATTTGATTTAGCTGGTCTAAGTTTAATTGCTCCCTATATTGGATTAGCATTAGATACGAATGTATTAGATGGAGTGTTTGGGCAAATTGTAGTAAGAATTGGCTTACCACAAGAGAAAGAATCGCTACTTCTTATTATAAGTTTGGTCTTATTAGGGGTTTTTCTTATAAAAACAATTAGCGCCATTTTGATTAATATCATAATTATTAATTTTAGTCAAAATCAAGAAGTCAGATTACGTAATCTGCTTATGAAATCCTATCAATCATTGCCTTATATAAAGTATTTAAATCGTAATAGTTCTGAATATATTTACAGTATCCATAATTTAACAAGTCAATATGCGAGTCATCTTGTATTGCCACTATTAAGAACCATTAGTGATAGCATAGTAGGGCTTTTCATTTTGGGATTTTTAGCTTGGCAGAATATATCAGCCTTGATAGTCTTAACCGCCTTGATTGGCCTATTAATAATAGGTTATGATAGAATTATTCGCCATAGGGTCACTATCCATGGCGCAAAAGCGAACAAATCTGCAACTCGTATGGTAGAAGGAATACATGAAGGAATTGAAGGACTAAAAGAAATACGAATTCTTGGAAAAGAGAGGTATTTCGGTAAAATAGTCTCTGATAGTGCAGAAAAATTCTCATTTTATAATAAAAGAATACAAGTACTGACAGGTATACCTCGTTATTTGTTAGAGTTAACAATGATTATGTTTATTGTTCTTTTGGTCATTAGCACCCTGTTATTAGAGGGTAATTTACACGAACTAATGCCAACCATAGGTGTGTTTAGTGTTGCTGCTTTACGACTATTCCCATCTGCTAACATGTTATCTACTAGTTTGGTTCACTTGCGCCATGGTCATGATGCAGTGAATCGTCTTTATAGCGATGTGAAGGAATATGAACAGTTCAAACCTGAGAAATTAGAAAAAAATTCTGAAATATCCGAAGAAGAATTTCAAAGAATAACATTAGACGCAATTAGCTTTGTATATCCTAATACTTCTCAAAAATCATTAAAGCAAATATCATTAGAAATTAGAGCTGGAGAATCTATTGGCATAATAGGAGCATCTGGTTCTGGAAAAACAACACTAATAGATTTATTGCTAGGCTTATTGGATCCACAGGATGGAGTTATTAATTATAATGGAAAGCCATTAAACTTATTTATGCGCCAATGGCAATCTCAAGTAGCATATTTATCACAACAGGTTTTTTTAATTGACGACACCTTGCGTCAAAATGTAACTCTTGCGATAGATGCAGATAAAATTAATGAGAAGTTGTTACATAAAGCTTTACAACAGTCTCGATTAATGGAACTTGTAGATCAGCTACCTCAGGGTATTGATACCGTATTGGGTGAGCGAGGTATGCGCTTATCTGGGGGGCAACGTCAACGAGTTGCATTAGCTAGAGCTTTTTATCGTGAACGTGGTGTATTGATCATGGATGAGGCAACAAGCGCATTAGACAATAAAACTGAACGTGAAATTGTAAAAGAGATCGAACAATTAAAAGGTAGAAAAACCATGATTGTTATTGCACACAGACTTACCACTTTACAATATTGTGACCGAATCTATGAACTCAAAGATGGAGAAATTATTGGTGTGGGAAATTATAAGGAATTGGTTTTAAATTATAAAACGTAAATGAATTCAGACTCTAAGTTTAAGGCTAATCCCGTTACAGTTGCTGAGGAAAATATAGTTAAAAATACCATTTTGATATTATTTTTTTTAATGAGCCCTTTATATACAGAGTTACTTTTTGGTGAAAATTGAGATAAGGTGTGGTGTGGTATATTTTTTTGGGTAGCGGTAACGCCCTTACTAATTTCTAAATTAATAGTTTAATATGGATTACATTTAGTTGCGCATGGTAAACAGCTTTGGTAGATATTTTGATGGAGTTTTTCCAACAATTATCGATTTATTGGCTTGCTATTTGGTGTGTAGATAAGGGTTGTTGTGATGATAATTATGTTTAATTTATGAAGATTTTAGTTGTGTTTGGAACTAGACCAGAGGCTATAAAAATGGCACCTTTGGTTAAAGAACTACAAAAAGATACAGTAACTTTTGATACAAAAGTTTGTGTTACAGCTCAACATCGTGAAATGTTGGATCAGGTGCTAGAATTCTTTCAAATAAAACTGGATTATGATTTGGACATTATGAAGCCAGGCCAGGATCTATATCATGTAACAACAAACATACTTCTTAATATTAAACCTATTCTAGAAAAATTTAAACCAGATATAGTTCTCGTGCATGGAGATACGGCTACAACTTTTGCAACAAGCTTAGCGGCGTTCTATCAAAAGATAAAGATAGGGCATATTGAGGCAGGTTTACGTACTGGTCATTTATACTCCCCATGGCCAGAAGAAGGTAATAGAAAGTTAACTGGAGTATTGGCTAACTATCATTTTTCTCCAACTGAAAATAGTAAAAATAATTTACTAAGTGAGAACGTAGATAAGTCAAAAATCTTAGTTACTGGTAATACAGTCATTGACGCCTTACAATTGGTTGTGCAAAGAATTGAAAATGATAATGAACTAAGGTTGAAACTTGTCGATTCTATTCGTGAATCTGGCTTTATCGACTTAAATTCTAAATTTATATTAGTAACGGGCCATAGAAGGGAAAACTTTGGTAAAGGTTTTCTGAATATCTGCAAGTCTATAAAAGAGCTAGCAGAAAAATATCCTAATATTAGTATTTTATATCCAGTCCATTTGAATCCTAACGTTAGGAAGCCAGTTAATGAAATTCTGTCTGGAATTGAAAATATAAAATTAGTAGAGCCATTTCGGTATGAAGAATTTGTTTACTTAATGAGTAAGTCTTATTTAATCCTGACGGATAGTGGGGGTATACAAGAAGAAGCACCATATCTCGGTAAGCCAGTTCTGGTAATGAGGGATACTACAGAGAGGCCAGAGGCAGTTGAAGCTGGCTTTGTAAAATTAGTAGGGTCAAGTGTAGAGGATATTGTAAAAGAAGTACAAGTTTTATTAGATGATTCAAGTGAATACCAAAGAATGAGTAAATCGCACAATCTTTATGGAGACGGAAATGCTTGCAAAAAAATTATTACTTTCATTAAGGATACTTGAATTCG
>Ga0209576_1001424_pt1 | contig 11736 bp, 15 predicted proteins | sample SaaInlV_DNA_135m_FD_184686 | JGI IMG/M metagenome (GOLD analysis project Ga0209576, IMG submission 184686) | Marine microbial communities from expanding oxygen minimum zones in the Saanich Inlet - SI075_LV_DNA_135m (SPAdes) (version 2) | ecosystem: Environmental > Aquatic > Marine > Unclassified... | reverse complement strand
GATTTTGATCTGCGCTTTTGTTTGCAACTTGCTGAGATTTTGCACAAATCGTTAGATGAGGTGATGGAATTAACAACGGCCGAGCATAAATTATGGGCGGCTTATTTTGAATTAAAAGGGGAAAACAGTGGCTAACGCGCAAGCAAAATATGTCATTAAGTTAGAGGATAAAACCAAAAGGGCATTTAAAGCCATTGGTAAATCTTTAAAGCGTACAACCTCGGCCGTTTTCTCCATGAAAACCGGCTTTGTATCCGCCGCAGGCATTGCCGGCATTGGATATTTTGTTAAAAAATCCCTAGATGCAACCGATGAAATGGCCAAAATGAGCCGTGCCATTGGTGTATCCGTTGAAAATCTCCAACGCCTCAGACACGCTGCATCTTTGGGTGGATTAGAAGCCACTCAGCTTGATAAAGCCGTGCAAAAGTTATCCGTTAATATGGCGGACATGTCAAAAGGCATTGGCCTGGCCAAAGATGTGTTCGACAAATACAATATCAGCGTGACTAATTCAGACGGCACATTGCGTGACACAGTGGATGTGATGGCCGATGTTGCAGACGTAACCGCCGGCCTCACCAATAAAACCGAAAAAGCCGATCTAGCTTACAAACTCTTTGGCGCACGTGGCGGCAAGATGATCAACGTGCTAGAGGGTGGATCAGTTGCCATGCGCGAGGCGATGATGGAGGCCGATAAACTCGGTTTGGTTATCACTGAAAACACCGCCAAAGGTGTTGAAAAGGCTAATGATGCCTTTACTCGACTAGGTAGTTATTTAACATCTTCATTTCATCGAGCCGTGGCCAACCTTGCTCCACTTATTGAAAAAATAACAAATGGTATTCGTGAATGGGTTGAGATGAAGATCGACAAAGCCGGCGGTATTGGTGAGGTTGCAAGATCAATGGCAAATATGGTTATTCTTGCCACGGTATCAATTGTAAAAGCCATCCAAAATGTTGGAAATGCAATCTTTAACCTGGGCAGGCAGTTTGAACAATTGCCATTTATGGGTGCAAAATCCACTAAAAAACTTAAAAAAGAAATTGGCGATTTAGAGGGGTATATTTTAGCCACCAAAAGTCGTATTGCCGATGGCGGTATTTCCGGTATTTTTGGTATGGATGAATCAACATTAGAAAGCCAATTAAAAAAATTAGGTGAATTAAAAGAGCAATTAAAAAACTCTAAAAACACTTTTACCAATATTGAAGCAATAGATTTATCTCATATTGTGTCATCTTTGGAATCAATGTTAATACCAGTACAGCAAACAACTGAGGCGGCAGATAAATTAAAAGATAGTTTAAGTCTTGGAGGTGATGAGGATGGCCTATCAAGTATGAAAACCGGGCTTGAGGAATTTAAAGAAACCTTTAATACGGCATTTTCAACAATGGAGGATAAAGGCAAAAGTGCTTGGCAAAATATTGGATCAAGTATGGCCTCTATATTTGGCAATGGCGGTACTTTATCCACCTCATTGGGCAAATCAACTGCCGATTTATTAGTGTATGGCAAAAAGGGTGACATGACATTTAAAAAGCTCGGTCAGTCTATTATGGCCAGTGTGGTTGGATCACTGGTGCAGTCGGGTGTGCAAATGGCAATTAATGCGGTTAAAGAAAAAATGTTCGGGGCGCAATCGGTTGCCACAGCGATAGGTATTGAAACCGCTAAAACGGGTGCATACGTAGCCGGGCAAACTGCCAGAACCGCCACCTCAGTTACCGCAGCTGCCACAGAAACCGCGGCCTGGACTCCGGCGGCTCTTATGTCATCCTTGGCATCATTTGGTGCAAACGCAGTGATGGCAATTGCCGGCATTATGGCCGTGTCCGCACTCATGAAATCATTTGATGGTGGTGGCTTTACCGGTGGCGGTGCAAGATCTGGCGGTGTCGATGGTAAAGGTGGTTTTATGGCGGTGATGCATCCAAATGAAACCGTGATCGATCATACCAAAGGCCAATCAGCCGGTGGGCAAACTGTTATTGTTAATTATTCGCCACAAGTGAATGCACTTGATCCAAGAACGGCGCAGAATGTTATTGCTGAAAACGCACCAACAATCGTGGCCGTTATTCGCCAAGCGTTTAATCGCAACGGCCAGGCGGTGGCAATATGAGTGGATCATACCCAATAACGCCAGTGGCGAACGGCATACAGATCACCGGCATTAGTCCAACACTTACCAGTTTGACTCATAGCCTAAAACGCCAGGCGCGATCACGTGGCGCGCAAAGATGGTTGATTGATCTAAGCTATCCGTTGATGAATCGGGCTGATTTCTCCCCATTATGGGCATTTGCCAACGCACAAAAAGGCCGATATGGCACATTTACTTATCAGCCACCGATTTACAAAGACACCTCCGGCACAGCGACCGGCACTTTACTTGTAAATAATGGTGCAGGGTATTCAGCCGGCGATTCAACCCTGGCGAGTGATGGGCTTACTGGCACTTTAAAAGCCGGTGATTTTATTAAATTTGGCGGCCATGATAAGGTTTATACGCTCACTACAGACGGCTCAACCTCACTTAGTATTGAGCCACCATTAATGAGCGCGGTTGTTGATAATGAAACGGTTACTTATAACGATGTACCATTCACCATGGCCTTTGCCGATGATAAGCAAGTCATGAGTATGGGTACACATAATTTTATTAATTTTGATGTTAAATTGGTTGAGGTGGTTTAATGGATAGAGGCTCAACTTCTGCATTTCAGACAGAAATTGTTAAGGATCAAAACCTGCCTTTTCATTTGGTCGAGGTATATTTTGACGATCAAACCGTTTATTTGACAGACTCATACAAAACCATTACTTACGCCGGCAATGATTATTCCGGTGTTGGACATTTTTTAGGCTTTAGTGATATTGAGGAATCCACTGAGGTGGTGGTTTCAAATGTCACTTTGTCATTATCCGGCATTGATCAAGTGTGGATATCCAATGCGCTTAATCAAGATTATATTGATCGTACTATTAAAATCCGCCTGGCTTTTTTAGATGCTTCACAAACCCTGGTCATTGATCCGGTATTGATTTTTGAGGGGCGTATGAATCAGCCAAGTATTAGCGAAGATCCAGACGGTGGCAAATCCACCGTATCAGTATCAGCTACCAATGCCTGGGTAGATTTTAGCCGTAAAACTGGCAGGCATACCAACCACGAAGAACAGCAGATCCATTTCCCGGGCGATAAAGGCTTTGAGTTTGCCTCGGAAATTGTTAAGGATGTTATTTGGGGGAGAGTAGATTGAGTCCAGATAAAGAGATAGCCTTACACGCTTATGTGCAAGAGCAAATATCTAAGCCATTTGAATTCGGTGTAAATGACTGTCCGCTATTTGTAGCCGGTGCGATTGACACTATTAAAGGCACTACATTAAGGGCTAAATATACCGGTCTTTGGCATAATCAAAAATCCGCTTGGAAATACGCCAGAAAAAATGGTGATATCTCACAACAATTAAAGCAATTAGGTTATCAACCGGTTGAAATATCTCATGTGCAAACAGGCGATATTATCGTTATGGAGCAAAGGCTAGCACACGAGAAAAAATGGCGATCAGTCGCGGTTTGTATCGGCTCTAAAGTGGCGATTATGCGTGATGATATCGGCGTTGAAATTGTTGATATTTTCAAAGTACCAAATATCACCGAGGTATTAAGATGGCAGTAGTTGGTGCGATTGTTGGTGCAGGTGCAGCAGCAGTCGTTGGTGCAAGTGTGGCAGTTATTGTCGGCGCAGCAGTTGTTGGCGCGGTTATTTTTGATTATGCCTCAGATTTACTTACTCCATCCATTCCAGGCACTCCAATCACCCCGGTCACTCCAGACTTTGGCAAAAACAGCGTAGCCAGTGGCATTCTTACCAATAAAGCCGCCAATGACGAACCCATCCCCATTATTTATGGCCAGCGTAAGGTTGGCGGTACTCGGGTTTTGCTAGAAGTTACTGGAACTGATAATGAGTTTTTGCACATGGTTTTATCAATCTCAGAGGGTGAGATTAATTCATTTGAAAATATTTATTTAAATGATGTATTGTCAACCGATGCTAAATTTAGCGGTTTTTTGGATGTTTATAAACATACTGGATCAATCACGCAAGTGGCAGACTCAAATTTAGTAAGTGCAGTTAGTGGGTGGACTTCAAATCATCAACTCAAAGGCACAGCCTATGTGTATTTAAAATTTAAATATGACCAAGATGTATTTGCTTCTGGCTTACCAACCATTACTGCCGATGTTAAAGGGGTTAAGGTTTATGATTCACGCACAACTGCCACTGCATGGAGTGATAATCCAGCCTTATGTGTGCGTGATTATTTAACCAATACACGCTATGGTCGCGGTATTGAAACAATATTAATCGATGATGTAACCTTTAATGCGGCGGCCAATTATTGCGATGAATTAGTCACCATTGGCGGTGTGAGTAAGAAGCGTTATACCTGCAATGGCGTGGTGGATACCTCAAGTGGATCAATGGATATTCTTAAAAAGCTATTAACTTCATGTAGAGGCTTTTTGATTTTTTCTGGTGGCAAATACAAGCTAGTGATCAACAAGCCGGAAACCGCTAATTTTACTTTTAGTGAGGATAATATTATTGGCGCATGGTCAATTTCAATGGGCAATAAAAACAGTCAATTTAATAGAATCCGTGCCAATTTTTTCAACCCCGATAGAAGTTGGCAACCGGATTTGGCCATTGTTGACTCGGCCACTTTGCGCACGCTTGATAATGGTTTATTACTTGAAAAAACCATTGATCTGCCGTTTACCTCAGACATTGATCGGGCGAAAATGATCACCACCATTAATCTCAACCAATCAAGGCAAGGCATTGTTTGTGAATTTAGTGCCACGATTGAGGGGTTAAGATGTGAGGCCGGCGATGTGGTTTATATTAAGCACGCCACGCCAGGTTGGGATACGCTCAACTCAAACGCCGGTAAGTTGTTTCGCATCATGCGAATTAGCTTGCGAAGCATTGATGAAGTCAAAATTATTGCCACCGAATACGATGCAACAACCTTTGACTTTGGCACAATTGCCGTATCAGATAGCGCACCAAACGCCAACTTGCCGGACATGACAACAACCGCTGCACCCATAGCAATCTCTGTATCAGAATCGTTGTATGATACGATCGGATCAGCCGGTGTTAAGGTAAGAATTAAAATAAATTGGACGGCAAGTGCCGATATATTTGTAAGAGAATATAATGTTGAATGGAAAAAAAGTGCTGATAGTGATTGGATATTCTTAACAACTACGAGAAACACGACAGCAAGATTGGACGATGCCGACCCTACACTTTATGACTTTAGAGTTAGAGCGGTTAATTCAATGGGTGTTAGTTCGTCTTATACAACATTATCTAATGTAACGGTTGCCGGACTAACAATACCGCCAGTAGATGTATCCGGACTATCTTTCATTGCTTTGGGTGGTTATGCTCATTTATCATGGGATTTGTCAACTGATCTCGATGTTAGGGTTGGCGGCAAAGTGCGCTTTAGACATTCCAATCTAACGTCTGGTGCAGCATGGGAATCATCCACTGATATTGGTGCTGCCGTATCTGGACTTAATACCAATGCTGTATTACCTTTATTGGTTGGCACATATATGGCTAAGTTTGTTGATTCATCTGGAAACGAATCTATAAATGTATCAAGTTTTGTTACAACTACCGTTCCAGATATTATCAAGATGAACGCAGTGGCAACATCAACACAACATCCAAACTTCACCGGCACTAAATCAGATATGGTTGCGGTTGACGGTATTCTTAAATTTGAGGGCGATACATTATGGGATGACTTTATAGGGCTAATGGATGTTTGGGAGTTGGTAGATATTTATGGTGGATTAGATAAATCTGGCACTTATGAATTTGATAATTATATTGATTTAGGTTCTATATATACAAGTAGAGTAACTGCTAATGTGGCATTTACAGCATTTTCACTTGGCGATAAGATTGATGATAGAACAACCCTTATGGACACGTGGTCTGATTTTGATAATATTCCAAGTGATGTAAATCTTGATTTATATATTGCTACAACTACTGATGATCCATCTGGTACGCCAAATTGGACTGCTTGGGCAAAATTTACAGTGGCCGATTATAGTGCAAGAGCATATAAGTTTAAGATTATTGCAACTTCAACAGACGAACTTCATCAAATTAATATAACTGAATTATCCGTGCAAGTGGATATGCCAGATCGCGTGCAAGGCACAAACGCACTAACAACACTAACAACGGGATTATTGAGTGTGATTTATGCTCAACCATTTAAAACCATTCCGGCATTAGGCGTGACATTCACCGACTTAGACTCAAACGACATTCCGGTAATCACTAATGAAACCACCACGGGATTTGATATTGGCACACAGCACGGATCAAGCTATCAAGCGCACAATTTTAACTACTTAGCAAGAGGCTATTAAATATGAAAATTTTAAATATAGGAGCGATACATGAGTACACATGATTACGTAATTGAGAATCAAACTGGTGCGAATACTCGCTCTGATTTGAATAACGCATTTGGTGCTATTGTTAGTAATAACAGCAGCGCAACAGAACCATCTACTACATACGCATTTATGTGGTGGGCAGATACAACAAACGATTTATTGAAACAGCGTAATGCTGCCAATAGTGCTTGGATTAGTATTTTAACATTATCAACTGGAACACCATCAGCGGGTGGCGGTGATGTAGTAGATGATACTACACCACAACTTGGTGGCGATTTAGATGTTAATGGTAATTCTATTGTTTCAGCTTCTAATGGCGATATAGCAATCACACCAAACGGGACTGGCAATGTTGTTGTTGATGGTATTAAATATCCTCAATCAGATGGTACTTCTGGTCAATTATTGCAAACAGATGGCGCTGGTCAATTGAGTTTTGCAGATGCTGCTGGTGGTGGTGGCAAGATATTGCAGATTGTTCGGGCAAAGAGTAGCACGGCACTAACAGTAGGTACAAGTTATGCAACAATATCGGGAACATCAATAGCGATAACACCCGTGGCTGCAAATTCTACGTTCCTATATGTATATTCAACGAGGGGTTATACTAAATTAACTAATAATGTAACTGCACAATTAATAAAGACTGAAAGCGGCTCAGATACTCTTATGAGTGAACAGCAATATTATACTAACATTCCAGATTATCAGGTTGTTCCCTTACACTTTGGGCTTAGCTATGTAGACCAAACTTCATATACATTTGGGAACTCTCTTACTTATTTCATTAAAATAAAGAGAGGGTCTGAGGGCGAAACTAGGGTAAATGATGCAGCAACCACTAATGGTGTTAGTTCATACATAATGGAAATAGGAGCATAATATGAAACCAAGTTTAACACAAGCAATATATTCTTTAATAACAGAGAAAGATACTACATATACACACGATGCTACTAATATTCTTGACTGGGATATTGCGGAGAGTCCTACAAGGGAAACTCAACCAACAGAAGCAGCAATCACAGCTGAACTTTCTCGCTTACAATCAATCTACGACAACGCTCAATACGCAAGAGATAGAGCAAAAGCATATCCAGCAATTGCCGAGCAATTGGACGATATCTATCACAATGGTGTTGCTGGTTGGAAAGCATCAATCAAGGCTGTTAAAGACCAGTTTCCTAAATAATGGAAACTTCGGACATTGTATTGACTCTGGTCGGGATAGTATCAACTATCTCAATCGGTGTCTTTAAGTGGATAGTTAAAGAGTTAGGCAAACTTGACGATAAGATTGATAATACTGACGGTAAGATGGATAAATGCCAGCTTGATTTAAATAAAGAGTTCGTGCGCAAGTCTGATTACCAACATCAAATTGATAAGATTGAAGATAAATTAGACAAGATTATTGAAGTGATTAGCAAAAGATGATTAAAGCCTTAGCCGTTGTTTTATCTCTAACTCTACTAAGTGGCTGTAATAGTTTTAAACTACGGAATTTAGGCAAGTCTGGTGCTTCTGCTGGTGTGGCTTACATCATTAGCCCTATTGCCGGTGTTGCTGCTTTGGCAACTGCTATGGCTTACGATGAAATCATTCCAGACACTCCACAGATTGGCGATATTGAAACCAAAGAACAAGCGGCAGCACATGTGGCTACCGAGTGGGGATATAACGCTTTATACGCATTTATAGCCTTTCTGATAATTACCAATATTATAGTGCCTTGGTTGGCCAGACGTAACGGTTATGCTAAAGCTAAAAGCAAATATAAAGAAGTCGTGTTTAAATCGGATATGAAACTATGAAGATTGAATTAGAGAAGGTCATTGGCGCAGTAATCGTAGTCGGTGGCATTGTCTTTGGTTACGGGCAACTAACAACCAAGGTGGACAATCTCCAAGAGTATAACGACACGGAAATTCGTAAATTGGCTGATGATAATATGAACGATATTATTGTTTTAAAGACTAAGATGAATTTGTTGGTAACACCTCAAATGAGTATTGTTTCAAGTAACAGCATAATGAATAAGTTAGCAGTTATTGAATCGTGGATTAAGCACGAAGAAAAGAAGAAAGAAGAGCGCAGATTAGAGGACTTATACGATGATAGGAGAGATGATGAAGGCGACAGGGATTAGTTTAATTACACTTATGCTAGTGGGTTGTAATTTTGGTGACACCTTGGTTAAACGCGGTGGTGATAATACTGGCTATAAAGACTGGGCTGTTGAGCAAACTTTTAAATGGGGTAAAGAAAATGAATAATTCTGAAAGAACTAAGTGTGAAATCTGGACTAGAGTCATGGGCTATCACAGACCCGTGAGTAGCTTTAATATTGGCAAGAAAGCTGAACACGCTGAACGAGTATTTTTTAAGGAATCAATTAAAAATGATAAACAAGATTAGCAAATGCGTGATAGTATTCGCAGTTGGTGTGACAATCAGTTTAGCATCAATGGCATTTTTTAATCAGTTTATGCAAATGCCAGGACAAATCATGCAAATGGGGCAACAATTGGCGGCACCACAACCCCAAGATCAACCGTGTAATTGCACCTGCGCCACCCCTTAAATAGTCCCTATTTGGTAACATATACCGATAAAACCCCTTTACAATAGGCATTAATTAACACTGGCAGTGTCGGGGTCAGCGGTTCGATCCCGCTTAGCTCCACCACCAAAATAGCAAAAAAATAACCGTTTTGTCGCGTTCGTCTATCGGTTAGGACTCCAGGTTTTCATCCTGGCAAGAGGGGTTCGATTCCCCTACGCGATGCCACTTTCAAGCATTTCCCCTTTTAAAAAAAACAAGTATTTAATAGGGATTTTGCCGTCTTTTTTATTTGTGATTTTCTTTGAAATTTCTAATTTTATTAATGCCTTTGTTTTGCTTGATTTTGCAAATAATGCAATAAAGTACAATAAAATATAATAGAATGGTTACAAAATGGTTGCAGAGGTAGCAAAAAAATGGCAGTAATTAGAAAGCGCGGTAAAGCATGGTATTTAGATTGGCGTGATTCAAAAGGTCGACATAATAAATCACTTGGAAGTATATCAGAAGAATTAGCAAAAGTTATGCTCAAAAGAAAAGAGTATGAATTGTCAGTTGGCGTGGGTGGTGGCAACGTAGATCGGATCAGCTTTAATAAATACACGCGTGATTATCTCGCCTGGTTTGAGCATCAATATCCATCGAGTTATAGCACCACTGAAACCATTATCATTAAATCACTTGAGCCTTTTTTTGGCAATACACTGATCAATCAAATCAGCAGTCGAGATGTGGAAGTTTATACACGTGAGAAAAATTCGGAGGGTTTGAAGCCTGGCACGGTTAATCGTAAATTGGCGGTGCTGAGTGCGATATTCACCAAAGCCAAAAAAGATGGCTATTTTGTGCCGGATTTTAAAATTGATAAGGTGCCAGACATGGAAAGTAAGCCGCCGAAGTATTACGCGGCTGATGAATTACAATTGATTTATGATCACGATCCAATCCATCAACATTGGTGGAAATTACTTGTTAATACGGGCATGCGATTGGGTGAGTTACACCAGTTGAAAACAGCGGACATTCGCAATGGATCGATATATTTAGTATCAAGCAGTGATGCACGCACCAAGAGCAAAAAATGGCGGCTAATTCCACTAAGTAAAGGTGCTGAAAAAGCCTTGCAAGTCTTTGATTTAACGCAGGAATATGTATTGCCGCGATTTCATAAAGACTCGATTAAAACCGCTTTTCAAAGAGCCTGCAAACGCGCAGGTATTGCCAAAGGCAAGCATGGGGTGCATTGTTTAAGGCATACGTTTGCGAGTAACTTAGTGATGAATAAGGTGCCATTGCACACGGTGCAGAAACTACTAGGCCACGCCAATATTAAAACCACTGAGCAATATGCGCACCTATCGCCGGATTATCTTAAAGATAGTTTAGAGGGGGTGGATTTTTAAATTATTTTAAGCGTATCTGCATTTTTCCAATTCAACACAACGCCGTGCAATTGGCAACAAATATCTGCTGAGTGATTAAGTGCCTCATCAAAGGTCATGGCAAATTCTTCTTGATAGAGTGAATTATCCACCGGATCAAGATAGATCCAAAGCCATTGACCATCGTTTAAAACTTCATCCGGGAAACTCATACTATTCTCATCCATAAGAGCGACATTGGATCATTGATCGGCTTGGTGTCGTAAATGCGCTGAGCAGAAACGCCCAATTTTTCCACCTTGATTTTTGTTGATTTGATGTATTTTCGTGTGGGGCGATTTAGGTTTTTGTTGTGCTTACCTTTTGGCATATAAATACTAATCGGGTCGGTGTAGTGTTTTAGGCGCATGCGAGCGCAATTGGTTGATATATCGAGTTTATCAGCCAATTCTTTGGCAGTGATTATCTCGCCATTGTCGAGTGTGTGTTTTTTAAAATGCCTCATTTGATCAGTTTTTTTAAATAGTTGATTTGTTTTTCGGTTTGGGCGATCATTCTTGCAAGATTTTGTTCACGTTCTGTCATAAGTCAAACGCCTCTAGTCTAATTTTTGGTGCGGTGAAATACTGCTCATTAAGGCTGTACAAATCATTACGGCGGTAAATGATCCGACCGCCTGGCACTTTGGCACTAGGAATATCAAAGGCTTTGGCCATTTTGCGAAAACCCGTTGGCGTGCATCCCATATACATTGCCGCTTCGTTGACGTTTAAAAAGTCTTTTTCTAAAACGATTGTTTTTGATTCACTCATTATTATCACCTGCTGATATTACATATTCTCTAATGCGATATTCGCACTCATCAAACCAATTGGGATATGGGCATGGTTTCCATGATCCGGTGGACTTATGCTCACAACACACGTGGGTAAATTTCTCAATTTGTATGCCATCTGCCCAGGCGTGAATAAGTGCTGCGTGTTTGTGTGGTTTGTTCATGGCTAAAAAGGAGTATCGCTTAAATCATCTAAATTATTCACCGGTGGTACTGGGTTGGTGGCCGGTGCAGGTGCTTGAATTTGCGGTGCCGGTGCTTGATCCTTTGGTGTGATCGCAAACTTACTTACGGCAATAGTGTCGCGCCCGTCAATATTTGGCACGCCGGCCGGGTTAAAGTGGCGATTAATAGTCATAAATTCACCGCCATCGTCTGTTTGTATTACTTTGCCGATATTAAGCCATCGTGCTTTTGTTTTTTGCTGGCCA
>Ga0209576_1001385_pt1 | contig 12006 bp, 10 predicted proteins | sample SaaInlV_DNA_135m_FD_184686 | JGI IMG/M metagenome (GOLD analysis project Ga0209576, IMG submission 184686) | Marine microbial communities from expanding oxygen minimum zones in the Saanich Inlet - SI075_LV_DNA_135m (SPAdes) (version 2) | ecosystem: Environmental > Aquatic > Marine > Unclassified... | reverse complement strand
GTTAATAAGAAAGGAGATAGGGTTGAGACACAACCAACCGAATAGCTTCATGGACTTTATTGACCTAAAATCACAACAAAATAAAATTAGATCAAAGTTGGACAAGAGAATTTCAACTGTTTTAGCTCATGGTCAATATATTATGGGGCCTGAAGTGTATGAGTTAGAAGAAAGGCTTCAGAATTATACAGACTCTAAGTATTGTATAACTGTGTCAAGTGGTACAGATGCTCTACTGATAAGCCTTATGGCACTCGGCATTGGTTCCGGTGATGAAGTTATTACAACCTCTTTTAGCTTTATCTCAACTATAGAGGTTATTGTTAGACTCGGGGCTAAGCCAATACTTATAGACATTGATAAGAGAACTTGTAATATTGATGCTTCAAAAATTGAAGATAAAATTACTGAAAAAACTAAGGCTATTATCCCAGTTAGCCTTTATGGTCAGCCATCAAATATGGCTGAAATTAATTTAATATCTGCCAGGTACGGATATATTCCAGTAATTGAGGATGCAGCACAAAGTTTTGGCTCTAGCTATCAGAATAGTAAAAGTTGTAATTTAAGCACTATTGGTTGTACTAGTTTTTTTCCAAGTAAACCTTTGGGTTGTTATGGCGATGGAGGGGCGATATTTACTAATGATGATTGTATTGCTCAAGCATGTAGAGAGATTCGTATTCATGGGCAAAGTAAACGCTATACGCATACAAGAGTTGGTGTTGGTGGTCGTATGGATACCTTACAATGTGCCATTGTGTTGGCAAAACTTAGTCAATTTGACTGGGAAATTCAACAGCGTAGAATTATTGGTGAGCAATACAATACAATGATGGATGCTTATGGCATAAGAAAGATAGAGCAATACCCAGATAGATCAAGTAATTATGCTCAGTATAGTATTTTTGTTAAAAAAAGAGATAAATTACTAGAAAAATTTAGTAACATGAATTACCCTTTAGTTGTGCATTACCCACTTCCAATGAATGAGCAGCCCGCATATAAAAATATTTTTTGTTCAAACGATAATTTTCCTGTCGCAAAGGTTGTATCTCAAGAGATAGTTAGTATTCCCATGCATCCGTATTTAACAGAATCAGACCAAATTAAAATCATCCAGTTATTATGAGAAATTTTCCAAAAAGAATAGTCTTAGAGTTGACTCCTATTTGTAATTTATCTTGCCCAATGTGTCCAAGACACTATATTAAAGATACCGATGGGTTTATGGATGTGAATCTTTTCAAAAAATTAGTGGATGAAATTGTTATAGAAAGCCCCGATGCAATTATTCTTCCTTTTTGGAGAGGTGAGAGCTGTATGCATCCAAACTTTGTTGAGTTAATTGATTACACTTTGCAAAGAAATTTACGCGTCCATTTGTCTACCAATGGACACTATATGAACAGGGATAATATAGAGTTATTCTATCGTTGTGAATTTGTTACATTTAGTTTGCATGATAATAGAGGTTACAAAAATGCTATTAAATTTATAAGCAATAAACCAGAAAATAGTTATTGCACAACGCAAGTTTCATTTGTTAATTCTGAAAAAACTACTCAAAAGTTTCTTAAAAAGTGTACTTCTAGTCAGGATTTAAAAGGTTTTGATTCAATACGACTCTACCATGATCATACTATTGATGGCGAATTTGGGAACAGCAATATAGATAGTAGTCAGAATAGAACTTTTTGCCCAAAACTAGAGCATACTTTTGTGGTTAGTGCAGATGGACAATATAGCCGTTGCAATCATATTTGGGAGCCAGAGACACACGGAAACCTATATAAATCAACTATTAAAGAGATATGGAAAAATAAAAGAATGAATGAAATAAGAGAGCAATATCCAGATAATAAATGTATATCTTGTGATCAGTGGAGTGGATATACTAATGGCGAAGTGTGGATAAAATCAAAAGACAACAAGGTAACACACACAATATACACAATAACAAAATAATAAAATTTATGGCTAAGCCAAATATTCAGATTTCTAAGCCCTGTATTGGGGAAGAAGAGTACAGAGAAGTTAGGGATGTTATTCTTTCCGGATGGATTACACAAGGGAAGAGCGTTTTTGAGTTTGAACAAAAATTTGCAATAAGGCATAAAATAAAATATGCATTGGCCACCACATCCTGCACAACAGGACTTCATTTAATATTAACAGCAATGAATATAGGTCTGGGAGATGAGGTTATTGTTCCTGCGTTTACATGGGTTGCAACGGCCAATGTAGTTCTAAATTGCGGTGCAACTCCGGTATTTGTAGATGTAGAAAGAGACACATATAATATAGATCCACAACTGATTGCTGCAAAAGTAACCAACAAAACCAAAGCGATTATCCCTGTACATCTTTTTGGTCTTTGTGCAGATATTGATTCGATACGTGCTGTAATACCAAAACACGTTAAAATTATCGAGGATGCAGCCTGTGCCACGGGTTCGATTTACAAAGGGCAATGTGCTGGGACATTAGGTGATGCTGCAGCCTTTTCCTTTCATCCTAGAAAGGTTATTACAACTGGAGAAGGGGGGATGGTAGTTACCAATGATGACGAACTAGCTAAACGAATGAATCAGATGCGTAATCACGGAGCATCAATCCCTGAAGAACAACGTCATCATGGAGGGAAGCCTTATATTCTGCCAGATTTTAACTTGGTCGGATTTAACTACCGAATGACTGACATGCAAGGGGCTATTGGTGTAGTACAATTGGACAAACTTGATAATTTTATTGAAGAGCGAGCAAAATGGGCAAAATGGTATAAAGAAGAACTTTCAAGTATTGATTGGCTTCAGCTACCAAAAGAGCCAAAAAATTATAAACATAGTTGGCAATCATTTGTGACTTATGTTCAACCTGAATTAGCGCCATTTCCTCGTAATGTTATTATGGAAAAATTACAAGAAAAAGGCATTTCCACTCGCCCTGGTACTCACGCTGTACATATGTTGACGATTTATAAAGATAAATTCAACTTAAAACCAAATGATTTTCCAGAAGCTAAGAATTGTGATGAAAACACAATGGCAATTCCGCTTCACAATAGAATGACCAAAGAAGATTACGAATACATTGTGCATACTTTAAAAAACATCTAACAAGGAAATTATGTGTGGAATAACAGGTGTTTTATCTTTAAACAAACCTTCTGTTAATGTAGATGATGTTAAATCTATGGCTGACAAAATCGCACATCGTGGTCCAGATGACGCGGGGTACTTATGCTTTCATACTGGTGCTAGATATAATAAAAGTGTGTCTTTTTATCAAAATATTACAGATAAAGCCTTTAAAAATGTTGAAGATATGTTGTCAATCATAGAATCAGATTCTGTTCAAAGAGAGTTGCATGGTTATGACTATGATTTATATATGGGCCATAGAAGGTTATCTATATTAGATGTTTCATATGCTGGGCATCAACCAATGAGTGATCTATCTAAAAATATCTGGATTACTTATAATGGTGAAATTTATAATTTTAAAGAATTAAGGGCTGAATTGGAAAGGCTAGGGCATCGGTTTAAAAGCAATACAGACACAGAGGTTATTATTTATGCCTATATACAATGGGGTATCAAATGTGTTGAGAAATTTAATGGAATGTTTGCTTTTTCTCTGTATGACAACTTTAAAAAGAAGTTTTTTCTTTGTCGAGATAGGTACGGTATCAAGCCTCTTTATTATCATTTAACCAATGAAAACACTCTTATTTACGCCAGTGAGATTAAATCCATTTTAGCGTATAAAGAATATCAAAGTGAAGTGGATAAAGAAGCATTATTAGAATACTTTACCTTTCAAAATATATTCACAAACAAAACCCTACATAAGAATATTCAAATACTTGAAGCGGGGCATTATTTCGAGGTTGATTTATTATCAAAAAAAATAGAAAAAACACAATATTGGGATTTTGATTTTAGTGAGCCTGATGCAGTCAAAGATGAACGAGAATATGCTGAAGAATTAGATAGGTTGTTTACTCAAGCAGTCACAAGGCAATTGGTATCAGATGTGCCAGTAGGTAGTTATTTAAGCGGTGGCATGGATAGTGGTTCTATCACAGCAGTAGCATCAAAACACTTTCAGCAATCAAATGATTATCTTCAAACATTCACAGTCGGGTTTGATTTAAGCAGTGCAAGTGGTATGGAGCTTGGTTTTGACGAAAGAGCAAAGGCTGAATATATGTCTTATAAGTTTCAAACAGAACATTATGAAATGGTGCTTAAAAGTGGTGATATGGAGAGATGTATGCATGATTTTGCATATCATCTTGAGGAGCCAAGAGTTGGGCAAAGTTATCCTAATTACTATGCTGCAAAACTAGCAAGTAAATTTGTTAAAGTAGTATTGAGTGGTGTCGGAGGGGATGAGCTTTTTGCAGGCTATCCATGGAGATATTACAGAGCGGTAAATAATGGTAACTATGATGATTATATAGACAAGTATTATAGTTTTTGGAAGCGGTTAATTGATAATAAGGATATTAAAAAAGTCTTTGGTCCAATTGCTAATGATGTCAGCAATGTCTGGACTAGGGATATTTTTTCCAATGTGTTTAAAACACCGGTTAAAAATCAAACGCCAGAAGAATATATCAATCATTCCCTTTATTTTGAAGCAAAAACATTTTTACACGGACTTTTAGTGGTGGAGGATAAATTATCAATGGCCCATAGCCTAGAGATAAGAGTTCCTTTTCTTGATAATGATTTAGTAGATTTTGCTCAAAAAATACCAGTCAAATTTAAGCTTAGCAATCTATCAAAAGTAGTCAAAATGGATGAAAATGAAATAGGTAAATTACAAAAAACAAATGATGGTAAGTTGATCTTACGAAAATCTATGAGTAAACACATTCCTGAAAATATACATAAAGCTGTAAAGCAAGGCTTTAGTGGTCCTGATAATAGTTGGTTTAAAGGTGAAAGCATTGAATTTGTGGGAGAGAAACTCCTAGATAGTAACGCAAAGATTTATCAGTATATGGATAAAAAATCCACACAAAAACTCATTAATCAACATTTGAGTGGCGAACAAAATAGAAGGCTGTTTATTTGGAGTCTTTTGAATTTTGAAGAATGGAGTGATATCTATGGATAATCTAAAATATGCATTTTTAGGTTCTACAAATTATAGTAAAGAATTACTGCTATTTTTAATAGAGAGCGGACTAATGCCTAATATTATTTTCTCTATTCCTGAAAATTTTAATATTTCATACAGCAAGAAAAAAGTAAAAAATAGTAATTATGTTTCTTTAGAAGTAATTGCAGATAAATATGAGATTGATTACTATGAAATTGACTCATCTAATAAAAAACTCAATGATTATTATGATGTAATTAAAGAGTTAAATTTAGATTTGGTGCTTGTACTTGGTTGGTACTACATAATCCCAAGATCTATTAGAAAGTTAGCTAAATATGGAGCGTGGGGCATCCACACTTCTCTTCTTCCAAAATATGCTGGAGGGGCGCCACTGAGTTGGGCTATTATAAATAGTGAAAAAGAAACTGGTGTAACCCTGTTTTGTATGGATGATGGTATAGATGATGGAGATATCATTGCTCAAAAATCTTTTAATATAGAATATGAAGATACTATTAAAGAAGTGTATGAAAAAGCAACTATATATTCAAAAGAGATTTTAAATGAAGCACTAAATAATATTGACAATATACTATTTACTCCACAAGATAGATCTAAAATAGAAGTTTATCCACAAAGAAAACCTGAAGATGGTGAGATAGACTGGTATAAAAATAGTAAGAACATATATGACTTTATCAGGGCGCAAACTCTACCGTATCCATGTGCTTTTTCGTCTATAAATAATCAAACATTAAAAATACTGGATAGTAAGGTTATTGATATAAAAAATGACAATTTTAAAAAAGGTGAAATTGTATTAGTTGATAAAAAAACTTTAGTAGCAGTTGGTGATAAATATTTAGAGTTAGGAATGGTGGATGATGGTAAAAAAAAATACAGATTCGAAGATTATGCAAGAACTCAAAACTTATGGGGGGAGGTATTCGGAGCAAATAGTCTTAAGTTGGGTCATTAGAGCGTATAAAAGAATCTTTTATGGAAAAACAGTTATAGAAGATAACTGCTATATTGAACCAAACGTAATTATTCAAAAAGACACCAAAATCGGCAAGGGTTTTATTGTAGGGGCTTGTAGTTTGGTCAATCAAGATATTTTACCAAGAAGTAAAGCGTATGGAACACCGCTAAAAATTGAGAAGATGTAATTGTCTTCTAAAGAAAATTTGAATACCAATTTAAAAGTTTGTACAAAGTGTATTTATGATGAGCGAGTTGCTTCTATCATTTTTGATGAAAATGGTGTTTGCAACTATTGTCATCAAATTAGCGAACTGCAACAGAAATATGGGACTGGAGAAGAAAAAGGTGAACAGAAATTTCTAGAAATCGTTAAAGAGATTAAGAAAGCCGGTAAAGGAAAAAAATATGACTGTATCGTTGGTGTTAGCGGAGGAACAGATTCGTCATATATGCTGTATTTGAGCAAAAAATGGGGGTTGAGACCACTCGCAGTACATTATGATAATACCTGGAATAGCGCTATCGCCACTGAGAATATTCGAAAGGTCTTAGACGCTTTAGATGTAGATTTGTTTACGCATGTAGTTGATAATAAAGAATCTGATGATATTTTTAAATCATTTTTCTATGCAGATGTGGCTGAAATTGAAGCAGCTACTGATCTTGCACTTGCAGAAGTCATGTATAGAGCGGCTTGGAAGTACAAAGTAAAATATGTACTCGAGGGGCATTCGTTTATTACTGAAGGAATCACACCTATTGGTAGAAATTATTTTGATGGCAAGTATATACAATCCATACATAAGAAGTTCGGCAAAATACCGATGAATTCATACCCACTTATGACTTTTTCAAAATTTTTGTTTTGGAGTATGTTTGCAAAAATTAAAAAAATCAGACCATTTTGGTATATTGATTATAACAAAGAGGAAGCAAAAGCCTTTTTAGAGAAGGAATATGCTTGGAAATATTATGGTGGACACCATTTAGAAAATAGAATGACCGCTTTCTTTCATGGAATTTATGCGCCTCAAAAATTTAAGAGTGATTTTAGGAATAATACTTTATCTGCGCTTGCAAGGAACGGAAAACTCTCAAGAGAAGAGGCATGGAAAGAATACAATACTCCTCCTAAAGTTGAAAAAGACCTATTGTCGTACTTTAAGAAAAGACTCGAGTTAAGTGATGAAGAATATGAAAGAGTTATGAAAGAAAAGCCAAAATCATGGTATGCATACCCAACTTATAAAAAAAGATTTGAGTTACTTAGGCCACTTTTTAAAATTCTCGCAGAAACGAACCTTGTCCCTATGAGTTTTTATTTAAAGTATTGTTTTCCAGTCGATAATAAAAAAAAATGATAACCATTGTAGATTATGGAATGGGTAATTTAGGCTCTGTTAAGAATATGTTTAAATTTATTGGCGTTAAGTCAACTATAGAAAGTGACCCAGATAAAATAAAAAGTGCTTCAAAAATACTTTTACCGGGTGTTGGGTCTTTTGACACAGCGATGGAAAAAATCAACAAAAATAACTTAAAAGAAGTATTGGATGAAAAAGCTTTAAAAGAGAGAGTGCCTGTTTTGGGTATTTGTCTTGGTATGCAACTTTTAACAAAATCCAGCGACGAAGGGTCTCTCGATGGCCTTGGATGGATACCTGCAAAAACAATAAGCTTTAAAGATAGAGTGTCTAAAAAGTATAGAGTTCCACATATGGGGTGGAATGTAGTAAATAAATCCAATGAAAGTTTATTAACTCAAGGTTTTGATGAATTTGATGAGACAAGGTTTTATTTTGTACATTCGTACTTTGTACAAGTAGAAGATGAAAAGAATTCTATACTTAAGACAGATTATGGAATTAATTTCGATAGTGCTATACAAAAGGATAATATCTATGGCGCTCAATTTCATCCTGAAAAGAGTCATAAATTCGGCATGAAGCTTTTCAAAAATTTTGCAAAGATATAACAATGTTGAGAACTAGAATTATTCCATGTTTATTGTTAAAAAATGAAAGTCTTGTAAAAACTGTAAAGTTTAAAGAATATAACTATATAGGAGACCCTGTAAATACCGTAAGGATTTTTAATGAGTTGGAAGTTGATGAGTTGATGTTTTTAGATATCTTTGCATCAAAAGAAAATAGAGATATAAACTTTAAGATAATTCGAGAGATAGCAAATGAGTGTTTTATGCCACTTGGTTATGGCGGCAATATAAAAAGCCTAGATGATGCCAAAAGAATATTTGAAATAGGATTTGAAAAAGTTATAATAAATTCAAATAGTTTTAATAATCTTAAGCTAATAGAAAAGATTTCAAAATACTTCGGAAGTCAAAGCATTATAGGCTCTGTAGATATTAAAAAAAGTTTTTGGGGTGGTCAAAAAATTTATTCACACCATGGAAGAATAAAACAAAAAGATAACGCTGTAACTTGGGCAAAAAAACTTGAAGATTCTGGTGTTGGAGAGTTATTGATTACTTCAATAGATAGAGAAGGAAGCTGGAGTGGGTACGACATAGATCTTATTGAAAGTATAAACAAGGTTGTACAAGTTCCGATTATTGCAAATGGAGGATGTGGAAGTGTTCAACATATTGAAGAAGTAGTAAAAAAAGCCAATGTTTCGGCCTGTGCAGTTGGAAGTCTTGTGGTTTACCAGAAGAAGGGAATGGGGGTTTTGGTTAATTTCCCCTGTAGGAAAGATAAGCTATTGGATAAATAATGAGTAAATTTACGTACAATTATTACAAAGAAATATTTAAAACAGCAATTGATTCGGATTACGATGTTATAACTGTAAAGGATTTCTTTCTAGGTAATTTTGACAACAATAAGAAGATATTGATTAATAGGATAGATGTTGATGTTAGGATGGATAGATTAAAAATAATTTATAGATTATTTAAAGAATTAAATATAAAGTCAAGTGTATATTTAAGACTTCATGCTCCAACATACAATCTTCTTTCAATAGGTAATATTAATATTATTCAAAATTTAATTTCTATAGGCTGCGAAATAGGTCTACATACCGAACTTGAAGATTTGAGTGGTTATTGTAATATTGATAAAAAAGATTTATTAAGAAAGGAAATTGAATTGTTTCAAACAATTTTTCAGACCAAGATTTATGGTACAGCCTCACACGGAGATATAACACATTTTAACAATCTAGATTTTTGGATGAATAATAGTCCCCAGGAGTTTGGCTTGGTTTATGAAGCTTATGACAAAGCTCTTTGGAATGGATCTACGTATGTAAGTGACAGTGAGTGGACAAATTGGAAAACTTATCAAAATGGGAAGTTACTCCAAGGAGATAAGAGTTCACCTATCGACCATATAAGAAATAATGTTAGTAGATTGTATTTGCTTACTCATCCTGAATCTTGGTATGATAAATACGTTTATGAATGATTTTTAATATATTTTATGTTGTGTAAAGATGAACTAGTAACAAGTGTATCTGTTAACAGTAATAATATTATCGAATTTCTGAGGCACTTAGGTTTATATATTAGTGACAATTGCATTAATAACAATGTAAGATTTGCCAGCAGTGTATATGAAACTATTGATAATTCAATAAGTTGGACTAAAAGTCGGAACCCTGATCTAGAGAATTTAAAATGTAGAATTCTTATTGTAAATGCTGATTTTCCACATAATATAGATAATATTACAATTATACAAACAAAGGATCCGAGATTGTCGATGGCATTGGTGATAGATAATTTCTTTTTAAAGGAAAATACCGATGAATTTTTCCATTCATCGGTATCACTAGACACTTCGTCTAAAATAGGATCCGGCTGTATTCTTAATGAAAATGTAGTTATTGGCAAGGGTTGTGTAATTGGCAACAATGTTACAATTTATCCAAATACAGTAATCTATCCAAACACTGTTATTGGTAATAATGTTGTCATTAACTCTGGATCTAGTATAGGTCAAGAGGGGTTTGGGTATATTACGGATAACAACGGGAATAATAGGCAGTTCCCTCAAATTGGTCGAGTTATCATTGAGAATGATGTAGAGATTGGCTCCAATACATGTATTGATAGAGGTGCATTATCGGATACTATTATAAAACAATATGTAAAGATAAATAACTTGTGCCATATTGCCCATAATGTAATTCTTGGAAAGAATTGTATTGTTGCAGCTAATGTAGAGATCAGTGGCAGTGTAATTGTAGAGGATGATGTATATATAGGTGCAAGTGCAAGTATAAGTGAAGGGGTGACTATAGCTAAGAATGCAACAGTGGGGTTGGGGGCTGTTGTGAGAAATAATATCGGTGCGAATCAAACCATAGTTCCTTTTGAATCTTATGATAAGAGAAGATATTTTGAAATATTAAAGCGTATGTTGCACTAGGATGAAAGTAGCGCTCATTGACAATACTAATAATAATTTTTTTGCCTTTGCAAGGTATTTGCATGATTTAGGAGTTGATGCATATCTATTTACTACCCCCCATAGTAAATTTAAACATTATTTGCCAGAAGCTGACACTTTTACAGATGTAAAGAATATCAAATGGATTAGATATTTTCCAGTGCCGATAAATAATCTTAACTGGATTTTTCTGCGTAAAAAAAAAATAAAGAAAGAATTAGATAAGTTTGATTTAATTATCACGTGTGGGCTAAGTAGTGCTTTTTTAGAAAGAATTGGCATTAGGTCGGATATTATAATTCCCTTTGGGGAGGATTTATATAAGTACCCATTTCACAAGGTGAATTTTTCCTTAACGTTAGATTCAATTAGAAGTTTATTCTGGAATTCGCAAGCTAAATATCAAAGAAAAGCATATCAGCACGCAAGATTTTTTATTACGGATGGTGATTATATTCTCAGTAGGAAAGCAATAAAGAGTCTTAATTTGACAGTAAGCAATATTGGTTTGCCAATGTTATACAATAAAGAAAATCTTATCAACAAAGAAAATATTGATCTTTGGAATTTTTTAGATAGCCATGATTTTATTTTATTTAATCATAGTAGACAAATATGGAAAACTCCAAATAAGCATTTAGATGATTGTATGAATTTTGGCGGTGCAAAAAGAAATGACAAATTAATTCGAGCATTTTCTCAGTACATTAAGAATTCAAAATATAAAAAGCCTTTACTAGTACTTTTTAATTATGGGATAGATGTTGTATATTCGGTGCAACTAATTAAAGACCTTAAAATTGAACAATATGTGAAATGGATGCCGTTAATGAATAGAAAAAATATAATGTACGGCCTGTCAAAAGCAACTTTTTCAGCAAACGCCTTCAGGGAAAAAAAAATAGACATAGGTGGGGTTTGTTATGAGTCTCTTTCAGTTGGTACACCACATATAAACAACTGTGTAGAGGCCTTAACAAATAAGAAACATAAATTTTATAATTGCCCAATGATTCATGCCTTAGATGAAGACGAAATTGTAAGTATTTTTGCAGACTATGAGGATAATCCTGATAAATATAAGAGGATTGGCAAGGAGTCAGTAGAATGGTTTGATCAAAATCTAGGGTCACAATTAGCAAAACGTTTTAAGAATATTTTGCTATTATTGAATAAAAATCGAGAACTAACTCACCTAGATAAACCAGTCAAGGACCTAGTAACTTATGCGGATTGAAATAATGTTTGGTATCAAGTTGAGTTGGTCATAGTGAAGGTATTGTTTTTAATCTATACGTCTGAATCATATATGTTGAGACCTTTGAATAATTCAAAATTTCCATCCCAAATTTAATCCTATTTATCACCCCAAAACCTCTGACAACTTTTTAAAATTTCTTATATAGAACATCCTAAGAAGCCTTCTTCTTATTCTGGTTCAATTTTATACTTTCTTGGTACACATCCATTGGTTTTTTATAATCTA
>Ga0209576_1001365_pt1 | contig 12112 bp, 10 predicted proteins | sample SaaInlV_DNA_135m_FD_184686 | JGI IMG/M metagenome (GOLD analysis project Ga0209576, IMG submission 184686) | Marine microbial communities from expanding oxygen minimum zones in the Saanich Inlet - SI075_LV_DNA_135m (SPAdes) (version 2) | ecosystem: Environmental > Aquatic > Marine > Unclassified... | reverse complement strand
TTCATTTTCTGTAAAAAAGAATTTTTGACACTCATTAATTCACTATAAGTGCCAGATTCAACAATTCTACCTTGATCAAAGACAAAGATTTGGTCAGCATTTACAGTCATGAAGGGGTGATGAGTAATTGAAATAATAGTAATATCATGACTAATTTTTTGAAGTGTTTTAATAATAGAGGCTTCAGATTCACGGTCTAATGAATTTGTCGCTTCATCAAGCACCAAAATATCCGGTTTACGAATCAGAGCTTGTGCTAAAACAATTCTTTGTTTTTGGCCACCTGATAATGCAACGCCTCTGTCTCCAACCTGAGTATCAAGTTGTTGATTTGTTGAGCGTATAAAATTATCGATATTGGCAAGATGCAACGCATCCCACATTTCTGATTCAGTTGCACTTGGAAATGACCAAAGTAAATTATCCCTAATAGTTCCATTGAATAGAAAAGGGGTTTGCTGTACATAACCAACACGACTTAGAAATGAACTTAAATCAATCTCATTTAGTGGTTGATTATCGACTGTCACATTTCCAGAAGAAGGTTTAAAGAGCCCCATGATGACATCAACACATGTTGTCTTGCCAGAACCTGACGGGCCTACAAATGCAATATAAGAGTTTTTAGGAATATTTAGATTGATATTGGAGATTGATTCTCTTGTAGGTGAGTGAGAATACGAAATATCAACTAATTGAATTGCATCAGAAAAGCCGTTAAACGTTGATAATTTAGAATGATCCTGTTGTTTGTGAACATATCCAAATAACTTCTCGAATTGATTAAGACTTGGCACAGCAGAACTGATTGCTGCAAATGACGAAGTAATCTGTGCTGCAATGGGCGTGATTCTGATGAGGGCAATTAAAGCTGCAACAAGTGTAACAGTCTTCTCTCCATTTGATATTGAAAAGTATAGTGCAACTAATGCAGCAACAATGCCTAACATTCTAAATATTAGTGGGACTGAATATGTCAAAGTTTGTGACAATAATGCATCAGAAGTATGCTTTTTAAACATTTGTGTGTGGTTATTAAAAGCATATTCAGAGCGACCGTAAGACAAAATCTGTTTAGCATTCATAAGTGGCTCAAACAATGCCTGTGAAAGTTCATTACCAGATAATGTTGTTTTAGCACTTAGCCTTGAAATTAGAAAGTTTAAGCTTGACATCATAATAATAGCTACAAACATAATTATTAATGTAACTGTAGTCATGGTTACTGACAAGCTAAAAGCAAGAAACAACATAAACAATATCTGAATAAGGCTAGATATCATTAAAAGAATGCCGTCTACTCCTCCTGAAATTTGCTCAACTTCCCTTTGAAAAGTATTTTGTATAACACCAAAAGTCTGTGAGTTAATAAACTTGAGGCCGCGATTAAAAAAACTCCTCATTCCCTTAGACGTAAGGTAATAGCTTATGTTATAAGCATTTTTGCGTCCAATAAAATAGAAAAATATTTCTGCTAATAATGCCAATAGTATTGCTAATATGAATAACAATACGCTAGTTGTTAACGTATATTCCATACTTAGCGTTGAAAGAACATCTATAAACACCAATGTTACTTTTTGAAAATCAGCAGCGTTACCGTCAGATAAAAAATCGATAAGAGGTATAATTGCAACAACTGAAAACATCTTTGTAAAAGAGTCAAGAAGTAATACGGTTAAATAGATAAAGACTAAACGCTTACTTGACTTAATGTACTCTACTAATAAGCCTAGAAATCTTTTAAAACTAACAGAAATTTTATATTCTAATTTTTTCATTTATAGCCTACTATGTTTGATACTTTCTCATAGAACATCTTCAGTACTTCAAGCAGTGAGAACCACAACACATAAAATAAAAAATAGGGGCAATTAATAATAATATTTTTTATCACCCTAAAAAAAACTATTGGCTCTTTATTTCTTAATGCTTCTAGTGCTACCGAAGATCCACTTTGACGACTCGAATTTTTAATAAACTTATTCAGTAGTTGAACTTGATTTCGAGTAAATAATTCTCTCCAAATTTCAATAATATTTTCATTTGTGACAACTGTCTGCAATCCAGTACACCAAACCATACCTTTTTTCTTAGCTATTTTATTCAACTGTCCTTCATGATGTCTCCAATATAGCTTTGCTTCAGGATCAAAACCACTATCTCCATATATTGAAAACTTAATTATTTGAGTTATATCTGATGATCGATCAAAGCCCCCTGTTTTCAATATTATATTTTTCCTAACAAATAGAACACCCCCAGGGGCAGAAAAATACTTTTTTGGATTGCCGGTGACATAATCTATCGCTAATTTCTTCCCACTTAAATATTTTTTCCTTGAGTTGTTAATTCTCAATCTTTCACTAAACTCTTCATTAATATTTCCTTCGAAGTCTATGGATAATGGCAGAGGTCCTGCTGTAACACAATTATTATTCTCAACGAACAGTCTAGCCATCCTTGAACAACAATTTTGAGATAGCATATCATCATAGTTTAAATGTCCAACAATTTCTCCTTTTGCATGTAAAAGACCCGCATTCCAACAAATAACCACAGTTACCTCTGTGTCCTTCCACGAAAATTGGTTTTCCTTAAATTTAATTAGCGCTATATTCTTGTATCTAGTGTAAATATCATACAAATATTTAGAAACATTCTCTTCTGCGCCATTATCGACTAAAACAATCTCTACATTTTGATAGTCTTGATCTAATATAGATTGAATTGATTGTTTTACTAAATCTAATTTATAATAACAATCGATAATAACGGAAACTATTGGTTCGCTCGAATTGTATTTCTCATGAATTGCGGGAAGGAATTTGTGAATTGACTTTTCAGCTTCTTTAATTGACTTCATATAGTTAGATACTATTAGACTGTTTCAACAAAGATATGGTTTCGCCAATAGCTCTCTTTAAGCTTCCTGCAGGAACAAATCCTTTTGATTTAAATCTTTCGTCTAACACTTCATAAGAAAGTTGGTTCATAATTTTATTATCTACAAACTCAACATCTAAATCTGGAACAAACTCTCGTATTGTCTCTACAACTTGACGAACAGTAGAATTATTAGTGAGTACATTATAAATACGGCCATCAAATATGTCTTTTTCTATAATGAAAGCAATGGCCCTAGATGCGTCGAATAAGTCAAGATATGGACGTTTTTGATCGTAGGCCGTACTCCAGACTGTAATTGGCTGCCCTATAGCTGCCTGCCAACAAAATTTATTAACTGCTGTATGAAACCTCATCCCTGGTGACACTCCAAAGATTGTGCCAAAACGACAATGGATTGATTTTAAACCTTTATCTTTACTTAATTTTCCTATAAATTCCTCCTCCTTGAGTTTTGTTGTAGCATATGGACTTTGAGGTTGGAGCTCATCCTCTGAGCAATCTTCATCGACTATATCATTCTGAGTTCCATAAACACTAGTAGATGATAGTGCAATCAACGAAGCGCCAGTCTCAACACAAGCATTGGCAACTTTTATAGTTGATTGATAATTATTGGCTTCTAACTCTTCTGCTCTGTCGAAACTTCCAGCTGCATCAGTAATGGCAGCCAAATGAATCACTACTTCTGCACCAGAAAAAACCAAATTTAGATCCATTTTTGTTACATCTCCCTCTATAAAATGATACTTTCCTGTCGAAGGTAAATTAAATAAGGATGGAAAACGTTGGGTCATCATGTTGTCAATCATAACAATTTCTGCCATTGGAAATTGGATTCCAAGATCACGAATAATATATGAACCTATATGGCCTATAGCCCCTGTTATTATAATTTTCATTTGAACTCCTTGGTAATATATTTACTTACTGTTTAAATAATTCTTAAATTCATCATAATTCCGGATGTATTCTTCTTCATTAAAAGGTTGGTCACATAGCACTGTAAGAATAGAACTATTCTCCAAATATTTCTGTTCTGCCCATACTCCTGGCAGAATCAGTAAACCCCTATATGGTTTATTTAAGATATGGATACTCTGTGTTTCTCCATCATCACAAGACACCTCAATGGATCCATTGGTACATACTAACAACTGAGTACACTCACTATGCGCATGCTGACCTCGAATGCTATCCTTATCTGCACGAACATTAAACACTCTCGAGATATGAAATGGTGCGGAATCATCCATCCCCTGTATAACAACTAAGTCTCCATTATCTTCTTGGTAGTATGGAAAATTAATTAATCTGACCTTATCCATTACGCGTGGTTTTTCATATAAAAAGAAACAAGTCTATAAATTCCTTCATCTAAGTTTATAGTTGGCTCCCATCCAGTAAATTTTTTGAACTTATCAATTGAAGCGACAAAATTTCTTTTCTCAATTGGATTCACCCCTTCCGGCCATGGTATCTCATTAATATTCACTTTTTTCTTGGTAATATCACTAACTCTCTCAGCCACTAAACTAAACGCCTCTTTAAGTGTGTGTCCAACTCCAGTGGCTATATTAAACAATTCCCCTTCAATATTTTTTGCAACAGCTGCGCACAAAAATGCTGATACAACATCATCAATATAAACATAATCACGGACGTAATTACCGTCACCGTAAACTATGATATCTTTTCCTTGAAAGGCTGTTTTTGTAATCTTATTAAAAATACCACGATCACATGAAGAGCTTTCTGATGAACTTACTCCATAAACATTTGCAAGTCTCAACGAAACACCATCAAGAACCCCATTCCGTGTCGACATATCTAACTGTTGCTCGGCAAATGCTTTGTGTAAATCATATTCTGTAATTGGATTAATATTGTCATCCTCAGACGTGATAATGGTATCGGGCAATCCGTAAATAGTGGCCGTAGAAGCAAAAATAACCCTAGGTTTACGACCTAACTTTCTTGCCATTAAATCAAGGTGTTGCAATGGCAATATTGTCGAATTAAGACTATCAACATAGTTTTTTTTTGCTTCATGAATACTAGTATTGCCAGCTAAATGGATAATAATATCAGCTTGACTAACGATTTTTTCCCAGCAATCAACTAACTTAATATCGGCCTTTAAATCAAGCATTCCAGTTTGTGGATGTAACTTTTTACTACTGATGCGCAGAACTCTTGCAGAATATTCCACCAATTTTGTGGACAGTGCAGATCCAATATATCCATTGGCACCAGTTACAGCAATTACTTTCCCTTCTAAGGACTTTAATAAATCTGACATATACTATTACAATTCTACAAGTAGAGGATAAGAATCATCTCGATTAGAAATTATTGGATTATCAATTGGCCATTGAATACCAATATTCTCATCGCGCCATAGTAACCCACCTTCGTCACCTGGATCATAAGTCGCACTTACTTTATAATGTAAATCAACCCAATCACTCAACACACAAAATCCATGAGCAAAACCTGGAGCCATATATATTTGACTCAATCCAGTATCACTCAACTCAACTCCATACCATTGACCAAAAGTCTTAGATTCCTTTCTCACATCAACACAAGCATCAAAAATTTTTCCATGCATAACTGTAACAATTTGCGCTTGAGGGTTATTAATCTGAAAATGCATACCTCTTAAGACGCCTTTCTTAGAATGAGAATGATTATCTTGTATGAATACATCTGTTATGCCTACTCTGTTGTAACGTTCTTCTTGGTACGTTTCCAGGAAAAATCCACGATTATCTTGAAATTTATCTGGTTCAATAGTTATGAGCCCATTTAATGGTGTTTTATTAACTTTCATAGTGCAATCATAATAAGTTCAGTCTAAAAACTTCTTCAATACATCTACTATTTTCTTAGCATCATTCATTGATAATTCAGGATACATAGGCAACGAAATGATGTTTTCTGTTAGATCTTCAGTAATACTCATATCATTTGCAGTCAATATTCGGTCTTGATAAGCGGGCTGAAGATGTACGGGCACAGGGTAGTGCACACCTGCTTGAATATCTTTTCCTTTTAAATACTCAAGAAGGCCTTGACGGTCTTCTACCTGAAGAACATAAAGGTGAAAAACAGATTCTGCTTCAGCGCGTATTTTTGGCAACTGGACCATTACATCTGATAGTTGATCTGCATAGTATTCAGCCAACTGACGTCTTTTTTCATTATCTGTATCCAGATGTTTTAACTTGATTCGTAAAACAGCCGCCTGCAGTTCATCTAGTCTGGAATTCCTCCCTGCATATTCACTGATACGTTCATTCCAGCCATACTCTCTAAGCATTCGAATCTTTGTAGCCAGGTCAGTATTATTTGTGGTGATTAGCCCTGCGTCACCAATTGCTCCCAAATTCTTTGTAGGATAACAACTAAAACAACCAATATCTCCAATACTACCTAGGCGCTGCCTCCTGTATTTTGCTCCATGTGCCTGTGATGCATCTTCAATCAAGAAAATTTCATGCTTGTGGCAGAAGGCTGTAATAGCATCTAGATCTACCGCTTGCCCATACAGATGAACCGCAATAATGGCTTTTGTTTTTGGTGTAAAAACCTCTCCCAATTGAAGTGGATTAAGTGTATAAAATTGTGGCTCTACATCCACAAGCACTGGTGTAGCACCTGCAGCCTCAATTGCTGCCACCGTTGCGACGGCAGTATGGGAAACGGTAATAACCTCATCGCCTAGTCCAATCTCCAATGCCCGTAGCGCCAATTCAATCGCATCTGTACCATTGGCAACGCCAATTGCTGCAGTTGTTCCAATATAATCTGCAAACTCTTGCTCAAGCAATAACACTTCTTCACCAAGAACATAGCGATTGCCTCGCATTACAGCAAGGACTGCTTTTTCTATCTCACCTTGATAACTTTTAAACTGTGCTGATGGATTGGCGCAAAGTATCATATTTAATCTATTTTGACTTCAGGTATGTATGTAATCCAATGCCTATCACTGCCCATATAATCCCTTTCTTTTTTCATAATTTCAGTCGCATGATTCCAGGCAAAAAGTAGTACATAGTCTGGATTACTCTCTCTAAATTGATCATAAGGCAGGACAGGAATATGCGCTCCTGGTGACAGCTTGTTTTGTTTAATTGGGGTTGTGTCATAAATGCACTCAACTAAATCAGGAGTAATGCCGAAATAGTTAGTTACAGTAGTGCTTTTTGAAGTTGCACCATAAGCCACTACTTTTTTTCCGTCATTCTTTAATTTTGTCAATAGCTCAATTAAATCATCTTTGATTCTATTAACACTATCAGTAAAACCCAAATATGCCTTTTTGTTATCTAATCCTATTTTTTCCTCTTGATAAATTAAATTGATCACGTCTTGTGAAACTGTCTTCATTCCTTTATGTGCTATCGTGTATCGCATCGAACCGCCATGAGTAATTTGTGGCTCTACATTCACAAGCTCAAGATCATGCATATTCGCAAGATAGCTTACTGATAAGGCGGAAAATAAAAATACATGTTCATCATATATTTGATCAAATGATGTTTTCTCGATAACTTCCCCTAAATAAGGATCTTCAAACATGAAGACGCCATCATCTTTTAAGAGGGTCTTAACGCCGTCAAAGATAGAGTGCATATAAGGAATATGGCACATGACATTCGCACTTAGTATCGCATCTGCTTTTTGATGTATTTGAACTATACTCTCGGCTAAAGATTGATCAAAAAATTCTGTTATAACCTCAATCCCCTTATCACTTGCAACTTGTGCAACATTTTTTGATGGCTCAACTCCTAAACACGGAATTTTATCTATTACAAAATTTTGTAACATAATGCCATCATTACTACCTATTTCAACTACAAAAGAATCTTTATTTAAATCTTGTAACTTACTGACAGAATTTGCAAAATGTTTAAAATGCTCTTTCATGTAATTTGAAGTTGATGAGAAGAAAGCGTAGTTCTCATGAAACATTTTTTCTCTATCTGGTTGCTCAACCAATTGCACCATATTACAACTTTCACAGAAACCTACTTTCATAGGGAAGGTGTATTCATTCTCTAATTCTTCTTTTGTTGAAAATGCGTTGGCAATTGGCATATCGCCAAAATCAACAAATGGTTGATATTCATTTTCACATATTAAACACTTAGTCATTTCTGTTCCTTAATCAAAATATCTACTATTATCTAAAATATAATCAGCCAGCTCAAAACTAGCTGTAAACGCTGGAGAGATGGCGTTAACCACATGCGTAGAATTAGGGCCATTCAACATTATAAAATCCTGTACTAACTCATTCTTCTTCTTATCATATAGTTGAGGTCTAATCCCAACCTTAGAGCTTTTCTCAATATGACCCATTTCTATTTTTGGAATAATAGCTCGAATTGCGTTTAGAAAATTCTTCGGAGTCCAATCAAATGCTTGATTATATACATAGTTACGCATTCTCTTATTGGTAATAACCTGTAAAGTCATATGACGAAGAAAGTTCAATGTCATTAAAGGCTCGACTCCTTGAAATCCTCTATAATTTTCTCTGCCCATTGCAAGTGTGGCTGTTGGACCCAAGTAAGTCACGCCATCAACACTTGGTGTTACATGAACCCCAAGAAATGGAACCTCTAAATCTGGCACTGGATATAAATTCGTATTAAATTTAAAAGGGGCATTTTTTTTTACCTGCCAATAGCTTCCTTTAAAGGGTAGCATCGTGTATTTTTCTCCAACGCCAAACTGATGTGCAACTTTATCTGCTTGAAGTCCTGTACAGTTAATCAAGTGATCGTAAGACAACTTATTTCCATCAGTAAAAATTATTTGTTTAGAGTTTTCTGCAACCTTCCACTGCTCTTGAAAAAAAAGAAAATCAATACCCCCTTCTTGTAAGCGTTGCTTCAATTTTTGTATAACTTGCATGGGCTTAACTACGCAGGTATCAGGACTCCATATTGCACGACCAGTGCTTGTATGACCATCTGGAACAAGCTCACTGAACTGCTTCTTATCAATTAATTCTACTGTTGCACCATTTGCACGTCCTCGTTCTACCAATACTTCTAACTGTTTGTCTAATTCTGGTTTCTGTGGTGTAACAACCTTTCCACACTCCATAACTTGAAGTTTTTCTTCTTTACACCACTCCTTTAAACGTTTAGCACCTGAAACACAGACTTTTGCTTTAAGGGAACTAGGTTCATAGTAAAGTCCAGCATGTAAAATGCCGCTATTACGCCCAGAACTATGCATACCAACATCTGATTCTTTTTCTATAATTGTAATAGATAATAATGGATATCTCTTAGAAATCTGATATGCAACAGATAGGCCAACTATGCCTGCGCCCATAATACAAATATCAGTGGTAATGTGACTCATGTCTTTAGAAATATATCAATATTTTTGGTATTTGGGATTCTGTACGTTTTTTTATCGGAGAAAGTTTAGATTATTCCGCAAGAATGTTGAGGCTAATCGAGCTTTTAAATACTAGCATGATTAATCATTATTGTAGTTTCTCTAACTTAGGTATAAAAATAACAATCTCACAGCCCCATTCTTTAGTAAATTCCAGCTTTTTTATAATCTCATCTTTATGATTCCAAGGCAGAATAACAATAACATCAGGCTTTAAATCTTTGATTGAAGAAAATGATAGGATCGGAATTTTACTCTGTGGGAGGTATTTCCCAATTTTATTTGGAGTCTCATCAATAACGGCTTCTATAATATCGGACTTGACTCCGCAGTAGTTCAAAAAAGTATTGCCTTTGGCTACAGCTCCAAATGCAATAATTCTTTTACCATCTAATTTATTTTGAATCAAGTATTGTAGTGAATTTAGTTTAATATCGAAAGCATTATGTTGTAACTTTTCATAATATCCCAATGAATCTAAGCCGTAACTTAGTTCTTTGTTTAAAATCCTATTCAGATTTTTTTTATCACTATTGTTATCTGTATTACTATCAGTATATGCAACATATACTCTAATAGATCCACCGTGAGTTTCTAATTCATCAAGATCATATATTGATAGATTATATTTACTAAAAATTTTAACAAGAGTTAGAACTGAAAAATAAAAAAAGTGTTCATGATAAATTGTATCAAACTCATTTTTTTCAATAAGGCTTAAGAGATGAGGAAATTCAATTGTGATGGTTCCATCTTTCTTTAACACTTTTTTAAGTGAGGCAACGAAATTCTTTATATCGGGAACATGGGCCAAAACATTGTTTGCTATAACTAAATCTGCTTGACTCCCTTCTTTCTCAAGCCTATCTGCCAACTCTAAGTTAAAAAAATCTACGATAGTTGGTACGTCTTTCTGTATTGCTTCCTGTGCTGTACTTCGTGTGGGTTCAACACCCAGACACTTAATATTTTTTTCAACAAAATTTGTCAAAAGATAGCCATCATTAGATGCAATTTCCAAGACAAAAGAAGATTTACCTAAATTAAGTCTTGTAGTAATATCCTCAACATATTGTTTAGCATGTTTTAACCAATATGACGAACATGAAGAAAAATAAACATAATCATCACCAAAGATTTCATATCCCTCTTTATACTGTTCTGTTTGAGCTAATAGGCACAGAGGGCAAACATAAAATATCAGTGGGTACGTTTTTTCCAGGGAATTTAACCTGTCTTCAGTAATTAAATCATTGGATATAGCTGTATTGCCAATATTGAAAGTAGGTTTCTCTACTGTGGTATTACAAAATTTACATTTCATGATTGGTTTAGTTTATTTGATTCTATTTTATTAAAATGTAGGTATAACACATACATCCTCATACTCGTTAAAGTTAACAACTGCATTATTCAAGAAAGTTAGCATTGTTGCGTAGAAAGATTGAACTAATCTTCGCTTCTTCGTGAATGTAGCCGTGATGTCCTGACGAGTTTCTATGGTTAATTAGCATATTCCAAAATTTCTTCTGTTCTTTTGTGTCGTTCTTAGTATCAACCCAAGTCCCTTCAAGACGTTTCCATCCCTCTTCAACTGCAGCGAGAATTTCCTCTTTTGATAAATTAATTATTTTTATACCAGAATTCTCGTATTGTTCTGTATGGTGAAATTTGTGCTCCAAGTGCTCGTTTAATGTTAGTGACTCTCCTGTCTTTTCCCAAACTAAATTTTTAGGGTGATTCAAAGTCTTACTCCATGAAAACAAATCAATAAGTGGTAAATAATTCAAGAAGAGAATTGGTTTTCTATACACATCACTGATTAAATCGGGTCCACTTGCTGTACTAATACACAAGTCACAATTTGCAAATAGCCACACATCAAGAAAATCGCTCCTCTCTGGATGAAAGGGGTAGTCTATCACTCTAGGGTGTTTAATCGAAACTCTCTTATGAACCGACTTTCCCATGCGTAGTACCCATACTCCCTGGTCTGCTAACCACCTTATTGCTGGGTTATATGTCTCTATATCAGAATCTCGATAACTGTGATAATCCCAATCATACCGAGCATGCCATTCTTCAAGACCAAGATAAGCTGAGTCCCTCACTTGTAGACAAACAAACTTTTGTCCTTCTTTCCAACCCTGTTCTTTTAGCCACAATCTTCCCTTATTCATCTCTTCTGGAAGAAAATCAAATTGGATATTATAATTCTCCAATATTCCGTTGATATCTCTGGAATAAGTGACACTAGAAGGCCTATAGTGCGCCTTTCCACCAGGAATTAAACGATTCCACCTACCTAAATGCGAGACCCATGAAAAAGCAAGGAAATTGCGACAAACCATTGTTGCCCATTGTTTATTTGATATTGGCTCTTCAAGCCAATACAAATCAATTATTCTCTGATTATGGTTTTGTTGCTCAGCCCACTGCATTCCGGCATCCATTCCAAAATGACCAATCCTACCAGAGAATAAAGTACCTACTCTAATTAAAACAACTGGCCTTATCAATCTAATAATTAACACCATTGGAATTGCCCAAAGACCGTTCAATAGTTTATAAAAATAAGTAGTCATGGTATAAACCAATAATAGTCACCCTTATAGCCAACATCGCTTAAAAATTCTCTCCACTTGTCAACATGCATAAAAGTTTTGGCGGTTAAATTCCATGCCTCCATTTTTTCTTTTTCCTTATTATTTCTATACGCATCTAAAGTTATAAAACTTCCTCTTTTTGTTACACGCTCAATTTCTAATAATGC
>Ga0209576_1001354_pt1 | contig 12225 bp, 10 predicted proteins | sample SaaInlV_DNA_135m_FD_184686 | JGI IMG/M metagenome (GOLD analysis project Ga0209576, IMG submission 184686) | Marine microbial communities from expanding oxygen minimum zones in the Saanich Inlet - SI075_LV_DNA_135m (SPAdes) (version 2) | ecosystem: Environmental > Aquatic > Marine > Unclassified... | reverse complement strand
GCACGCAAGACTAAAAAGACCAAAAGGGTAAATCCAATCTCTAAGTTAATTAGAAAGTTAAACAAAAAACATTAGTTCGGTTATATTCAAATAACATATCATATAAATGATGTTTCAAATTAAATGACTGTATTAGTATCAGGCGATAGTTTCTTAGACGATGGTGTTGTAAGTGAGTACGACATGGTAAAGGATGTAAGTTGGCCTAATATCCAATCGGCATTTGAATTCACGCAGTTACCTACGTGGATTAAAGATGAATGCGAAACTGTTTTTAACATCACTCCCAATGCCAACTCATTTTTAAATATATTTGGTCATGATTATATTAATATGGCACGTGCAGGTGCAGGCAATGAGTATATTTCGCATTCTGTTATCGAAACATGCATGCGAAATAATAATATTACAAATGTTTTTGTATTGTGGAGTGGAATGAATCGCATTAGTAATAGGTACGGCGTGAATGTTTCCAAGAGTATAAACCCATCGCTACAATTAAATACAACATTGGGAAATAGCAATTGGATACATATCGGAGGTACGTACGGGTCGCACACCCTTGAGAGCAAAAAAAGTATACTCCATCAATACAACTCGATTCAACACAAGGAATATGACACAAGGTACTTTACCGATATGACCATATTTAATATTGAGACGACAGCAAGTTTTTTAAAACAACGAAATATCAAATACACATTTGGATTTATTTATAACCCACATATTAACTACTCTATAGATTTAAACCCCAATATCATAAACGAAGGAATGTTTAATCATGATTCCAATATGTATCGACAGTATAATTGGGCTAATTACTTAACCACATTTCCGTATAATTGGGGAATAGAGAACAATGTAATGCACGATGATATGTTTCATCTCACCGATGATGGTATGTTGCAGTGGTTTAACCAAATTAAGGACGATATAACATGCATTTGATGATAGATTTAGAAACACTCAGCACTGAACAGAACGCCATTATTCTTAATATTGGTGCAATTGGGTTCGACCCATTCTCAAGTAATGTTTATACACAGCACTCGTTCTATGCAAGAATAGATTTAGAATCACAACCAACACGACATGAGAGTGAACAAACTCTGAAGTGGTGGATGAAACAACACAAAGACTCACAGGAAGAAGCATTTGGTGAAGATAATCGCATCCCATTAAACATCGCATTGGGCGAAGTATCTAAACTTGTTCGAAAATCAAGTAAGGTATGGTCACAGGGTGTTGGATTTGATATTCCTATTTTGGAAAATGCTTATAAGGATTATGGCTATTCACATCCGTGGGCATTTTGGGATATATTAGATTGTAGGACTATAATAAAGATGAATCCAGGAAAGAAATTAAGAAACAGTCACCACGCATTGGAAGATTGTATAAATCAGATTGATATCCTACAGGATACAGTCAAACGATTGGGTATAACAAAGATAGGTTAATAATCGGCAATCAGGTCTCCTTGTGGCCATTTTTGCGTATGTTGCAATTCAAGTGAGCAATTTAAACACACAGTTTTCAAGTTCATAACCATCATTGGATTATTATTAATAACATATACATCTAACTGCTCTGGGTAAGGCGCGATGAACCCACATTTCTCACAGGTCGTCTTCTTCATATAACCTTTAAAGTTTTTATTCTTAGAAGACGATTTTTTCTTTGAGCAAGTACTACATATAGAACGATAATGAGTAATGCCATCCTTTTTATAATTGATTGCGATAGGTCTTTTACCACAACTACAAATTGTTCGTTCTTTCTGTCCTTCTGATTTTCTAGCCATATCAAAGATACCTTTGTAATGATAATTTTATTTATTATGTTAATTAATTAGCATAATAAAAGATTACAAAGGTTTAAAAGGTACTTACAAACACTCTAATATCACAAAATCAAATAAATAGTTTTAATAATAATTTATAGATTAGGGAGTAACCCAATGGCATTAGTTTCACCAGGTGTAGAAGTAACAATCGTAGATGAGAGCGCATACCCTGCGGCATCTACCGCAACAGTACCGTATATTTTAATAGCAACCGCTGAGAATAAGATTAATGGAGCAGGCACAGGTTCTGCATCAGGAACTTTAGCATCAGCAATCGGAAACACGTACTTGATTTCAAGTCAACGTGAGTTATTAAGTACGTTTGGCAATCCGTTCTTTTACAAAACATCGGGCGGAACACCTATTCATGGTTATGAATTGAATGAGTACGGTCTTCAAACTGCTTACTCTGTGCTAGGTGCAAGTAATAGAGCATATGTTCAGCGTGCTGATATTGATTTGGCACAATTGACACCAACTACAGTACGTCCTGCAGGAAATCCTACAAACGGTACATATTGGTTAGACACAGCAAGCACACAATGGGGTATCTTTGAATGGAACTCAACTACAGAAGCGTTTACAAATAAAGTACCAACAGTAATTACATCTACCGCAGATTTAGTCGGTGGTGTTGCAGGTGGTGCTCCACTTACAAGTGTCGGTGCTATCGGTGGATATGCAGTAGTTGCAATCAATGCAAACTCTCCTGTGTATTACAAGAACCGTAACAACGTTTGGGTATTAGTTGGTGACAATAGTAATACATCCAACACAGCGGATTTAGATTGGTACGATAGCCATGCTTGTGTGACAAGTGCAGTAGAAAGTACATTAACTATTGTTAATGGAGCAACTATTATTATTAATGGAACAACTTGTACTACTGCAGGCACAGCGTTATCTGATGTTGTTACAGCAATTAACGGTGCGGCAATTACAGGTATTACAGCAGCAGTTGTTAGTTCTAAGTTAGAGATTTACGCTAGTCGTGATGCTTCGACAACCTCAGTAACAGCGGGTTCGTTTATTATTGGCAGAGAGTACACGATTGCCACGGCAGGAACTACTGACTTTACGTTAGTTGGTGCTAACAGTAGTGTAGTGGGAGAAACATTTATTGCTAGTGGCATTGGCGCAGGAACAGGAACCGTTAAAGACAGTGTTATGGTTATTACTGATAATACTGGTGCTAGTGTGGGCGGAACACATCCAACTTTGTCATTGAGAACTAGTTCACATATACAAAATCCATCTTGGAGAGCAACAGACTTCACAAGTGCTACTGTTGGACGCCCAACAGGTTCTGTTTGGATTAAAACAACTAGTGTAAATTTAGGTGCTAATATTGTAGTCAAACAGTACAGCACAACAACTGCATCATGGGTATCACAAGCATCCGCAATGTACGAAGATGATGCAACTGCTAACAAAGCGTTAGATGCAACTGCAGGCGGTAGTACAATCGCAACAGGTGCAACATACACAACTTATGATGTAAGCGATAACGATACAGCAACTAGTAAAGTAATGGTACGTAGTGGAACAGGCGCTACTGAAATTACAGGTTCATTAACCACACCAGCATTTGTTATTGGTGAAACATTTACGATTAGTTCAAGCGACAAAGGCTCAAATAACATGACGACTCCTGTTACAGTAACAATGACAGGTACTACAGCAACGACATTTGTGTCTGATTTAACAGCAGTGGCTCCTGCCAATGTAACAGCGGCTGTACTTACTACTGGCGCTATTAAAATTACACATACGCAAGGCGGAGTAATTGAAGTTAAAGATACAAGTGGTACACCAATTACAGATGCGGGAATTACAGCAACATTAAGTAATGTTCGTGCAGGTAACGATACTAACTTAGTTCTTAGTAATTGGGAAGTTCTTGCAACTAAAACAGGATTCAGTGCTAATAGTGTTGCTCCTGGATTAGACCCAACTGAAGGTACTAAGTGGTACTACAGTGCAGTTGATGAATATGATTTAATGATTCACGATGGTGCTGGTTGGAAGGGTTACCAAAACGTTGCAAATGATGTACGTGGTTTTGATTTAACTGCAACTAGCCCAAATGGTCCAATTGTATCTGTAACAGCACCAACACAACAAAGTGATGAAAGTGCATTAGTACACGGTGATATTTGGATTGATACAAGTGATTTAGAAAACTTCCCAATAATTCACAGATGGCAAACAGTTGCAACTGTAGCACAATGGGTTAAATTAGACACAGCAGACCAATCAACTGAGAATGGTGTACTATTTGCAGATGCACGTTGGTCAACTAATGGCACAACTGATGTAATTAGTGACGCTATTCCGACTATTAAGTCTATGCTTACTAGTGATTACTTAGACTTAGATGCTCCAAGTTCAAGTTTGTATCCAACAGGAACAATCCTTTGGAACACACGTCGTAGTGGTTACACAGTTAAAGAATTTAAATTAAATTACTTTAATGCGTTAGCATTTACTGGTTCGTTACCAACTGAAAAGAATGCTTGGGTTAATGCCTCTGGTCTTAAAGACAACGGCGAAGCAAACATGGGTAGATTAGCACAGCGTTCTATTGTTGTTAAAGCAATGAAAGCAGCAATCGATACTAATACTGATATCCGTGAAGAGCAACGTGTGTTTAACTTAATGGCAACTCCTGGTTACCCTGAGTTAATGGCAAACATGGTAGCACTAAACAACGAACGTAATAATACAGCGTTTATCGTTGGTGATTCACCATTAAGACTTAAAGAATCTGGAACAGACCTTATTAATTGGGCAACTAATAATAGCGGTACGGGTTTAGCAACTAATGATGGACTAAATGTTAATGACAACTACTTAGGTGTGTTTTATCCAAGTGGTAAAACAACTGATTTAACAGGCACAGCGATTGTTGTTCCGCCAAGTCATGCAATGCTTAGAACTATTATTAGAAGTGACGACCAATCTTACCCTTGGTTAGCACCTGCTGGTACTAGACGTGGTAATGTTGATAACATTAGTGCATTGGGCTACATAGATTCGGAAGGCGAATTTAAACAAACAGCAGTTAGACAAGGTTCAAGAGATACATTGTATGAAAACAACGTTAATCCACTGACATTTATTCCTGGAACAGGACTTGTTAACTACGGAAACAAAACAACTAAGTCTGGTACAGCACTTGATAGAATTAATGTATCGCGTTTGGTTTCTTATATCAGAAGTCAAGTTGATTCTCTTGCTAAGCAATTCTTGTTTGAGCCAAATGATAAGTTAACTCGTGACGAACTTAAAGGTTCTATTGAGAAGATTATGAACGACCTTATTGCTAAGCGTGGTTTATATGATTACTTGGTAGTGTGTGATGGCAGTAATAATACACCGTCAAGAATAGACAGAAGTGAGTTATATGTCGATATAGCCATCGAGCCTGTTAAAGCAGTTGAATTTATTTTCATTCCTGTTCGTATCAAGAACACAGGTGAAATTAGTAATGGTTCATAAGACTTAAAAAGTTAAAAAAATAAAAAGCACCTTTCGGGGTGCTTTTTATTTTTAGACTGTTGTCAATAGTATATAATTATATAAATGGATATTGTTTTAATTATACCGCCTAGAATACAAGATGATTATGGCTACACACCCGCAGGCCCATCTGCACTTAGTGGGTCACTTATTGACGCTGGGTTCATGACCAAAGTTATTGATTTTAATTCGAGATTAGATGGCATTTACGAAAATGAACCGAATATTTTAGCAAGTGTTGAAAATTTCTTTATGTACTACGATTTTTATAATGAGGGAATATTCAAAGAAGTTGAAAAGTATATTATTGATTGTGCAAATGAAATAATATCTTATTCTCCAAAATGGCTTGGAATTAGTGTGTTTAGTTACAATAGCCATAGAGCAACACGATTGATTTCAATAAAAGTTAAAGAATTGGCACCACATATTAGTATAGTAATCGGGGGCGGTGGAATCGCAACTGATTTTAAATTTCCCGAAATGTTAAAAGAACAAGGTATTATAGATGCTTATATTAGGGGAGAAGGAGAACTGTCGGTTGTGGCGTTATTACAAGGTAAGACAGAATTTTCTGGTTTAAATGGGTTGCCAACTGAACAAATAGATGATATTGATTCATTGCCATATCCCGATTACTCAGACTATGATTTGGTTAATTATACAAATATTAAAGGTTTATTAGCAGTTCCCATAACTGGTTCTCGTGGTTGTGTTGCGCACTGTAGTTTCTGTGATATTGCTAAACAGTGGCCCAAGTATAGATTTAGAAGTGGACATAGCATTGCCAAAGAAATTAAACATTATATCCAAACATATGGTGTAAATGCATTTCGTTTCACTGATAGTCTCATCAATGGTTCAATGAAAGCGTTTACTGATATGTGCAAAGAACTAACCACGATACGTAATAATCTACCAGAGAACGAAAAATTTACATGGGATGCACATTTTATAGTTAGGAATGAGCGCGCAATGCCAGCAGAAATATACGATTTGATGGCTTCTGCTGGGGCTGGAACATTATTAATGGGAATAGAAAGTGGTAGTCAAAATGTTCGCGACCACATGAAAAAATTATTTAATGAAGATGACTTGGAATTTACAATGAAGCAAATATCCAGAGTGGGAGTGTCATGCAGGATGTTAATGATTGTTGGGTATCCTACCGAAACTGAGGAGGATTTTCAAGAAACAGTTGATATGTTTACCAAATATCAGAAGTACGCACATAATGGAACAATCGAGCATGTTAATTTAGGATTAACTTTGAATTTGTTACCCGGTACGCCATTGGATGATAACAAGGATAATAATAGAATCGTTAAACTTAATAACCATATCAATGATTGGATTTGTTTGGATAATCCAACACTAACTTATAAAGAACGTCTTAAACGACGTATATTTTTACAAAAACATATCAACGAGTTGGGTTATGTAGTTTTTGAGGAGAAAAACTATAGAAAACAACTCTTTTCCGCATGTTTAGAAATAAAGAAGTTAAAAAACACCACAAATGCTCCAACCACTATTCTGGAAAATCTAGATTTTGATTTTGACTCAGAGACAGGAACATTAATAAATAATGATATATCAATGAGTAATAACCGAAATACTATTAATGAAATCGACACTAAGATTAACCTTACAACCATACATAAATCATAACGTAAATGAACCTTACCCGTTTGTTTGCATTCGATACGGCAATGAAGTTGTATATAATGGTGCATTGACAACTAAAAAAACTTTCAAATATGTGATTGATTGTGATTCCAATTTAGTTATAGAACATTACAATAAACAACCAAGTGATACCACGGTTAATGAAAACAATGAGATTGTAGCAGATAAAGCAATCGAACTTAAAAGTATAATGTTAGATGATTATAGTATTCCGTTAACTTTTTTATATGATTGTGAATACCACACAGAATGGAACAACAAGTTTGAAATAATAACTAATACGTTGTACTTTGGATTTAATGGAAAATACAAGATACCCATACTTGCAAATATATCTCGATATAAATATTATGTAATGTGGCAAGAAGAAAAGTCGTTAAATTCAAAAAATCAACAACAACACGTTAATGACTTAGGAGAAATCGTAGAAACTTTTACTAGGTTTGGAGAAAAGACAAATATTGAGGAAAGTGAACTTCCATCAATTACCGAATTGTATACATTTGTATGTAAACTATAAGTCCTGATTCTTTAATAATATGTGGAACGTTAGTTAAACCATTTTTCCATATTTTCGTACTGTTTGAATTGTTCTATATTCTTTTTATTAATAACTGCATTGTCATAATTAAATTCAGGTTGTTCAACCTCCACGTAACCGTTGATAGTTTGCTCCTTCCACTTTAAATCCGTTACCTTTGGATAACCTGAATTTAGTTGCCAATCTGCATTTTTCTTAAGCAACTGTTTCCCACGTTTGTTTAACGGATACATATATCTAAACATTAACCCTTTGATTCTTCGCATGTTTATTTTATTAAGGTAGCCAATAGTTGGCCAAAACAATCTTTCTTTATTCCAATCAGTTGTTTCGCGTAACCATTCAGCATTCTCAGCGAGAACACCCCTCATTGACCTAGGGTGTACTTTCTCTCCCGCCTCTGTCATAAATGAGTCTGTCCAATAACTACCACCGTACCAAAAGTTAAATGCTTGGTACACATATCCAGGCTTTCCCATAATACCATCTGCCATTGTATATAGTAGAGTCACATCCGGTCGATTGGTTTTAATCCATTTAACAACTGCCTTTAGCATTTGTGTTTCAGAGTTTCTTGGCATTTCTTCGGTCATACACATTTTTCCAATCTCTAGGTAATCAATAGTATCTAACGATGGGAATAGTTTTTTGATTGTTCCTTTTGGTTGAGTTCCCCACCCTAATGTCAACACGCCAACTAGTTCATCATCTAAATGTATTCCTAGGTAATGTTTGGTTAGTTTTGGGAACACAGGGCTATAATGCAGTTGTTGCGTGAACAACCCTGCTTTATTTTTATTAATTTGAGAAACAGTGAATTTACTCAAACCAATCTCCAATCGTTGGCGCTTCGATTCGTTTTTTTGCTAGGTTGAAATAACTCTTATCCAATTCGATGCCCACGAAATCTCGGTTCATTTTTTTAGCAATAATACCAGTAGTTCCTGAACCCATGAACATGTCTCCAACGGTATCTCCTGCTTCAGTAGTTAATTTAATAAAGAATTCGGGTAGATAACTTGGGTACACAGCAGGATGTTCGATATTCAAATTCGATGAACTGCCTGTGATGACGTTACTTGGTCTAACCATATCAGTTGATATACGTTTACTCATATTCATGCCACTTCCATTAGTCGAAAGGTTTCTACCGATGTTGTTACGTTTCTTTTCTTGTTCTAGGTTTTTTGAGGTGGACTGTATCAAACATTCATTTGGGAAGAACTTATAATCATTTGTTTTTGTGAAATGGTATATTCTTTCCCACCCATCCTTTAGGCGCTTTTTACTTCCTGTTGGAAATGGGTTTGTTTTGTTCCAAATGAATTCATCAACGAACCTGAATCCCAAGTATTCGACCATGTGGATTATAAGTTTATACACGTATAAATCTCGTTGACCCTTATGGCAATGTTCCTTTATGTTGAAAAAGAAACTTCCATCCAATGTCATGGTTCGTTTTATTTCAACTAACATCGGTGAAATCCACGATAAGTAATCTTCTGACTCAGCACCACCATAATCCCGTTGTTTTGCATACGGTGGCGATGTTATCCATGTATTGACAGAATCATCTGATAATGTTTTTAGAACATCTAAGCAATTGCCATTGTGTAAATCAACCAAACCAATCTCCTAATGGTGAATCAGTTACTTGTTCCACTTCATTTCCATTGTATATTTCTTTCATACCACCTGAGCATTTTGGACATGTGTAAGTCTTATTGAATCTATTATCATGCATAGTACCTTCGCCTCCACAGCATGAATAAGTTGATGTTTTGTCGAGTGATGGTTTCGTATCAACTTCAGATAACAGACATTTCAATCCCTTGTCTAATGTATAGCAATAACGGTGCTTACGTGTTCTCGTAATCCACAAACCTTCTGTGTTTTTAGTTTCACCACGAGGATTTACCTTGCCATCAGATGCCCTAAAGAAATCTGATTTTGGATTAGATAAACCATAATATTTAAAATTACATACTTGGTAGATAGAACCAACATGCCGACTATCATCTGCGAGTGTGATTACAGCACGTATTTTGTGGTCTTTTTTCAACATCTTCATACTATTACCTAGTAAGTACGATGTTGCATTTGTTCCATTTAATTCAGGCAACAAACAAAGACGACTTAATTCAAGCACGCTTTGGTCAGTGTTCTCTAACCCAAACCATCCTTTTAATGCCACGTTCCCCTGTGGATTTGAAAAGGTAGCAACTCCGATTAAATCATGTTCGTAGAATAAACCGTATGAGAATATTGCAAAGAATTTTGCTTTACCCAAGTAATGATATTGGGATACGAAGTTGTATGCCGTGTTTTTCGGAATCTCACTTATTCTAAATACATCCTTCGCCTTTATACCTCGTTCTTTGAACAGCAAAAAGTCATTGGACTTTTTATCCTCATCAGAAGATGATAACGTAAAGAATTCGTCTAATCCAACCATCTACAGCATTACTTCGTTAATTAATGCCTTGATTGGTACTAAGCACAATAAAGATGCGTTATTGTCACCACCGTAGATTGTACGTGGGTTCATCTTTTCAATAAAGTTTCTCAGTGTTTGTGTTTTGAACATCAGTGTGCAAATGTGTTCATTATCTTTAATTAGATTATGTACCCATATATCTGATTCGGTAGTTGCCAATCCAGATGGTCTACCATAACATGCAAGTTCGATTGCTATGTTCCCAGTCCTGTGCCATTGGTCACGTTCTGATTTAACCTCTGACGTTGATACCCCTGAAAATATGTTGTCAATGTATTTTTCCCAATTCTGACCCCAAGATAGGTCGATGTCAAATTTTCTTAGTACATTTATATCTTTGCTTTCATTTAATGCCATGTTTCTCCTTAATCAAACCATTCTTTTAATGTTGTTATAACTCTATTCTTTGCTATATCAAAATATGTTTCGTCTACTTCAATGCCGATGAAATTTCTATTTAAGTTGTTACATGCAATGCCTGTTGTTCCACTCCCCATAAAAGGGTCTAGTACCAAATCATTTATGTTTGACCATGACTTTATATGTCGTGTTGGTAACTCCAATGGGAATACAGCAGTATGTTCAGTTTTATTTTGTGCAACTGCCATTTGCCATATATTGCTATCGACCTTCTGTGGTTTGATAGTAAGTTCTTTTTTAATTCTCACATTGTCTTTGGATATTTGTTTGCATGTAGATTTGTATTGTGTATTTGCAGTCTTGCATTCAACCATAATGGGGTTAAATGTTTTTGGCTTTCCTTTGGAGAAAACAAACATGTATTCGAAAACTTGGTTATATCTTGGTTGTTTGACTTGAGGCATTGGGTTTGTTTTCTCCCAAATCATAGTGTCATTTAATCTAAATCCATTTTCGACAAATAATATTGCTGTTTTGAACGATGTTAAACTTTCTGAACCATTTTTAGTCTTGTCATTGCAATTCCAAACAACAACCCCACCATCATTGAGTATTAAATAAAGTTTTTTGACAATATCTTCAAAATTTATTGATGAATCGTAACTACGTAAATCATCGTATGGTGGGCTTGTAACCACCAAATCAACCTTAACGCCATCGGCAATAAGTTTATCCATTATCTCTAGGCAGTCGCCTTTGTGTAAATCAATCATTTATTTTTATGTAAGTGGTGGTTGAAGATTCTTCGCCACATATAAGAACGTATCACCGCACTAACTGTGAAAATACCTGTAATACCTAAGTTATCTAACATTGTCATTTCGATGTTCCATAATGGAGCAACGACATAAATCCATATTATTAGTGATACGAAGAATCCACTTGATATATTTATTAATGACTCATTGAGTGAACTTAATTTTGATTGTCTCACGATTGTATAGAATATGTTAAAACATAAATTATATATTATGTGTGCCCGTGGTTGGTATTGAAACCACCTAAACAGCCATTTAGGTTAACATTTTTTTGTTTATTTTCGAATCGATGTAATTGGGGATTTTTAATGATTTTGAATTAGCATAAATAAGATTAAACACAATTAAGGAGTAAAATATGTCAGTATCATCATTGACTAGAATGACAACACCATTAGCGACAGACCAATCAGGTTCAAGTCAAGGCTTATTAATGCCTAAGTTAAAGTATAGATTCAGAGTAGTTTTTGAAAACTTCGGCGTATCTACACCAAGAACAGAATTAACAAAACAAGTAATTGACTTTACTAGACCATCGGTAAGTTTCGACCCAATTGATATTGAGATTTATAACTCAAGAGTTCGTTTAGCAGGTAAGCATACTTGGGAAGACATCAATGTTAATCTACGTGACGATGCTAGTGGCATGGTTTCTAAATTAGCAGGTGAGCAATTACAGAAGCAATTAGACTTCATGGAACAAGCAAGTGCTGCTTCAGGTGCTGATTACAAATTTACTACACGTGTGGAGATTTTAGACGGTGGTAATGGCGCACATGAGCCAAATGTATTAGAGACTTGGGAAGTATATGGTTGTTACCTTGCTAACGTAAACTACGGAGATTTGAACTACGGTAGTTCAGAACCTGTTACAGTTGCGATGACACTACGTTTCGATAACGCAGTGCAAACTCCAATTGGTAGTGGTGTTGGTGCAGATGTAGGCAGAACA
>Ga0209576_1001222_pt1 | contig 13131 bp, 22 predicted proteins | sample SaaInlV_DNA_135m_FD_184686 | JGI IMG/M metagenome (GOLD analysis project Ga0209576, IMG submission 184686) | Marine microbial communities from expanding oxygen minimum zones in the Saanich Inlet - SI075_LV_DNA_135m (SPAdes) (version 2) | ecosystem: Environmental > Aquatic > Marine > Unclassified... | reverse complement strand
TCTTCTGCCCATCTGAGTTCATCTATGGTTCGTTGTGTAATATCCTTTCCCCTTAAACCTTTAAGGCGCTTTATCTCAGATTGTAATTCTGTGATTTCATCTGTTGCCCCTAGAGTCTGACCTAATAGACCATCGTCAATATTAGGTATATCCACCTCATTACGCTTTAGAACCTTAGCGCTATTCTCGTTAAATATGACAAAGTTCCTTGTTCCTTCACCTGAACCTCTTGATTCTCTATCCCAAAACTTAACTCCATGTATTCCTTTTTCTTCAAGAAGTTTTGATGCCTTCTTATCAGAGCCTAGTGTTTTCTCTAAATCTCTGTAGAGAGAATGAGCGTTGTCGTCTAAATTGAAACCTATGCGTTTTTTAATATCAGCGTAATCTTGAAACAAACTATCTCTTTCTGCTTTGTTTGTAGTCTTGTCTAACTTCTGCTTAATTCGTTTTGCGTTGTTAATTTCTTTAGACAGGTTAGGGTAAATATCGTCTAACGCAGATATAACGTAATCAGATTGCTCCATAATTGTTTTATCAGAGTCTAGCATCTTAGCAATGGTTTTATCGGGCAAATCTATATCGTATAAATAACTGTCAGACTCACCATACATTTTTTTGAAATTGCCAAGTGCTTTTTCTGCTTTAACTAAATCATCGCCCTTATATGTGTCTTTGATGTATTCTGATATTTCCTTTGGAGTCCAATGGTCTAATGCTCTTTCATAAACCTCATAGGCAAAAACGTCTTCGCCACCAGGTCTTCTAAAGTCCATAGCGTCTTCATACAATTTCAATAACTTGTCTTCCATGACCATGTCGCGAGGCGCATAAGTTTTAGCAACACTAGGATGCTCTGCAAGATAAGTACCATAACCCATCATTTGACCACCTTCACCTGAACTCATATACTTGTGGTCGAACTTTTCAAACTTATGAGGCGAACCATGATAAACCATCAGTTCCTTACGAAACCCTCTCTTTTCCATTCCCATTGTTGCTGTCTCTACAGCCTTGTCTGTGAACTTCTCTAAAGCCTCACCCATATCAATTTTCTTCATAGAAGCAAGGGTTCTCGCTGCAACCACCTTACTAACTAATCCTGCGCCTGTTAATTCAATTAATACAGGAACAGGGTCTTCTGCTAATGCTTTCTTAAACCCATCTATAGAGCCATATCTTTCAGCGTACATTTGTCCAATAGCCCCTGCCATCTTCTTAGAGTCTTCATTCCAAGCCATATCATCAGGTAGCGTGTGTTGAACTGCGCCTGAAATTACACTAGCGATAGCATCTGCTGTCTCTACAGGACTTGTTGCAGCATCCACAAGTCCTTTAACTTCTGTTGCTAGAGACTTCTTAAAGTTAAACACCATAGGTTTCTGAACGCCTGTTGCTGAATCGTACTCTTGTGTAGGACCTTCTGCATCTTTAGACAGGTTGTCATACCAATTACCTACAAGAGGACCTAAGATGCCTTCATAAGCATCACCTGCAAATTCAGGAATAGTATCAGTTATAAACTCTTTAACAGGCTCAACAACATTAGTCTGATTATCAATCATCCTTTGTCTGTGAGTACGAGTATCAGGCTTATTAAAGTCTGTGTATAAATCCTTTGCGCCTTGTACAGCGTCAGCACCTTCCTTATAAATATCTGAACCTAATCCTTTATAGTCAAAACCTGTAACGTCATCATAAATATCTGAGCCTAATGTCTTAGCGCCTTCATAAATACCTGTTGCTGTATCACCTATACCCTGAAACATCTCGTTTCTTTTGCGTTGTTCCTCTAGCATTTTTATTGCATAAGGGGTTAAGTGACTAGGGTAGTTAGGTTTGTTGTCTGTTGGAGTAACTACAGGCGGAGTGACTACAGGCTCTCTGTCTTGCATCATTAGATTATCAAGAGACTCTTGTTTGATTGCGTTTATGTCGTAACTTGTTTGACCATGCTCATTAGCGTTTAATAGTGGGTTGCCGAAGTCATCTGTGGCTACTTGGTTGTTAATATCGTACTGCTTGTCTAGGTTAGCAAATTGGTCGTCTGCTCTACGCATATCCCACTCAGCACGATTATCTAGTCCTTGAGCCTTTAGTAATACCTGTAGTTGTGCTTCAATCTGCGCTTGTTTATCACGTTCTGCTGATGCTTTGTTAAGTGCTTCCATAGCACTAGCGTCTTGAGTAGGGTTTGGTAATGAGCCTAGACTTGGACTGCCGAATACTGTGTTTGTATCTACAATGTTCTGTGGGATGTAATCTGCTCTGCCTTGTCTGTTGTATAACGACATAGGGTCAATGTATTCTTGCGTAGGATTTACGTCAACTTGTTGAGGTGGCTGTACAGTTTGGTCATATCCGTAATTCAGTAATGATGGTTCTGTAGGTACTTCGACCGTTGGAAGGTCGAACATAGGTTGGTTTGCTCTAGTGTGTCCTTCATGTAACGGAGTACCATGTCTAGCATTGTAAGGAGTGCCTTCTGCTGTGAAGCGCACTTCCATCTCGTCATCTCTTGGGTCGTACCCTGTGCCACCGCCTGTTGCTGTAACACCTGGCTGACTTAACAACTCATCAAATAAACCCATTAAACAACTCCCTTAATGTTACGTTTTATAGGCTTACCCCAAGATGAATCTAATGGTCTGTAACCTATCGCCAAATATCTAAAAGCATCTGCGCCATGCGATGCCCAATCATGTCGAGGTCTTGAGCGCCAAGTCTTACCGTTTTCATCCCAATCTCGTGTGTAGTTTATCAAACAATCGATACCTTTTTCACATTTATTTGCATCAAACCAACATTTATGAATCATTGAACGTGCTGATTGAATACCGTCATCTACTCTTAGGTCAGGTGCTATCTCTACATTTCTAATGCCTAAACCATCTAATGTCTCTAGTCTTGACTTGCCTGTGCCTAGTTCTCTAACCCTTACATCATGCGGTAATATGTGTTGTTCATACACGTAACCTTTCTCTTGTAATACGATAGCATAGTGGTCTAATCCAACACCTGATGCTTCGTAATAGTCAATGATGTGTATCTCTGTGCCGATGTACTGAGCAAACCAAATAGATGTTGAGTCGCCTATTCCTAAATCCCAAGCAGTTACTACACCCTTATCTCTATCGTATCTAACCTCACCTACTCTATCTTCTTCCTTAGCCAAGCGCATCTCTGTTGAATAGTAAGCGCCTTCACTGAATACTAAGAAGCCACCTTCCCAAATGTGTTCGTACATATCGATACGTTTGGCTTTGTCTTCTAGGCGTTCTGCCTCTAGTACATCTGGAAACCAAGGATTGTCAGTGTAATTGAGTTCAACTATCTTAGAGTTTTTAGGTGGTGATATTCTAAATCGTTCATGTGTTGCGCTGTACTTTGATTCGGGATTCCACGTTGCCCATATCTCTGAGCCTTCTTCTCGAACTGTTGGTATTAGTTTCTGCCATGCCATTTCGCTCATTGGTTCTGCCTCATCCACCCAAGCCAACATGATACGTGCCTTAGACTTAATAGCATCTAGTGAACGTCTTAGTCCTACGAATGTGTAATGTATGTTGCCGTCTTTAGACCTGATGTACTTCTCGCCCACATCGTAATAATCGTTAAGCCAGTCTATTGACCTTATGGATGTCTTGATTTCTTCTAGTGATGAATCGTCTAGGGAGTTCATAAACTCACGAGCGCATAGTATCTGTCCTTTCTTACCTGCCATTCCCCAACGATAACCCATAACAGCAGTCATTAGTGCAAAGGTTCGGGTTTTACCGCTTCCCCTGCCACCCCAACTTCCTCTGTATCTTGCTTCTCCCTCGAATACAGGTACTAACTTCGGTGGTAATTCAATCTGTGCTTTACTCACTCTTAGCCACTAATTCAATCACTGTAGGTTTCATTGAGCCATCGCTTGATTTTAAGTCTTGTTCGACTTTATCACTGTAGCCATGGTTGTGTAGCATTAACTTAACAATCGTTGAATTGAACTCACTTGTAAGCCCTTTGTTAAGCAATTCTGCCTCTTGTTTCTTCTTGATTCTGCCTAACGTACCCGAAAAATCAGGATGTTTCTTCTTCCAATCCCATATAGTGCTATCAGGAATATCGATATATAAAGACAATCCTGCGACACTTGGAACTACACTGTCATTGGTATAAGTTGCAAGATATTCATCTGCTTTAGATTGCATTTCTTCATTGTATTTAGTTGGTCTTCCTAGCATTAGTGTAACTCCTTGTGAGGTGGAACAGGCATTAACTCGAAGTCTAACTGCTCTCTCATTAATTCAACGCCTTCGTGTGCGTCATTGATTGAAGAGTCTTCTGCCATTAGCATTAAAGCACAGACATACAACTCTACAAATTCTTCGGGATTATAATCGTTTAGATTGATTTTCTTTAACTTGTTAATCATCTTCCCAAATCTTATCCTTTGGTTTTACTCTGTATTCATTTTCATCAAGCCACATAGGACACTTGCATTCTTTCCACTCACCTTCTTCTCTTCTGTTTACACAACAAGGTAGTACGAACTTCTGTATTGGGAATCCTTCAGCCCAAGCGTGTATTGCATCTGAGTGTTTATGTACGCTCATTTCTTGTAACCCATTGATTCTAAATACAAATCTTCAGGTCTAGGCAACATAATGCCATACTCACTAACAAATATATCTATCTGCTCTAAGTAGTCCTTCATCTCGCCCACCTTCAACTTAGTAGTGCTTTTTAGTTCTTTTATTGTTGCACCTTTCTTTGTCGTCAGTTCATTGTAACCTAGAAACTTGTCTCTGAACAGTATGTGTGTCTCGTCTTTAGTATAGCCCAATTCATTACCTATGACGTTAATCCACTCCCAATACAGTCTGTTCTGCTTTACTGAGCGAGAGTCTTTATCATCTTTTATCTCGATGATTGCCTTATCAGAATCAGGGAACTGACTGAAGTGACTAACTATCATTGTTTCAATAATATGTCGTTTCTCTTTCTTGCGCTCAATTACTCTTTTCACATTAACCCCTTACCAACTAAAATCTCTTGTGTTCTTTTCATACCCATTAGGTGGCTCAATAGTAGAAATTCTTGTGAATAATCAGTTTGTACACGCCCATCAAGAACATCATGACAAGAATGACAACAATAAGCACCATGGATATCAAGACACTTAGCGCCCATACCACCACCATTAAGATGAGCCAACACCACTGTTTCATTATTAGGACCACCGTAACATCCATCTAGTCTGATAGTACATGCTTGACCTCTAGCGCTTTTAGTAATCTTACTCATTCATTCTACCTTCTGCTATCTCAAAATACTTATCGTCTAATTCAATACCAATGAAGTTTCTATTTAATTTCTTACAAACAACACCTGTTGTTCCACTACCCATAAAAGGGTCTAAAACTATTTGATTCTCATTAGTGTTAGCCTTAACAATTCTTGTTACCATTTTTTCTGAAAATTGACAAGGGTGTTCTGTTTTTTCTTTTACTTTACCAGTTCCAGAATTTACCCTATCAAAATGCCAATAATCAGTAGGGTTTTTCCCTAGTTTATGATTTCTTTTATCGTTTGTTTTGTTTAATGATAAATCCCTAACCTCATCTAAATTAAAAATACAAGTATTAGGGTTTTTTGCGTACCATTGCCACCGTTCTGTTCTGTGTGTGTATCTTAATTTATACGACATACCACCACCATAATGCCAAACTATTTCTTGAACCATTGGTAAGTTACATATTTCGTGATATAAGTATGTCAGTGGCAAGGTTTCATTTCTGTCTAACTTCATATATCCAACATTCAACCAAAATACACCGTTGTCAGATAAAAGTTTCTCTATCTTACCAACCCATTTTTCAGCAAACTTTTTATATTCTGATAGTGATAATTCTTTTTCATATTCTTTTTTTGCATTGTAAGGTGGAGATGTAATAACAGCATCTACCTTAACACCATCAGCAATGAGTCTATCCATCACCTCTAAACAATCACCTTTGTATAATTCAATCATAGTACGTTTATCTGCCACTCAATACAGGCTTCAATAACGTCTGCTACTGAATAAACTACTGCTACTTCACCACCTGCTTCTTTAATTCGTTCAATCATAACCTTTTGGTTCTTACTTAAACTGCCTTTGCCACTGTCTAATGTCTTAGGTTTTTTAACTTCCAAGAAGTATGCCTGACCATCATAGACAATACATATATCAGGAACTCCTGCTTTGACACCTTCAGACTTTAACTTAGATGCTACAATCTTATTACGTTGACCACCATTAGGTATTGCAAAATAACACACCTTTCTCATATCTAGGTACTGACATATCGCCTTTTGAACCTGATGTTCGTAATCATGTCTCACTTGTCTTTGTCCTTCTCTCTGAGTAAATTATCAATAATCTCTTTTGCTGATTCACACGTATGTTGTCTAACTGCTCTGTCGTTCATATAACTAATTCTGTCTAGTAACTCTTTAACACCAACTAACGCTGTAACACATTGCTTTTTATTGTGACCCCACCACATAAACTTCTCCTTTTAATTATAAATCACGCTCATCAAGATTATCATATTCAAAGTATTGACTCAATCCGTAAACTTGCCAATGAATAGAAGGCTTGTCTTGATTGATACGATGAATTAATCCACTACGAGTAATACCTAATAGTTCTGCTGTCTTCTCTTGTGTTAATCCTATTCGTCTTAGTTCATCTGTAATAGAGTTAAAGTAAACTGTTTTATCAACATCTTTGTAAACCTTCTCTTTTGGCATAATAGTAGTTTGTTATTGAATTAAGTACATATTATATCATCTACCACACATTAGTTTGTATAAGATTCAACATTATCACTCTAACTAACGCACTTCGTTTGTTGGGTCGGTGCTGAAGCACCCAACCTTCTCTCTAGGTAAGGCTCGTCACTACGTTCCTCTGAGGGATAAAATCCCTTTTTTAAAGCACCATAGATAGAGAGTATTAAAAAAAAGAATAACCACGATTTCAATTAGTGTATGATATTTTCATTATTCAATAAAAAACCCCCGAAAGACTATAATCAATCGAGGGCTTGAATTAGGTGATGCGACCACCTGAGTGCTATTATAACCTATAGTATTCACTTTGGTCAAGACACTGCAATGGTGTTTAATTTTAAATTTGACCACAACTCAAAGAAGCAATAGAAATATAAATCCTAGCAATGACTGCCCACTTGTCAACTAGGTCGCAGTGGTAAGTTGTAATAACCACCGATACTAACATAATGTTTTGTAAGTCCTTGTTAGTTGGCTTGGAATGAAATGACCAAGAAGATAGAGGGTTGACCACCAAACATGGTCGGCTCGATAACTGATACTCTTAGACCGTGACTTTGGTTTATGTGATTAAGACCGCTAATACGGCACTTACCACAAGAGTAGAAGTGGGATAGTTATGTCTAAAATAAAGAGGGCAAATGAAGAAAAAACAACACTGGGAAGAAAAAACAACACTGGAGTAAAAAAATAGTGTTTATTTGCATTTAGTTGTTGACACCTAGTATCACCTACTGTACAATACGCAGTAACTTGATTATGAAATTGAGTTAAACCTTTAAATAAAACGGAGATACAAAATGAACACACTAACAAAAAACGAACAGAACTTTGTAAACACATTTGCTAAAGAGAACTGGACAGGTTGTGAAACTTGGAGTGACTTAACTCATGACAATGGAACTACTTGGGTTTTACCAAAAGTTTTCTCTTTCTTCCCTAACCTTACAGAATCACAAGTAGGTGGTTACTTATCTTCACTAGAAAAGAAAGGTGTTATGTTCCATGAAGATGATTACGATGGTTGTGGCGCACCTAGACACTTCGGTATAACTTGTGCTTATGTTGAGAACCAAGCGCAAACAAACCCAAACACTAACTTTTAAACAAAATAGGAGATACAAAATGAGCAGAATGACTAACAGAGAACACGAAGAGGCTGACCACTTGTCAACACGATACGAGGCTTGTTACGACACAGCACTAGACGAATACCTTACTTCAATCGAACTTATAAAGCAATCGTTTGAACATAACCTTAACGAGACACCTATTTGCGATGTGCCTTTACACGTAATTCTTCACATGGCAACAAGTGTTAATCAAATGGTTGAGAAATCAAACTTTCACTATGTTGATGAACACGATGATGTTTGGTATGACTTTGAATCAGAATTATCTGAAATGCTTTTAGATGAATACGGATGGGAGTTATAACATGATTGACGTAGATAACACACAACCACAAGACTACCATCACGACCAAGAACCCGACATGAAAGATTACATGCAGACTGAGCAATACGCTCAAGAAATTGACAAGGCTTTCGGAAATCCTAAAGAGCAGATTGATGATTTAATAGATAGTTTGGGGTTTGGCAAATGAGCATTAACTTCAAGAACATTACGGTAATTGATATGGATTGGGATAGCAACCAATACCCCGAATTTGAGGACTCCTTCATTATAGAGGCAGAGTTCAAGGACACAGGGGTTAGGCTGACAGACGAAGAGTTAGACAAAGTTAATGATGACTCTCAGTTTGTTTACGAAGAACTACAAAACTTTTTACATTAAAACGGAGATTGAAATGACACAAGACGAAAGATTATTAGATTATTTAAAAGACAACAACGAGATTGACCCATTAGAGGCATGGAAAGAGTTAGGCATCTATAGGTTATCTGCTTGTATTTTTAGACTAAGGAAACAAGGTCATAATATTATCAGCAACCGTAAGAAGGTTCATAACCGATTTGGTGAGAACTGTAACGTTGCAAGATACAGGTGGGGGTTATGATGTTTGAGATATTAGTAGGAGTGGCTATCCTTTATCAAGCCTTTGTTTTATATTTAATATTAGGAGATGACTGATGAAAGGAAAAAACCTAACACTTAAACAAGTGAAAACAATAAGAACAATGTTTGACGCAGGTGTTCATAAGAATGAGATAGCAAGAGCGATGTCTTTAGGTTATACGACAGTGTGTAAATACATTGCCAATAAGGACTTGAAACCTAAATCAATTAACCCTAAAGGGTATTGTATTAATGCCAATAAGGATGACTTTGATTTTGTATCAAAAATTGCTAAGGAAAACAATATAACCAAGAACGATGCTATGAGCGAGATAGTTAGACTTGCCAAACGCAAATGTCTATTTAGTTGGGGGTAGTTATGAACGTATTTAACACACTAAACAAAGTAAACGTAAACGAACACACAGAGCAGAAGGGTCAACTAACTTACCTGTCGTGGGCTTGGGCTTGGTCAGAGGTTAAGAAAAAATACCCCGAAGCAAACTACCATGTCTATGAGAATGAAGATGGTTGGTTGTACCACCATGATGGTAAGAGTGCTTGGGTGAAGACAAGTGTAACGATAGAAGGTCTTGAGCATATTGAGTACCTGCCTGTCTTAGACTTTAAGAACAAGTCAATACCTATGGATAGTATCACTTCGATGAATGTGAACACGTCTATACAACGTTCTATCACTAAATGTATTGCTCGTCATGGTTTGGGCTTATACATCTATGCAGGTGAAGACTTACCCGATATTCCTGTTTGGGAAAACGGTGAGCGCGATGAATATGTACACGCTCTGAAAGAGGTTGTGGGCGAGTCAGACTTTGATGGGATTAAACAACTTTGGAATGAACTAACCTCACGTCAAAAGAACGATATTTGGAAGGCGTTTGACAGTTCTGAACAAGTAGTCATCAAAGAGGGATTGCGTAAGTTATCACCTGATGAGTAAGTTATAATAAAAGAACTGTCGGGTGTCACTACCTATATTGGACAGTCGGGGTAATTAGAATAATCTCCTCAAGTTTAATCTCCATTCCTCGATAATTAAAGGTGAAAAGTGCGGTTTGTCCACGATACGGACTCTTTAAATTAAGTAACTTAGGGAGAGCGCACCTTCTTCCACAGAAACACATCCTCTGTGGAGTTATAGAACGGTAAGGTCACAGCCGAGTGCGTAAGTGACCACTTTTAAACCAAAAAGGAGACAATTATGTCAGGAATAAATAAAGTAATACTAATAGGAAACTTAGGCAGAGAGCCTGAAGTTAAATACGCAACTAACGGTAATGCAATAGCAAACCTTGCAATAGCAACATCAGAGTCTTGGACAGACAAAACGACAGGTGAAAAGAAAGAGAAAACTGAGTGGCATCGTGTTGTCATATTCGGTAAGTTGGCTGAAATATCACAGCAGTACCTACACAAAGGTTCTAAGGTTTATGTCGAGGGTGCGTTAAAGACCCGTAAGTGGCAAAATAAGGAAGGACAAGACCAATACACCACTGAAGTCGTTTTGTCGGGATTTGGGGGTGTTTTACAGATGCTAGATAGTAGGTCAGACTCCAATAACAATCCTAGTGTAGCGCCAAACACAAATAACGCTCCTCAAGTAGCACAAGAACCAATAGCACCTGTTGCAACCGATGGTTTTGACGATGAAATACCCTTTTAGATTTATACCGTTTTAATTTATTTTAGTCTTTTTGTAAATAATGCTTGACTTCTTGTATTGTATGCTGTATAATGTCTTTATCGAATCGAGGAACGGTTCGGTACTTTAAATAAAACAGGAGATACAAAATGAATAACCTACCACTAGACAATTTCAAATACGAAGGCGATGGATATGTCTTTGAATTTAAAAACGAGAGAGAGGCTTTCTATCACACATTGGTTGTTAGACCTAGACACCTCAAAGTTCTAAGCAACACCACAGGCATGACCACTGAACAACTTAAAGATTCGGTCATCGCAGAATGGTTTGCTGAAGAGAACGAGCAGGTGAGACTTGAGAACAATGCTAAACGTAGAGCGAAGGTGGCATCATGAACCAACCCGAAATAGGAACTACTTGGTGGTGGCATGGATTCGAGGCTTGGCGTGTAGTCAGCGTGGATTCATGTACCGATGAGTTTGGTGAAGACGAAAGAATGTTTGTTACCATCTTGTGCAAGGACTTGAATCAACTACGAACCGTTTGGACTAAATCATTCTATAAGCGGTGGCATCCAACTTGGAATCCGAAGGCAAGGGATGAGTAATGATTAATACGATACTTCAAGGCAACGTCTTAGAACGTGCCAAGGACATCGAGAGCAACAGCGTACAGTGTTGTGTTACCTCGCCACCTTATTGGGGGTTACGTGATTACGGCACTGCCACTTGGGAAGGTGGTGACGAGAACTGTAGTCATAAGCGAGATAGTAAGGCTTCAGAATCTTGCACTACAGGACACGTTAATCTTGAAGGCTCAGTAGGTGATGGTATTTACAAAAGCGTCTGTAAGAGATGTGGTGCTGTTCGTGTGGACAACCAACTCGGACTCGAAGAGACCCCCGAAGAATACGTTGAGAACATGGTCAAGGTTTTCAGAGAGGTTAAGCGCGTACTAAAGGATGACGGAACTCTGTGGCTTAACCTTGGCGATAGTTACTGCGGAACAGGTCATAAAGGAGTCTCTAAAGACCCTAAGCATAGCGATGGCAGGAGTGGTCAGAAAAAGGCTGTTAATAACAAGATTCAAGGGCTTAAACCTAAAGACTTGGTTGGTATCCCTTGGAGAGTTGCACTAGCGTTACAAGCCGATGGTTGGTATCTGCGACAAGACATTATTTGGCACAAACCCAATCCTATGCCCGAACCTGTTACAGACCGTTGCACCAAGGCGCATGAGTACATTTTTCTACTAAGTAAGTCACCTAAGTATTACTATGACGCTGACGCTCTTAAAGAGAAATCGACCACATTCGAGAATAGACCCAGTGGTATAGTTAGAGACAGGTTGTACGATTACGACTCAAAAGAGAAAGCAATGGGAAAACGAACAGGGATTAAGTTCGGGGGCAATAAGTACGGAGATAGCGATGACCCTAAACACGCTACAAAAAGTGGAAACGAATATGTGGACAATGGTATGCGTAACAAACGGTCTGTATGGACAATAACTACCAAGCCATACAAAGAGGCACACTTCGCTGTGTTCCCTACTAAGTTGCCCGAACTGTGTATCAGAGCAGGAACTAAGGAAGGCGATGTAGTGCTTGACCCTTTCTTTGGTAGCGGAACTACAGGTTGGGTCGCTAGAGAGTTAGGAAGAAATTATTTAGGGATTGAGTTAAATCCCGATTACATAAAAATTGCAGAAGCAAGATTTTCACAAGGAGTATTATTCTAATGAGCGCAAATAAACCACAAAAGATTTACACGCTAGACAATGGCGTAACGATAACACCATGCGAGTTAGCAAAGAAACTAAGAGTATCAGTACCTGCGGCACGATGTAGGCTTGATAAATTCACCGACCCTGTTTCTGTATTTAGAGTTGTTGGTGCTAATAGACCTAAGCGTACTTACAAGTGCAAGGAATACACACTGTCTGACGGAACTACACAAACAGCAAGGCAAGTCTCAAACAAATATGGTGTTCCACTATGTACTTGTCGTAATAGATTATCAAACGGAATTACTGATATAAAACGATTATCAAAACAACCCAATTATAATAAGCAACACAATCTTGGTGGGTCTAAAGTTGAAGCACCTTTGGTATTAGACTCTCAGCAGAGTGTTACTAAGATGATGTACGGTAGGAATTACTTCTGTCCGTTATCTCGGTTGTTGTTAAGGATTATTTGAACAAGCACAGTTGCACTTGGCAGGTTCAGGTGCAGCAAACATCATCTGACTACCCATCTGAAACGCCTTACTTGGCATCTGAAACATTTGTCCAAAAAAGGCTAAAGATGATACGGTTATAAAAATACCTATTAAAAACGCTGTTATTGAACATTTATTCATACTTTCATCCTCGGGTCTTTAACCATAGTTTAAGATTAAGACTAGCATTAAAACTACGAATAAACTAATCTGTAGTTCTATCTTCATTTCTTCATCCTATGTTGAACATAACGCCATGCAGGTGTCTTTTCAGTTCCAAAGTTTACTTTAATCATAATAATAACCTATGTTATCCTTTAGCCATTGAAACAATATTCCAACCGCCTTTAATAATCCTGCCTACCGTAGAACGGGCGATACCAATAAACTCTGCAATTT
>Ga0209576_1001220_pt1 | contig 13137 bp, 13 predicted proteins | sample SaaInlV_DNA_135m_FD_184686 | JGI IMG/M metagenome (GOLD analysis project Ga0209576, IMG submission 184686) | Marine microbial communities from expanding oxygen minimum zones in the Saanich Inlet - SI075_LV_DNA_135m (SPAdes) (version 2) | ecosystem: Environmental > Aquatic > Marine > Unclassified... | reverse complement strand
ACAAGCACAGTATTAGTTACGGTGTTTTCACTAAGTCTATTGACGGTGCAAGCTTAGACGTATCTTCCTATAAGATTGATGAAGCTGGTTTAAGCTTAGGTTATGGCATACCTTTAACCGAAGACACGCGTATTAGTGCTGATGTTCGTATTTCTAGCCGTGACATTACTTGTGGCACAACCTTTTCAGATGCAAATCACGAGGCGACGCAATGTGCCAGTGGCGATAAGACAGAGGTTAAAACCAATGTTCGCTGGTCTAACAATACACTGGATAATTTCAACTACCCAACTGACGGACAAAAGAACAGTTTAAGTTTGGATCTAACATTACCAATCGCAGATTTCCGTTATTACAAACTTGATGCTTCGCATAAGAGCTACCGACCAATGGGTAACGATATTACTTGGAAGGTTAATGGCAGTTTAGGCTTAGCACAAGGCTATGGCGGTAAAGATCTACCTTTCTTTAAGCGTTACTACGGTGGTGGTTCATCATCCGTTCGTGGCTTTGACTTTAACTCATTAGGTGCAACTTACTCAGATGGTAAGGCTAAAGGTGGTGAATTATCACTACTAGCAGGTACATCGGTCATCTCACCAATGAAGTTTATTAATGACAGTAAAAATATGCGTATGAGCGCTTTCATTGATGCAGGCTCAGTAGAAGAGAAAGCCTCCAATCTTAGCTTTGATGAGATTCGCATGTCGACTGGTGTAGCCTTTTCTTGGTTAACACCAGTTGGTCCATTAGGTATTTACGCTGCCACACCTTTGGTTAAAAAATCATCAGACAAAACAAAGACTGTTGAATTTACCCTTGGTACAAGCTTCTAACACGTAGATGATGAAAAATATTGTTTTTGCATTATTGGTGTTTAGCACCACTCTGCATGCAGAGTCTCTAAAAATTGGCTACATCAATATCGACTACCTTGTTAGTAGTTCGCCGCAATTCATTCAAGCAAATCAAATTGTTATTAAAGAGTTCAAACCTCAAGAAGAAGAGTTATTACTACTTAGTCAAACAATACAGTTGTTAGCAGATGACTTTAATAAAAATAGTAAATCGCTTACGCAATCTGAACGCAAGACTGAGATCCAAAAAATTGCCAATTTAGAGCGCCAACTCAAGCAGCAAGCACGTACACTTAAAGAACAGTTAAAACTTAAAAATGAGCAAGAATTAGGCAAAATTCAAGCTGTAATTAACAAAGTAATCAAGGAAGTTGCTGAAACACAAAAATTTGATTTAATCTTATACCAAGAAGTAGCTTTTGCTAGTAAAAAAGTCAATATTACACCGATTATCAAGCAAAAACTCAGACAGCTCTTTTAATGATGCACACACTTGGGGATATTGCTAAAGTTATTAATGCCGATCTAATTGGCGATGAGTCAATCAAGATCGACAGTATTGCCTCCCCCGCTTCAGCAAAAAGTAATCAGCTGACTTATGTGATTGGTCAAAAATACAAATTAGATCTTATGGCTACACAAGCAGGCGTGGTTATTCTTAATCAAGATTTAGCAAAAGACTGCCCTACTAACGCCTTAGTGGTTAATAATGTTTACTTGTCATTTGCCAAAATTACTCATTATTTTAAAAAAGAAGTAATACCTTTTAGTGGTGTTCATTCTAGCGCTCAAACCAATCAAGCAATCATTGCAGAAAACTGCGCAATCGGAAAAAATGTTGTCATTGGCTCTAACGCTACTATTGGTCCAAATACCGTTATTGAAGACAATGTTACTATTGGTGATCATGTCTATCTGCATCCTAATGTTACGATTTTACAAGGCTGCTCAATAGGTGATAACGTGGTAATCTCTCCAGGCGCTGTAATTGGCGCCGAAGGGTTTGGCAATGCCCGAGATAAGCAAAATCAATGGCACACCATCGCACATCTAGGTAATGTCGTTGTTGGTAATAATGTCACTATTGGTGCTAACACTACAATTGACAGAGGTACTTTAGAAGATACGCAAATACATGACGGTGTACGGCTTGATAATTTAATACACATTGCACACAATGTGATTATCGGCCAAGATACTGCAATTGCAGCCAACACAGGTATTGCCGGCAGTACGACACTTGGAAAGCGTTGCATGATTGGTGGTATGGTCGGTATTGTAGGTCATTTAAACATCTGTGATGATGTGATTGTAAATGCTAAAAGCACAGTTGATAAAGACATTAAGACGCCAGGAATGTACACAGGTATCATGCCACTTATGCCTCATAAGCAATGGCAGAATGTTGGTTTATGGCTAGTAAAACTTGATAAAATCATCAAATACTTAAATATTAAACTCAAAAATTTAAAGGATTAACTATTATGGAAATGAACATCCAAGATGTAAAAAATTATTTACCTCATCGCTACCCTTTCTTGTTGATTGATCGAGTTTTAGAAATTGAAATTGGCAAATCATTGGTTGCCATTAAAAACGTAACTTTTAATGAGCCGCAATTTACAGGGCATTTCCCTGAGCAGCCGATTATGCCTGGTGTAATGATTGTAGAGGCACTTGCTCAGGCGACTGGCATTTTGGCGTTTAAATCCGAAGTAGGCAAGCCAATTGATGGACAAATTTACATGTTGGTTGGTATTGATAAAGTTCGCTTTAAACGTGTGGTAGAGCCGGGTGATCAATTACGCTTAGAAGTGGAAGTAATGACGGTTAAACGTGGTATTTGGAAGTTTAAATGCAGAGCCTTAGTTGACGACAAAGTCGTGACAACCGCTGAGCTTATGTGTACACAAAAAGCAGCAGATTAATTAAAAAATAAATTCTTGAGGAGAGTATCATGGCCATAGATTCTAACGCAATCATTGACCCTAGTGCAAAAATTCATAAAAACGCCGAAATATGCGCCTACGCCGTTATTGGTGCCAATGTAGAGATTGGATCGGGCACTATTGTAGAATCCCATGCAGTCATACAAGGGCCAACTAAAATTGGCAAAAATAACCACATCTACTCTTTTGCTGCAATTGGTGGAGACCCACAAGACATTACCTACGAAGAAGGTCAAGAATCTAATTTGGTCATTGGTGATGACAACCTAATCCGTGAATTTTGCACCATTAACCGCGGCACAGAAAAAGAAAAATCACTCACTCGTGTTGGCTCCAACAACATGCTAATGGCCTATGTGCATATAGCACATGATTGTGAAGTAGGTGATCACACTATTATGTCAAACAACGCTTCACTAGCAGGACACGTTAGAATACATGATTGGGCAATTTTAGGTGGGTTCACCCTAGTTAAGCAATTTTGCATGATTGGTATGCACACTTACATTGGTATGGGTTGCCAGGTAAATAAAGATATTCCAGCTTACATGGTGGCTTCAGGCACGCAAACACGTGTTAGAAGTATTAATGCCGAGGGCATGAAGCGTCGTGGGTTTTCATCAAGTGCAGTTGCTTCTATCAAGCGTGCTTTTAAAGTGGTGTATCGTGAATCTCAAGGTCGCCTACTAGATCATGCCCTACAAGATCTGGAAAAATCTGAAGCTGACAGCCCTGAAGTAATGCAATTTGTAAAATGTATTCGTAGCTCAAAAGTCGGCATTATGCGTGGCCCGATTGAGGAATAAAAAAGACTCGACATTTTATGGATAAGTCTTTTCTAAAGTCAAGTAGCATTGTCACTGCCATGACTTTTTTATCTCGCATTTTAGGTTTGGTTCGAGATTATTTCATTGCTCGGTATTTTGGCGCTAATGGATTTACCGATGCTTTTTTAGTCGCCTTTAGAATTCCAAACTTCCTCAGACGTCTTTTTGGCGAAGGCGCCTTCTCCCAGGCTTTCGTGCCTATTCTGGCTGAGGCTAAAGCCAACCACAACGAAGCAGAAGTTCAAAATGTCATTAACCATATTGGCACAAAATTTCTAACTATTTTGGTCATCATTACTGTAATTGCAGTGGTGGCAGCACCTTTGATTATCGTTATGTTTGCCTGGGGTTTTTATTTTGATACCGACCCCACTAAATTTGATTTAGCATCTAGTATGCTTCAAATTACTTTCCCTTACTTATTGTTAATTTCCTTAACGGCTTTTGCCGGCAGTATTCTCAATACTTATGACAAGTTTGCTGTGCCGGCTTTCACCCCAGTTTTGCTTAATGTCTCTATGATTTTAAGTGCAGTATATTTATCCCAACACCTAGAAACACCTATCATGGCTCTAGCCTGGGGTGTGTTGATTGGCGGTATCGTGCAATTATTATTTCAAATCCCTTTCTTAATTAAAATTAGAAAACTACCACGCTTGGCACATGGCGACCACCCCAGTGTTAAAACCTTAAAAAAACGCATGTTACCGGCGTTATTTGGCGTTTCAGTTTCACAAATTAACTTGCTAATTGACACTATGATTGCCACTGTTTTGGTTAGTGGTAGCGTGTCTTGGTTGTACTATTCTGATCGTTTACTAGAGCTCCCTTTGGCGCTTATTGGTATTGCTCTAGCGACTGTTGCTTTGGCAAAGTTAAGTAAACATTACGCCAACAAGGATGAGCAAAAATTCACTCGTACAGTTGACTATGCGCTTAAGGTTGGCTTACTACTCGGCGCACCAGCCTGTGCTGGATTATTACTGCTGGCCGAGCCGTTGATTATTACTTTGTTTCAATACGAAGAATTTGACGCCTTTGCAGCGCACATGTCGGCTCTAAGTTTGACTGCTTACGGATCAGGGCTTATGGCTTTTATTATGGTTAAAATTTTAGCGCCGGTATTTCTTGCTAGAGGTGACACTAAAACCCCAGTCAAGGTCGGTGTGATTGCCATGGTGTCAAATGTATTTTTAAATGTGATTTTTGCCTACTATTATGCACATGTCGGACTGGCAATTGCCACCTCAATCTCTGCTGTGATTAACGCGTCTTTGCTTTATTATTATTTAAACAAGCAATCTATTTATCAATTTTCTGATGATTTAATTAAACTATTTTTAAAAGTGTTATTAGCAAGCTCTATAATGGTCATTTTTATTTTAAATTTTTCTAACGACATTAATTTTTACTTAGAAAATGGCGTCTGGCAACGCATCACTTCTGTTGCAAGTACAATTATTGCTTCAGCAGCTTTGTACTTTGCTTGTCTGCGTCTATTAGGCATCAGGATAAAACAACTATGAATACCGTAAAATGTGTGAAACTAAACCAAGAACTCGAAGCCCTAGATAGAGCACCCTACCCTGGTGAGCTAGGCAAAAGAATTTTAGCTGGTGTCTCCAAGCAAGGCTGGCAATTATGGCTAGATCACCAAACCATGCTTATCAATGAGAACAACCTTAATATGCTTGATGAAAAGGCGCAAAGCTATCTGAAAGAACAGATGGAAAAATTCTTCTTCTCTGAAGATGGTGCTGATGATATTCAAGGCTATACCCCTAGCAATTAACCCATGGCTAATCTATTTATTATTGCAGCCCCTTCTGGTTGTGGAAAAACTTCTTTAGTTAAGGCATTGATTGAGAAAGTCGATAATTTATGTGTATCAGTATCTCACACAACACGCGCTGCTCGCCCAGGTGAAGTGCATGGTAAAAACTACTTTTTTGTTTCTAAAGAAGCTTTTGATGAAATCAGCAGTAATGATGGATTTATTGAGTCTGCCCAAGTGTTTGACAACCATTATGGTAGTGCTAAACAAACTGTTAAAGACCTACTTCAGCAAGGTCAAGATGTTATCTTAGAGATTGATTGGCAAGGCGCACAACAAGTTAAAAAAAGCTTTAAAGATGCAATCGGTATCTTTATTTTACCGCCATCAATATCAGCCTTAAAAGAGCGTCTAACCGACCGAGGTCAGGACGATCAAAGTATTATTGACAGAAGAATGCAAGATGCTGTTAGTGAAATGCAACATTTTGATGAATTTGATTATTTGGTTATTAACGATGATTTCAACATCGCCTTGAATGATTTAACCCACATTGTCTATACACAACGCCTTGGTTTGGCTCAACAAACGCAACAGCATCAAGACTTACTCGAACAGTTGATATAACACGTAAATTGCGTATAATATCACTCCTTACTAATATTAATCATTAGTTATAAATATATATATGAGTCAAGACTTTGCCCTACCCACTGTTAGAACTTCAAGTTCATTAGAAGTTCAAAAATACCCTCCGATCCTTACCCCGGAAGAGGAGCATGATTTAGCAATTGAACTTTACGAAAATCACGACCTTAGCGCCGCAAGAAAATTAGTTTTGTCACACATGCGTTTTGTGGCTTTTATTGCTCATGGTTACAAGGGTTACGGTTTAGAGCAGGCAGACCTTATCCAAGAAGGTACAATTGGCCTAATGAAGGCAGTGAAACGCTTCAACCCGCACAAAAAAGTACGCCTTGCTTCTTTTGCAGTGTATTGGATCCGCGCTGAGATTCATGAGTTTATTTTCAAAAATTGGAAAATTGTTAAAGTAGCCACTACTAAGGCGCAACGCAAACTATTTTTCAAACTTAGAAAAGCCAAAGCACACATCTACAATTCGTTAAACGAATCACAAGCTGATGAAATTGCGAATGATTTAGGCGTGCGTCGTCAAGACGTACTCGAGATGGAGTCACGCCTACAGTTTAATGATGTGGCTTTTGAGATTTCAGATGATGAAGACTCTTCTGCACCTGCGCATTATTTAACTGACAACAACACGCAAACACCTGAGCAATTATTACTCAGCAATGACACGCGTAAAAACCAACAGCAACAGCTTTACCAAGCACTTTCATCATTAGATGCAAGAAGTTTGGATATTTTGCAATCTAGGTACTTGAAAGAAGAAAAAACGACTCTGCATACATTAGCAGACAAGTACGGTATTTCTGCCGAGCGGGTCCGTCAACTTGAAAATAAAGCCATGCAAAAGCTTAAAACTTCTTTAGAAGCGCAGCCAATCTAAATATGTTACCTATTGAGTAAAAAAAGCCTCGTTTTAACGGGGCTTTTTTTGGTATGATGTTTTGCAAAATATTCTTGGGTTTGTAATTTATGAGTAACTATGACGCTTCATCAATTGAAGTCTTAACCGGGCTAGAGCCAGTACGAAAACGCCCCGGTATGTATACCGATACCGAGCGCCCAAATCACTTAGCTCAAGAGGTAATTGATAACAGTGTTGATGAAGCAGTTGCCGACCATGCTTCTGTAATTAAGGTTGTGCTTTACAAAGATGGATCCTTATCAGTGGAAGACAATGGTCGAGGTATGCCAGTTGACATCCACCCAAAAGAAGGTAAACCTGGTGTTGAAGTAATCCTAACCAAGCTACACGCTGGTGGTAAATTTTCTAATGACTCTTACCAATTTTCAGGTGGTTTGCATGGCGTGGGTATTTCAGTAGTTAACGCCCTATCAACTTCGGTTGAAATTTGGATTAAACGCAATTCAGAAGAACACTATATTACTTTTGCCGACGGCTTTAAAAAAACTGATCTAGAAAAAATTGGCAGTGTTGGTAAGCGTAACACAGGCACTACCGTTAAATTCAAACCGGACGCCCAGTTTTTTGATACGGTTAAATTTTCAGCCACAAAACTCCGTCATAACCTTAGATCTAAAGCTGTTCTTTGCCCAGGACTAGAGGTTAATTTTTACAATGAAGTTGACGATACAACTGACAAATGGATTTACCAAGAAGGCCTTAAAGATTACTTATCTATGGCGCTGGATGGTCTTGATTGTTTGCCGGCCACTCCTTTTGTGGTTGATTTTGCCTCTGACGAACAGCAACTCAATTGCTCGTTAGCTTGGACTGAATACAACACTAATGTTGTGGCTGAAAGCTACGTTAACCTTATTCCAACCACCAATGGTGGTACGCATGTTAATGGCTTACGATCAGGCCTGACGGATGCATTAAAAGAGTTTTGTGAATTCAGAAACCTATTGCCTAAAAACATCAAGCTCACGCCTGACGATGTCTGGCAAAAAATCGCTTACGTCTTATCCATCAAAATGTTGGATCCACAATTCTCCGGACAAACCAAAGAGCGCCTATCTTCAAGAGAAAGCGCTGGTTTTGTTACTGGTGTGGTTAAAGATGCTTTTAGTTTATGGTTAAACCAACACACCTCTGTTGCTGAAAAAATCGCTGAATTAGCGATTATGAATGCACAATCGCGTTTAAAAACAGGCAAAAAAGTTATTCGTAAAAAGATTGTTAGTGGCCCCGCCCTACCAGGAAAATTATCAGATTGCACCAGTATCGATCTCAATCAAACTGAGGTGTTTTTAGTTGAGGGTGACTCAGCTGGTGGCTCTGCTAAGCAAGCGCGTGACAAAGAGTATCAAGCCATTCTACCGCTTAGAGGTAAGATTCTAAACACTTGGGAGGTAGATTCTGAGCAAGTATTAGCCAGTAATGAAATACACGATATTAGCGTTGCCATTGGTCTTGAGCCTAACTGTGAAGATCTGACTGGCCTTAGATACGGGAAAATTTGCATCCTTGCAGATGCCGACTCTGATGGCGCGCATATTGCCACTTTGATTTGCACCTTGTTTGTTAAACACTTTCCAAAACTGGTTAAAGAAGGCCATATTTATGTTGCTATGCCACCTCTATACAGGGTGGATGCCGGCAAGCAAGTACACTACGCATTAGATGACGGTGAAAGAGATGCGATTATTCGAAAAATTGAAAGCGAGAATAAACGCGTTAAGATTCAAGTTCAGCGCTTTAAAGGCTTAGGTGAGATGAATCCTTCTCAACTTCGAGAAACCACCATGTTGCCTGACACTAGGCGCCTCATTCAGCTTACACTAGAAAACCCGCTGCAAGTTTTTCAAACCATGGATATGCTATTGAGTAAAAAACGCGCACCGGATCGTAAAAAATGGCTAGAAGAAAAAGGCAATTTGGCCAATGTCTAAGGCAGTTGTCTTACTTTCTGGCGGTCTAGACTCTACCACTACTCTCGCTATTGCAAAATCTCAAGGTTTTGAGTGCTATGCATTAAGCTTTGATTACGGGCAAAAGCAAAAATCAGAGCTCAATTCAGCCACTAAAATCGCCAAACAATTTGGTGCTATTGATCACAAGATTATGAACATCTCTTTGTCGGACTTTGGCGGCTCAGCACTCACTGACGACAACATTGACGTACCTGAATTTAAAGAAAGTGACGAAATCCCCATTACGTATGTGCCGGCGCGAAACACTATCTTCTTATCTTTTGCCATGGCTTGGGCTGAAGTGCTCGATTGTCAAAATATCTTTATCGGTGTTAATGCGCTTGACTATTCAGGCTACCCTGATTGCCGACAAGCCTATATTGACGCCTTTGAGAGTATGGCTAATTTAGCCACCAAACAAGGTGTTGAAGGTCAAAAGCTTTCTATCGTCACACCATTAATTGATCTCAATAAAGCTGATATTATCAAAAAAGGTTTATCTTTAGGGGTGGATTATTCACTCACAACCACCTGCTATCAAGCTAACGACAAAGGTGAAGCCTGCGGTATTTGTGATGCTTGCGAATATAGAAAAATCGGCTTTAAGTCTGCTGGAATTTCTGACCCCACTCGATATCAATAAATATTTTAAATTTAGTCTTGCATTGGCTTTGTTTAGAGATAAAATAATAGTTTTAAACCTATTAAGGAAATGACAAATGAGTATTGAGGAAAGAGTAAAAAAAGTTGTATCTGAGCAATTAGATGTAAGTGGTGATATTGATAATAACGCTTCTTTTATTGACGACTTAGGCGCAGACTCCCTAGATACTGTTGAATTAGTAATGTCTCTTGAAGAAGAGTTTGACTGTGAAATCCCTGACGATCAAGCAGAAAACATTACAACTGTTCAACAAGCAATCGACTACGTTAACAACAATTTGTAATTTCCGTTTAGTCAAATAAACGAATAAGGCGCTTTCTTCTTTGAATTAGGCGCCTTTTTTATCTGTTATAGAGAAATATTATGAGCAAAAGAAGAGTAGTAATCACTGGTATGGGCATTGTTTCACCTGTTGGCAACAGTGTGGAAGGGTCTTGGAAAAATATCCTTGCAGGAAAATCAGGCATTAATTCACTCACTAATCTTGAAACCGAAGGCCAGTCAGTAACCTTCGGCGGCTCAGTTAAAGATTTTGAAATTACAGATTATCTTAAACCCAAAGACGCCAAAAAAATGGATACCTTTATCCACTACGGTATGGCGGCTGGTATTCAAGCCATTGAAGATTCTGGTATTGAAGTTACTGAAGAAAATGCAGAGCGCATTGGTGTGGCTATTGGCGCAGGTATCGGTGGCTTAGGCACGATCGAGCGAACAGCAGATCTTTTTAGAGAAAAAGGCGCTAAGCGTATTTCACCTTTCTTTGTACCCTCTTCTATCATTAATATGATCTCGGGCAACCTATCGATCAAATACGGCTTAAAAGGCCCTAATTTCGCCATTGTGACCGCTTGTACGACTGGAACACACAATATTGGTGATGCCTCTCGTTTGATCGAATACGGCGATGCTGATGTGATGATTGCCGGTGGTGCAGAGATGTCAACCACTAATTGTGGCTTAGGTGGCTTTGCAGCCGCTCGCGCACTCTCTACTCGTAACGACGATCCAGCAACCGCCTCTCGCCCTTGGGATAAAGACCGAGATGGCTTTGTACTAGGCGATGGTGCTGGCGTTGTAGTGCTTGAAGAATTTGAGCACGCCAAAGCACGTGGCGCCAAAATCTATGCTGAAGTTTCAGGCTATGGTATGAGTGGTGACGCTTACCATATGACACTACCTTCAAAAGGTGGCGAAGGTGCGGCGCGTTGTATGAAAAATGCCATGCGTAATGCTGGCGTTAATGCCGATCAAATCGACTATATTAATGCACACGGCACCTCAACACCAGCCGGTGATCAAGCTGAAACCGATGCAGCTAAATTAGCCTTGGGTGAGCATGCTTACAACATTGTGATGAGTTCTACCAAATCAATGACGGGTCACTTGTTGGGCGCTGCTGGTGGTATTGAGGCTATCTTTACAGCGTTAGCCATTAGAGATCAGGTAGCTCCACCGACGATTAACATCATCAATCAAGACCCTGATTGTGACTTAGACTATGCTGCGAATGAAGCTCGAGAAATGAAAATGGATTACGCTATTTCTAACTCATTCGGCTTTGGTGGCACGAACGGTACGATCTTACTTTCTAAGGTTTAACCTTACTTTTCAACCGTTAAATCAACGCCTTTAATTTTGTCAGCATCACTGACTAGTTCTGCGCCAAAATCATAAATTTTTACCGCACCGTTTTGTACGCTACTCATTGCCGCTTCTTTGTTGATTACTAAAGACCAACTCTCATCCGTTGATTCAAACTGAATCGCACCACCAATTAACGCCAATGCCACAACCACACCTAATAAAAATTTAATCATGATTCAAACCTTTGTTGTTTAATAATAAAAATGATTTTACCTACTTAAACCCAGCAATACCGTTTGATTTAAGTAGCGCCCCAGTTGTCGGCTGCTCGCCTCTAAATTTAACATACTGCTGCATAAAGTCCAGACTACCGCCTACTTCTAAAATGTTATGCATAAATGATTGAGAGGCCTCTGAGCCAATACCACCCTTAGATTGAACATAATAATATGCATCTGCCGCTAAGACCTCTGCCCACTTATAACTAAAATACCCTGCTGCGTAACCACCGCTAAATATATGCCCAAAGGTATTTAAAAATCGACTTTCATCAACACTCGGCATTAGCGCTGTTTCAGCCCTAACTTGATCTAGTATTTCATAAGTATCTTGATCGGATAAATGCGTACGAATATCCCACAAAGAAAACTCACATTGGCGCAACATACCCAAAGCTGATTGAAAGTTTTTACTGGCAATGAGTTTTTCATACAGCTCATCAGGCAGCGACTCACCTGTTTGCCAATGCTTAGACAAAAGCTTAACCACATCACGCTCATAACAAAAAAATTCCATATACTGGCTTGGTAGTTCCACCCCATCCCAAGGCACACCGGCAATACCGGCAGCTGACGGATATTCTACCTTAGTAAGTACATGATGTAGCGCGTGCCCAAACTCATGAAACAACGTGACAATTTCATCAAACTCAAACAAAGCCGGCTTACCTTCACTTGGCGAATTAAGATTACAGACCACAAAAGCCACCGGCTTGTTATTACCCATTAAGGCTTGGTAGTCTGCCATCCAAGCACCACCGCGTTTGTCTTCACGTGCATACACATCTAAATAAATACGCCCTACTAATTCACCTTTGCTGGTGATTTCTAGCACTCTAACATCCGCATGATAAGAGGTCTCATCAACTGCTTTAATTTGAATTTGGTAAAGGTTTTCAATGGTACTAAACAAACCATCCAATACTTGTTGCTCTGGAAAAAATGGAGTCAGTTCGGTCTTCTTAAATCCAAATTTTTGCTCTTTTAGTTTCTCAGAATAATAGCCCAAATCCCAAGGCATGAGCTCGATCCCAGCAAAGGCTTTTAATTCGTCTAATTCTCTTTGTGCTTGAGGTTTAGATTGGCCAACCAAATCATCTAAAAAATCAATAATTTGCTTTGGCGACTCCACCATTTTTGATTCAACTGAAAGCTCGGCATAATTCTTAAAACCCAAAATTTGCGCCATTTCTAAACGCAAGGCCAAGATTTCACCCATGATGGCTTTGTTGTCATATTCAGGTGAAGTGATGCCTACTTCCGATGCGCGAGATACATAGGCCTTATAAACTTCTTCTCTAAGTGATCGACTATCCGCATAAGTCATCACATCCATGTAAATCGGTATTTGCAAATTTATCTCGTAACCATTGTCACGCTTGATCTTGGCCAGCTGTTCTTCACCATAACCTTTTAAATCTGCCTTAGTTAGCGATTTCTTCCATTCGTTAGTCGCCTTCAAGCTGTTTTTTGAAAACTGATTACTCAAAATACTCAATCGCTCTTTAATGGCTTTAAATCGATCTGCCTGCTTGCCTTCTAGTCCAACACCAGACAACTCAAACCCTTCAATACTCTCTTGCACAATGTGGCGCTGCTGCTCATTTAAATCTGTATTTTTAAGGTTTTTATAAGCTTCATACAAAGTTTTGTTAGTACTGATTTCAGAATAAAAA
>Ga0209576_1001190_pt1 | contig 13372 bp, 15 predicted proteins | sample SaaInlV_DNA_135m_FD_184686 | JGI IMG/M metagenome (GOLD analysis project Ga0209576, IMG submission 184686) | Marine microbial communities from expanding oxygen minimum zones in the Saanich Inlet - SI075_LV_DNA_135m (SPAdes) (version 2) | ecosystem: Environmental > Aquatic > Marine > Unclassified... | reverse complement strand
CTCTTATCTGTAATAGGACAATTACTTTTCAAAAAAAATCAGGAAAAATGGGTAACACTTTTTCCATTTGATTTTGGGTTTAAAAACTCTGTTAAATATTCCCAAATTTTGTTTTTTTCCTCAGCGCTTAGTTGAGTCATCTTAACCAGGCTTTTTTCAAACTTTTTTTCCAATGTTCCAATATATTTTGCGGACTTGATCAATTCAATTGTCCATTCTTTTGCTCTTCTCAAAGCAACATTTTTAAGATACTTTACCGGTGCTCTAACTGCATTGGATAATATGTCCAATACATTTTGAACAGTTGAAGGCATTTGTTTCCTCAGTTCTTTTTGATCCTTGATTTGTTTTTTCATCTGATCATAATTGTATCGTTCCTGACACAGCTTTTTGTATGCCTGGTCATCTTGGTCTTGTTGGATTCGTTTAAGAATGCCAAAGAAGTATGGCAGGCTTAATCGTTCTTTTTTCCTGTTAACTGCCTTCACAAAAGCTTTTTCTGATTCAAGGATGGCTTTCATATTGTAAAATGGTATTGTTTTCTCTGCTCGTGCGATGGCGGCTGCATCTGCAAAAATTCCCATATTTTTAATCAAACAATGCAGAAGATCAAGCTTGGGTTGATCTTCATTCTGCCAGTTTTTTTTGTCGATTTGATTTTGTAATTTCTGTTTTACATCAAGGCGATGTTTATCAGATACCGGGATAGTCATGCATTCAGCAGGATTTTTAGCCTGTCTTATCAACGGTGACTTGTTTCTCATTTTTATATAGATGGAAACAATCATTTGTAAAACACTCTTTGCCAGGGCTTCAGGAGATGACGAGTCTATATGAATAGACCCCATAACTTTTTTGAGCTGACTAAATGCACCCTCAATCGTGCCGTTCCCTTTCGGATTTGCAGGCCCTGCCGGAACAGGTTTAATATCATGTAAATCAAGAAAATTCATGCTGGCATCACTGAGGTTGGCGGATCCGCTGTCGCAAACCAGGCCAATTGGAGTACCCCATTGCCGGATGTGTTCTTTCAATACCTTGATAAATTCTTCTGAGGTTTCATGGACAGAAATACTGAAAGCTGTATGTGCAAAACTGTTTGTATCCACAGCCATTTCTAAATTCAGCTTTATGATTTGATCATCTATATGTATTTTGATTTCACTGCCATCAATACTTACAAGGCCATTGGGTATCTCCTGCCGGAGTTTTTGATAAAATACCGGTTGCTTCTGACGTGTTTTAGGTGACCTCAAAGCATTGGCTGTAAGGATATCTCCCACAGTTTTAGAGCTTAAAGAAATATCCTTTTTATCAGCCAGCATCCGGCTAAACTCTTTCAAGCGTATCCGATTGCCTTCTGTTTTATAATGTTTGGCAATTTTAACTATTTCTCTGACCATACTCAATGTCACTTTACTTGTCTTGCCCCTTTTGTCCGGGACAATGATGGGGTGCATATTACTGTCAAACTCTTTGTTCCAGCCATTTAATGTGCTTGCTGGAACTAACAGGGAAAACGAGGTGTTTCTTAATCCCAGGTTATGATCACGTAAAAACGTCACAGCTTTCATTTTTTGATCTTGCCCGTAAGTCTTTTTTTTTGAATAAATTCATCAAATCCATGTATCTCCATGGCAAGACGTATCCCTTCATTCTCAACACGAAGATCATTATATCTTCTTAACAGCTTCTGGTGATCAACCTGAAGAGGTACGGAATTTCGAATATTATCCTTATTTTTCGATGTATCTGCTTCATTAACCCATTTATAACCTGTTTTTCTGGATATCTCTGCTTTATCGCAAATCTCCTTTACGCTGGCTCCTTTCGTTATGCCATGCTCCCTGGCAATCTGAGACGCCTTGATTAGTACTTTTACCTCTTCAGAACTCAACTTTCCCATTATGATATTCCCCTCGTCAAATAAATAGGTTTGCCCATAATATGAAGTGCCAAATCACCCTGCGAATCCATCACAAGGTTCACAATGCTTCTCTCTATCCCAATTCCTGAATATGGGGTTTGTTTCGTAATGTCAACACCTTGACTTAAATTTGAGAGTACCTGATCCACCTGTCCATGGAAACGTTCTGCCGGTACCAGTAACCCTCCAATGCCCTGGTGGGTACGTTGGTAGTTGTAATTGTCCACCCATTTTTTAACGGCTGACCTGGCTTCCTGTGCAGTTGAAAAATACTGCTGTTTTAAAAGCTCATATTTGATATTTTTATTGCAAGCTTCAACCTTGCCAAGAGTCTTTGGGTGATGTGCGCTGGCATGGGTATGATCAATTCCGGCCATCTCCAGATATTTTTCAAATCGGTTGATTCCATGCCAGGAATAAAATACAAAACCGCGATCTGTCAGCACCTCTTCCATTTTACCATAGCGGTTCACTGCATCCAGAACAACTTTAATAACTTCATCCATGGAGGTTTGTTCAAGGAGATTCCAGCCAAGAATGAAACGAGAATAATCATCAAGTAAAAGAATGATATATACCTTGAGTTTATTGACATAGAATTCAAGTATATCCATCTGTGCAAGTTCAAGCGGCCGGGATGCTTCAAATCGTTGATCTTCTTTTTTTACTTTTTTCTTGCTTACTTTATACCCATTGGCCTGCATAAGCTTACGGACTGATTTTGTCGAAATTGTAATTTTCTGGCGCCGCAGCTGATTCCTGATTTGCCCCGGACCAAAACCAGGGTTGTTTTCCCATTCTTTCAATACCGCTTGCTCTTTTTCAGAACTGATTTGTTTGATCCCACGACCGGGCTTTGATACCTGATACTCTAAAAATGCCTTCTCTCCCATGATTGCAAGTCGCTTGCGCCAATCGTATACTGTTGTGTAATGAACTCCTGCAACTTTTGCTGCTTCTCTAACGTTTATTTTCTTCGCACCTTTTAAAATAGTAAACTTTTCTTTTTGGGTAAAACTTTTCTTTCGCATGACACTTTCTCCTTTTTAAAGTTTCGGAAAAAGTGTTACCTGATTTCGGTTGATTTTGTTTGATTTCTTACTATCACATACACATAAGTAGTACTACTTATGTTTGTAACTACCTGAATTAATAGTATTAATTTTCACTTTTTAAAAATCGATTTTTACCCATCAAATTTAGCGTTTCGGTATAGTTTTTGCAGCTTAAAAGTGTGATTTACATACTAATAGTGGTGTTGATGGAAAAATCTTTAACGTTATCCTGATGCGACATGCGTTATCCCCGTAAAAACGGGGTCTTCGCAATTGAAACATGATAGATGACTCACGATTTTTCAGTTTTTTTATTTACTCATATATAAGGAGGTTTTAATGCGCAAATTTATTGTTTTTGCTGCTGCATGTTTTATGATTACATGCAGCTTTTTATTAATTGTACCAACTGCTTCTGCGGCTACAAATTACAGCGGGGCTTGGGTGCCTACTCCACAATCAACAAGTACAATGACGATCGAAGCTACAGCGGATACCAATTATTCTTTCGGAATTTATGATTGGGGGCAGCCAAATGATTTTCTAATTCTGGGTAGTGGTTCCGGTTTCCACTATGAAACTTTAACTTTTACTCATATTGAAGGCAGCAGTGTCTGGGATATTGCAACAGTTGGCCATGGCGACATTACCCTTAATGGCTCAAATGAATTCGGATTTTTCTTTTCACCCAACAGTGCTGGATTATTTCCGGAATATCTATATCAATTTGATGAGTTCAGCTCTGCGTCATATAAGTTGTATTGGAATAATCATGAGCTAGTTGTACATGAGGCAAGCCCAGTACCCATACCAACAGCAGCACTTCTACTCGGCTCCGGCCTTGTAGGGTTGGTCGGGTTCAGACGTAAAAGAAAAAGCAGTTAAAACAAAAGCAGAGCCTTTAGAAATAAAGGCTTTGCTTTAATTTTTTTTGTTGATGAGGAGGTTTTTTGAAAAAATTAGTTATATTAGTATTATTATTGGGATCAATTTTGCTGTTTCCCATAACTGCTATGACTGCTAGTGTCACTTTTGATTATACTGCTGATAATATTGTAAATGCCTGGTATGTAAAGGATGGTAGCACAGTGGAACCACAGAGTTTAGGCGTTAACGCCGGCGACTGGTGGTTGAAAGATAGTTTTACTATCAGTCTTACTGCCGGCAGCTCTTATGATGTTATTTGGCAGGCTTCTGATCTTAATACTAGCCCTACGGATGTAGCTGGTTTCCTGGCTTCTATTAGTTCAGCGGATCCCATTTCCGGAAATTTGTTATCTTCAGTTTCCTGGTCTGTAACTACTGACACAACCTGGCAAACTGCAGCATGGGTGTCGGCTACTTCATCTGGTAAAAATGATGGCTCTGCTCACCCCTGGGGGGGGCATATTCACGTTCAGGATGCAACCGGAACCACTTATATTGATGGAATCGATCAAGCCGCAGAATGGATTTGGACAAGTGATCGCAAATCGGATAATAATGTGTTTATCAAAACGACATTCGCGGTAAATTCTGTTCCAGTACCCGCTGCGTTTTGGTTGTTAGGCTCCGGCCTTGTAGGCCTTGTTGGATTCAGACGCAAAAGAAAAAGCAGTTAAAACAAAAGCAGAGCCTTTAGCGATAAAGGCTTTGCTTTAAATTTTTTTGTTGATGAGGAGGGTTTTGTGAAAAAATTGGTTATATTAGTATTATTATTGGGATCAACTTTGCTGTTTCCCATCACTGCTGTGGCTGTTAGTAGTATAACTGCTATGACTGCTAGTGTCACTTTTGATTATACTGCTGATAATATTGTAGATGCCTGGTATGTAAAAGATGGTAGCACAGTGACATCTCAGAGCTTAGGTGATAACTGGGACAATTGGAAGTTGAAAGATAGTTTGACCATCAGTCTTACTGCGGGAAGCTCTTATGATGTTATTTGGCAGGCTTCTGATGATGGTGGTGTAGCAGGTTTCCTGGCTGCTATTAGTTCAGCTGATCCCATTTCCGGGAATTTGTTATCTTCAACTTCCTGGTCTGTAACTACTGAAACAGACTGGGAAACTGCAACCTGGGTGCCGGCTACTTATTATGGTCAAAATAATGGTTCTTCCCACATCTGGACGCAGGTCAATAAAGGACCCATTACCGGAATCGATCAAGCCGCAGACTGGATTTGGACAGATAAAAACGAAACGGATAATAATGTGTTTATCAAAACGACATTCGCGGTAAATTCTGTTCCAGTACCCGCTGCGTTTTGGTTGTTCGGCTCTGGCCTTGTAGGGTTGGTCGGGTTCAGACGCAGAAGAAAAAGCAGTTAAAACAAAAGCAGAGCCTTTAGCGATAAAGGCTTTGCTCTGAACAATGCATGTTTAAAAGATGAAGCTGGGTGCCCTTGAAAATGGCACCCGGCTTTTTAAGGCCTTTGGACAATTCAGCTGCTAAATTATCGGGTTGTCAGCAAAAAGCAGGTCACTTCCTCAAGATCCGTAAATATATTATAAGACATTAATTGATGATTTGTATATTTTCAGGTTCTATCATTTGTGCCATTTAAAAAAGGCTTGCAAGCATAAGTGGAGGAATTTTTAACGGGATCTACATTCCAGCAAAAAAATAAACAAAAATTAATCAAAGGTATTTTCAGGAGTGCTTTTCCATGAAATTAAAGTTCTGTATGCTATTCAATGTTGTATTTGTTTTTATTGCCATGGTCTCAGGTGCAGTTGCGGATGATTATAAAATCGGTGCTGGCGATGTGCTTGAGATCGGTGTGTGGAAAAATGCCGATCTGACCCGGCAGTTGATCGTATTGCCGGACGGTACGGTGCGGTTTCCTCTGATCGGGCAGATTATGGTTGAAGAAAAATCCGTGGCAATGCTTGAAAAAGAGTTAAAGGAAAAACTGGAAAAATTTATTCCTGATCCTGTTTTGACCATCAGTGTCCTCCAGGTCAACTCCATGATGATTTATGTGATAGGCAAGGTGAATCAGCCCGGCAGGTTTGAAATCAGAACCAATATTGATGTGCTCCAGGCCCTGGCTGTGGCAGGGGGGTTAAATCCCTTTGCTAAAGAAAAAGAGATCGGGATTTTCCGAAAACAAGATGGGGAAACTGAAATATTTAATTTTAACTATAAACAGGTTGCAGAAGGTGTTAACCTTGACCAGAATATAATGCTTAAAAGGGGCGATGTGATCGTGATTCGTTAGGAGGATTCATGAAACGGTTCGGACTTATAATTATTGCGGCGGTGATTTTTTTGGGTGGAATTTTTCCTGTTTTGGCTGATCCCATCAAAGTTGTTCCCTTTGTATTTCTTAAACAGGAGTTTTCAGACAATATTCATTTTTCATCAAATAATGAGGAAGAAGACTTTATCACCACGCTTACAGGCGGTCTTGCCGTTAAACAGAAAAAAGAGGTGATGCAAGCAGGGTTTGAAGCAAGGGTTGATAAATTATTGTACCAGGATTCTGACAACCTGGATTCGCTGGATTTGTTTTTTTCAGGCAATGTTAATTACAGGGCAACAGAAAGACTTGGGGTCGGGGCAAAGGTTCAATATTCCGAGGATTCAAGAAGGGACAGGGAGTCTGATACTACAGGTCTGCTTGTATCAGGTGACAGAAATACCAGACGATTTTCTGTATCGTCAGACTATCTTTTTTCAGAAACCACAAAAGGTGATATCTCTCTGGGTTACGGACGGGTTAAAACAGAAGAATCAGGCAGGGTTGAAGATGATGATGATTTTCGTGTTGATATTTCGTTTTCAAGGAATCTGTCTGAAACATACAAGAACACAACGGGGCTTTTAAATTTTAGTTATCTTCGCTATATTTCAGAGATAGAAACAACAACTATGGGACCGATCCTCACAGGATCATTGTTCCAGGACAATACATCTGATATCTTCCAGTTTTCCACTGGATTTTCAAAGGATATTACACAATTGTATCATATCTATTTTCTCGTGGGCGGCAGCTATTCCAAAACAACGGAAGGCTTGAGAGCCAGGCAGACGCTGACAGGATCAGGAATAGTGTTAGGCGAAGTCGTATCTGCTGACCTGGATGACGACAAATGGGGCGGCCTTGTTTCCATGGGTCTTAATTATAATGGTCTTTATTATGATATGGGTCTTTCTCTTTCAAGGGACATGCAGGGTGCAACAGGGACCAATGGCACGGTGCAGCGCTCTTCTATATCAGCAAATATTGATAGAAAAATCAGCGATCAATTTTTCCTTACACTTGATGCATCTTTGCACTTAAATGAGAATGAAAGAAAAAACCAGGCAGATACAGAAGAATTAACCTTTAATATCCAGCCGGGAATCCGGTATGAATTTGCCAATGATCTTACCCTGTCATGTGTTTACAAGTTTACATCTGTTGAAGACAGGCAGAACAAAAGCACACGTGAGCAGAACATAATTTATGTGGTCATTAAAAAAGAATTTGAACTTTTAACCCTATAGAGGCGGATGAATGGAAGAAAATATATTAAGCCCTGGAGATTATCTTGCAATTTTAAACAGAAGAAAATGGGCCCTGATTATCCCTTTTATTTTGATTGTTGCAGCATCCGTTGTAACAGCCCTGATACTGCCCTCTATTTATAAATCCCAGGCAACTATCCTGATCGAACAGCGTGAAATCCCTGCTGAGTATGTCACCTCCAGCATGACAACCTTTGCAGAGCAGAGGATGCAGAGTATCAAGCAGCGGGTGCTGACCTCAAGGCAGCTTCAGGATTTTATCAAGAAGTATAATCTTTATGGAAAACTGCGGGAAAAAGTCACCATTGATGAAATTGTTGCAAAGATGAGAGAGCAGATCAGGCTGGAACCTGTTCATATTGAGGTGGCGGACCGTCGTTCGGGAAGGTCTGCAACAGCCACCATTGCATTTGTCCTGTCCTATGAAGGAGAAGAACCGGCAAAGGTTCAGCAGGTTGTCAATAATATTATTACTCTTTTTTTGAGAGAAGATTTAAAGGTGAGAACAGACCAGGCTTCCTCCACCCATGAGTTTTTAAGGGAAGAGGCGGAAAGGATCAAAGCCAAGCTGACTGAACATGAGAAAGAGCTGGCCGTTTTTAAGAAAAAACATGCCAATTCTCTGCCTGAACTCTTCCAGATGAACATGCAGACTTTAAACAATGTTGAACGCAATATTGAACTGGCAAAGGAAAATCTTCGTTCATTAAGGGAGAAAAAGGAAGGCCTGGAAGATCAGTTGGTCAATACACCTGTTGACCTTGAGTCTTCCATTGTGCAAAGAGAACAAAAAGACGATGATGAAAGACGGCTTGAAGCCCTGAAGATGGAGCTGATCAATCTTAAAACAAAGTTTTCAGATCTTTATCCTGATGTTAAAAAGCTGAAACAGGAAATTTTAAAACTGGGTGCAAAGGTTGAACAAAAAAACAAGGAAAAAGAAAAAACAAAAAAAGAGGATAAAAACGTCATTAAAAATCCTGCTTATGTCACACTTTCCGCAAGGCTGGCAGGGCTGAAATCTGATATTGGGTCTACTAGCAACCAGATCACTGATCTTGAGAAACAGGCTGCTTTATGCCGGGAAAAAATTGCTGCAACGCCGGGTGTTGAGGAGCAGTACAATGCAATTATTTCCGAAAGAAACACTTTAAATATTAAGAATAATGAGATGCAGGCTAAAATGATGGAGGCAAAGGTGGCACAGGGGTTTGAATCAAAACAAAAGGGCGAGCGGTTTACCCTTATTGAATCAGCTACGCTTCCTGAAAAGCCTTTTAAACCCAACAGGCTTGCCATTGCCCTGATCGGTATTGTCCTGGGACTGGGTGCTGGTGTGGGGCTTGCATCCATTATCGAGTTTTCAGATACCTCTTTTAGAAATGCAGAATCTTTAACAAGGGCAACGGGCTTTCCCGTCTTGACCATAGTACCTGTTATTGTTACCCGTGAGGATAGAATAAAAAGTATGGTCTCAAGGTTGATCTGGTTTGTAATTGTTGTGGCGGCAATTGCCGGGATGGTATTTTTATTTGACAAGTATGTTATGGATCTGGATGTTTTGTGGGTCAAAATCATGCGTAAAATTTCTTAATAATGATCCGGGAGAAAGTACAATGAAATTAAGAAAAGCTCTTGATAAGGCAAAGGATGAAAGAAACCTCAATGAAAAGCCTGTTTTGAAACAAACCGGCAACGGCAAAGAGGGTAAGGAACGAAAGTCCCCTGAATATGCACAATCCAACATGTGCCTTCTGGATTCAATGATTACAGAAAGAAACCGGGGAGTCTGTCTGAATCCGGATCCTGATGAAATTGAACGCTATAAAATATTAAGATCCAGGATCAATCAAAGATCGGCAAATAAGCCCATGAATACAGTAATGGTCACCAGTGCCAATCGATCGGAGGGAAAGACTGTTACCTGTATCAACATGGGATTTACCTTTGCAAGGGAGTTGAACCATACCGTTTTTATGGTGGACTGCGATTTTAAAGGTCAGGATATCCACAGGTATCTGGGCATAGAAAGCAAGAAAAGTCTGATTGATTATTTTCTGGATGACGTGCCTTTAAACGATCTGATTATCTGGCCCGGTGTGGAAAAGCTGACCCTGATTTCCGGGGACAGGACGGTTTTTGATTCTTCTGAGCTGCTTTCTTCAGATATGATGGCAAAACTTGTTAAGGAAATGGGAAGCCGGTATAAAGACCGGTATGTCTTTTTTGATGCCCCGCCGATACTGGAAAGGTCTGAAGCGATTTCCATGGCTCCTTTGATGGATGGCATCCTCATGGTTGTTGAGGCAGGGGTTACATCAAAAAAAGATGTACAAAAGGCAATCGAGCTGCTGCCCAAAGATAAATTTTTAGGCTTTGTTCTCAATAAGCATGGGTAGAAAACAAGGATAGAAAACAAGGATAGAAAATGAGGTGTTTCAGGAATCATACTTAAAAGTTATAAACTATGACATTATTTTCCAGTTTTAGCACATTAATTTCCTAAGTAATACTACTTATAAGTACCTGAAAACACTGCTATATAAGGCTTTTAAAAAAGCTAAAATCTGGCGTATTTATTGCATGTAATAATGGGTTTAATGGTTTAATGGGGTCTGACCCTACTAAGCTATTGGTTTTACGAATAATATTGCCTGAAATACAGGCTGAAAAGCGCTTAGAGTGGACTTTTTGATACTGAAAAAGGGTATTTAAGAATAAAGGAGGATACATTGAAAAGAATAAGAACAAATCGAGGCTGGTTTCAGGGATTGTTGATTGGTTTGGTGGTTTTGGGGTTAACTGGAAACGCTTTTGCCGCCTTATCCTATGTGGATATTATTGATTTTAAGGCTGATGGATATATTAATGGGATGAATTCTGAAAAAGTCGAAAAAAATGTTAACACCTACCTGAATATAGGCTCCACAAATCCAATTGATGTGGGATTTATACTTGATGGCTCTATCATTGACAATAAAATTAAACCATTAACATCTGGAACCTGGGAATCAGTTAAGGCTGTTAACTATATAGCTATTCATGCAGGAGGTGGTCATTCTATTAGTTTGTTTGAGGTAGAAGAAGAAGATGGTCTTTTCTCAGGTATCTGGAGTACGCCAACATATGTCGATGAGAAAGGCAAGACCAAAAACCATGATCTATCTAATCTATATCTTTTTGAAAAGGCTTCAGCCGTGCCTGTTCCCGCTGCTATCTGGCTCCTTGGTTCCGGAATAGTTGGTCTGGTTATGGTGAAAAAACGTAAAGACCAGATTTAGCTGGTGCCTGTAGAAGTCAGTTAATGTAGTCCAATATTGAGAATAATAAAAATTATAGTGAAAATGAGGAAGTAATGAAAAAAATATTCATGTTTTCAGTATTTTTCTTTTTAGCAGCATGGGTGTTGAGCACAACAAGTGCTTTAGCCACTTCGTATTATTTATATCATTCTTATGGTGGAACCTATCATGATGCAGAAAAGAGCCCGAGTATTCCAGATGACGATTCGAAGATGTGCTGGGCTGCTTCCGCTGCCAATATTCTTGCCTGGACGGGATGGGGCTACCCGTCTGGTGAATCCTTCCACAATGAGGATGATATTTTTAAATACTTTCAGGACCATTGGACTAATGTTGGAGGAAATCCCTATTTCGGTCTTGACTGGTGGTTTGATGGGGTAAATGATTCTCAGGGCGTGGCTGGCTGGTCTCAAGTGGATGATGAGGGTGGTGGGTTCTGGACTGATAAATATTTTTCAAATTACTATCTATCTTCTAATAGTGTTTCGGAGGCTATGAATAACATCGCATTACTAACAGTCAACGGTTACGGAACCTCTCTGGGTGTCATCAATGGAAATACCGGACATGCCATAACTGCCTGGGGATTTGATTATGATTATAATGATGCTACTGACACTCTCAGTTACGATGGAATCTGGGTTACGGATTCAGATGACAATATGGATGTAACAGATCCAGCAAACAGCCTGGTGTATTACGACGTTTTCTATTACCAAGGTGCCTGGTTCCTTGAGAACTTCTACGGTACAGATTCCTGGTATATAAGCGAGGTTCATGGTCTTGCCCAGATGCCAGTCCCCGTCCCGCCAGCAGTCTGGCTTTTAGGCTCTGGTTTGATAGGGCTTGTGGGTTTAAGAAAAAGACGAACTGCATAAAATTTTATTCCGAGGTCTGACCCTTCCAAATTCTTGTTTTTACAAATAATATCGCATAAAATATGGAGCGAAATGGTCTTAGCGCGTGCTTTTTGACGCTGAAAAGGGGTGTTTAAGAATTCGGTATAATTGGTATAATTCTCGGTATTAGATTGACGTTACCGTTAAGAATAAAGCAGCAGTTTTTACAGCTTTAATTAAATCATAGATAAGCTGAATCATGATCATGATGTAACGATAACAGGCGCAGCCATGAGCCATCACGATATGCTATTCCCCGAAATCCCTTGCCAATTCGAAAACTGTAAAGTTTGTTACCGCCCGGGCCTTTTTGTGATAGGATAATTTCCCATTTTAGACCATAATCTGAATATACCTGTTTCCATGTCATATTTGCCAATTTTCGCAAAGTATTGAGGGTATTGTGTTGATTACTTTTGGACAGCTTGAAAAGCAGGCGTTGAAAAACAGGATTGTTCAAATCTAAACGTATGTGTTGATGTATTTTTTGACTCATCATTTGATCCGGGCTTCTAATGCCTCAAAGTCTGTATCTTCGGGCGAATTTTTCTCTGCCCAGGCAATTGCTTTATTGAGTTTGGTTTGGACATCCGGTCTGTGAAGCCAACTTTCATTATCGGGAATGAAGCGACCCAGCTTGACAATCCAAACCCCTGTGTCAATTTCATCCATCATTACGGTTTGGCCTGCAAATTTTTTGCCGAGGGAGATCTGTCCGCTGCGTCCGACTGTTTTTATAGTGTTCATAAACTCTCCTGTGATAAATATTATTATGTATGATTTACGATAGCACGAATGCATGATAAGTCAAGAAAAATAGAGGCTGGCTTCGGTAAGATCAAACAGTCTCTACTTAATTTACTTGGTAATGCGATTAAGTTTACGGATAACGGGGGAGCGTTTTTACATTTTGCCTGCCATTGCCGCCTGTAAATATAGCTGCCACACTGCAAAAGGAGTAGCAGGGATGTATAATTTTATAAGGGCATTTAATCTTATTGAGGGCATCGAGAAAAGTGCTGCAAATAGCAGCGTGGAGACGACTCAGGTTCTGAGCAGTTCTCTGTTACAACATATAAATCAAATCCGGAAGGAAACAGCAGGGGTGAAAAATGTACACTGATTTTTTTGGATTTACAGAAAAACCGTTCAGCCTGGTTCCCAATCCCAATTACCTGTACTTGAGTTATAAACATGGGCATGCACTGACCTTTCTGGAGTATGGACTTGCGGAAAAGGTCGGATTTGTCATGCTCACCGGTGAAATCGGCATTGGGAAAACCACGCTCATAAGACATATGCTGAACAAGATTGAAGACGATATGGATGTGGCTGTTATCTTTAATACCAATATCATGTCCACTGATCTGATCCATATGATTCTTGATGAATTTGAGGTTGAGTATACTGACGGTATCGGCAAGGCAAAAGCCCTTAATATTCTGTATGATTTTTTGATTGAAAAATATGCAGACAAAAGAAAAGTTCTCTTGATTATTGATGAGGCTCAAAATTTGTCGGATGAGGTGCTTGAAGAAATCAGGATGCTTTCAAATCTCCAGACTGACGAAGATATGCTGTTACAGATAATGATCGTGGGGCAGCCGAACCTTCGGGACAAGATACAGGATCCCGGGCTTGAGCAGTTTGCCCAGCGCATCTCTGTGAGTTATCATCTTTCTGCCATGACCCAGG
>Ga0209576_1001163_pt1 | contig 13630 bp, 14 predicted proteins | sample SaaInlV_DNA_135m_FD_184686 | JGI IMG/M metagenome (GOLD analysis project Ga0209576, IMG submission 184686) | Marine microbial communities from expanding oxygen minimum zones in the Saanich Inlet - SI075_LV_DNA_135m (SPAdes) (version 2) | ecosystem: Environmental > Aquatic > Marine > Unclassified... | reverse complement strand
AACCAGTAGAACCAGTAGAACCAGTAGAACCAGTAGAACCAGTAGAACCAGTAGAACCAGTAGAACCAGTAGAACCAGTAGAACCAGTAGAACCAGTAGAACCTAACTCAGACTCAGAAATATTAAAAGCTCTAAATAATTTAAGAAGTAATATTATAGAAGCTAAAGGTAATCTAAAAACAAAGTTTAATGCTTTTAAAGAAAATATTAGTTTCTTAGATAATGAGTTTCTTATTAAAGAAATAAAAAATAATGATAACAAAGGTTTAAAAAATATTTATAATTTATTGAAAAAAATAAAGAATCTTTGACTTTCTGTTAAACTTGATAAAGAAATATGAATAGTCGCATATGATTTAAATGATAATCCTTATTTTAAAACAATTATAGATAAAGTGGAAGGTGAAAATATTAAATTTCCTATAACTTGAAAAGCATCTTTTGAAACAAAATATGCTGGTCAAAAAAATATTATATTTCATGTATATAATATGGATATTAAAATTAAAGAAAATATGAATTGAATTATACCTTCTAAGGATTGAATGAATATTAAAAATTCAGAATGTCCTGAAGATAAGAATCCACCAGAAAGTATACTTAATGATGATCGGGTTAGATGTGTACCACTAGAAATAACTCCAATATCTGAGGTATGAGATAGAGTTGAGGTAACCTTTATTGTGAATGAAGATTGAATATTAACTTTTAAAGCTTCAGATATAGTAGAATCATGAAATCCAGTAAATATTCCAATAGATAATTCTAGCAATGTTAGTTCAAATTTATTGAAAATACGTATCTTGATGAATACTTTGGAAAATAAGGTTAAAGAAAAAATGGATGAGATATCATGATTTAAAAAATGGTAATAAAATTAGATTTAAGATTTATTCTTGAATCTTTTTTGTTTGATTTTAAATGGTTATTTTATATAGTAAAAATATTAATATATTTAATTACATAATTATGAGAATACCTATAATTTTACCAAGCCTTATTACATGAATTATTATTTACTATATAAGTAGAATTTTTCTTATGATTTTTATAGAAGATAAAGAAAAAAGACATACTATTTCTTATATAATTGCAATAATATGATGAATTTACTTTTGATTTGTTTTTTGGGAAGATAGTTTTTAATTATATTTTTTTATTTCTTAGTTATGAGTTTATCAAAATTATTAATATTTGTTTTATTTTTATTTGCTAGTTGTAATTCTAATGTAGTAATAAAAAATGAACAAAATATGATAGATAACAATTGAAATATTTCAAATAACTTAACAAGTACTATTTGATGAATTTCAAATAATATGTTAGAAGATATAATTAATGAAGTAGATACAGAACAAATTGATGATACTATAATAGATAACTCAATTACTTATTATGTAAATAGAATAATAGATTGAGATACAGTTGATATAATATATGATTGAGAAAATACTAGATTAAGACTTATTTGAATAGATACTCCTGAAAATACTACACTTAGAAATGGTTCAATTGAATGTTATTGAAAAGAATCTAAAGATTATTTATATAACATTTTAAATTGAAAAAAAATTAGTATTGAATTAGATAAAACTCAATGAAAGTTTGATAAATATGGAAGATTATTAGTATATATTTTTTTGAATGAAGAAAACATTAATAATAAAATTATTAAGGAATGATATGGTTTTGAATATACATATAATAAAGCATATAAGTATATTGATTTATTTAAAGTATCTGAACTAGATGCTAAGAGCAAATGAATATGATTATGGTCTGAAGATACATGTAATTGAAATAGGACAGTTAACAATGATAATATTATAGTTGAAAATAAAAATATAGAATGTAATATAAAATGAAATATATCATATACTTCAAAGGAAAAAATATATCATAGACCTTGATGCCAAAGTTATAAGCAAACGAAAATATCTGTATCAAAATGAGAAAGATGGTTTTGTACTGAACAAGAAGCAATTGATGCTGGTTGGAGAATAGCAGGTAATTGTAATTAATAAAATAATGTTTAATTCAATAGAAAATTATATATGGAAGTCTAGTAATAGAATTTTATTCTTGTTTATAGATTGAAAAAAATAGCACCAGTTTTAGTAAACCTAATGCTATTAAATGAAAATGTATTATATAGTAGTTTATAGTAAACACTATTATTTATTTTACTTTTTAATACACTAATTTTTACTTATTAGGATTAATACTAAGATTATAAATATTGACCATAATGGTCAGATAGAAATAAAGAAAAATATAAAAATTATTATAGTAAATAAAAATTTTAATATTGAAAATATTATTTCACCCCATTCTATACCTACTCATTCATATTCTTCAATTTGTATATTTTGATATTTATAGTTATCAATTAACATTTTTTTATAATGATTAGTAGAGTTTATTTCTCATTCTTCATTAAAATATATTTTAACAGTTTCAGTTTCCATAAAGATTGCCCTAAAAGGTCTATGTATTGAAATTTCTCATATATCATAATTTATATTATCTATTATAAATTCAGGTTTATTTACTTTTAACCATTCTAGATATTTTTTTATATTATCTTTAGTTTTTTTTGTTGCTTTCTTTCTATAAAAATTTTTAACTATTGATTTATCTTCCAAATCACAATCTAATATTTGTCATTCTTTATTGAAACTTATATATATAAACTCTTTTGTCGTCCAAATTCATTTAATTTCATAATATATTATAATTTTTTGTGAATTTTCATTAATATTATTAAATTTGTATTTAGGATAATTTTTTGTTAACCATTCTATATAGGAATTTAATTTAGAACTTAATTTTTTATTCATAATTATTATTTCATATAATATTTTCAATCAACCCCTGTAAAATTACTAAATTCTTCTACAAGTTTTGAAACTTGTTTTTCATTTAAAGCAAAATTAGATAATTTATAATTAATTTCTTTTATTTTATTTGGCTTACTTAATACATTATTTCTATAGAAATAATGTATTAAATCTATAACTAAAATCCAACTTAATAAAAATCTAGTACTAATTAGAATAAAAGCTCAAATATAATCTCATAATTTTTCGTTTTCAGGTATGTCATATGAATAAAAGAATATATTATATCTTATTCAAATTATTTTTAAATTTCAGTATTTTTGTGAAGTTTTTATAAATATTCCTATTATAAGAATAATAATATATAAGAATATTGATATATATACTCAATATAAATAAAAATTTTTCAATATTAATAAATATTCCATATGTTTTTAGCTAAAATTTTAAATTACTAATTATTTACAAGTTCAATATTAAATATAATTATTCAATCATAGTGTAGTTTTTTAAGTATAATTAGAGATTATCATAATTATTTTAAAGGCTCAATATTTTTGTTTACTATTACTATTTAATCATTCGTTATAAATAACTTGAGCTCTTTGTATAAGAGTTGATAAAATAAAAATTATCATAAAAAAGCTAATTATGTAATGTTTAATAAATCAATTCCTTATATGTTTTTGATATTTATGATATACAGAAGCAATTTTAGCTATTTCTGAAGAGCATACTTATATAATTTTAGATTTTAATTATTCATAGTTTTAAATTAATATTATATATATGAAAAATAATCATATTAGAATAGCTATTCAGAATGTTATTATTCAAATTAATGTTATTAGTTTTTGGTATCAAGTTTTATTTATCCAATCAATTTTATCAAAGAATAAAACTATACTATGTCACCATGAATATAATATGAATAATATTAAAATTTGATACATGGTATTTTTATAAATATTAAATTATTTTATATTTTATATTTTTATAAAAAAATGTAAAGTTAAATGTTACACATATCCTTTTTATAAATTTTTAACCTATTTTTTAAATATTAATTATAATAAATTTATATTTTTATATTTTATTTATTTGTAAATTTAATTATAATAAATTTATATTTTTATATTTTCATATTTTATTTATGATATTATATATTTTTTATACATTAATTATTATTATTAATTTAATAATATTATATTATATTTTTATATGAAAAAAAGAATTGCTTTTTAATATAAAAAACTCAATAGAGCCTAAGTTTTTAGAAATAGCAATTTCACCAGATTCTAATAAGGTTATTTTATTAGCTATTGATATATGGAGGTTAGAAGAAAAAATTATAAATACTAGTGAAATAGATATTAGTAATAAAGAAAAAATAAATAGTAGTATTACTAGAATTAAAAAATATGTTGACGAAAACAAAATAATAATTAAATGATTTACATGAGAAAAATACTCTAATGAAATAAACATATATGAGTTAAAATGAACTGAATCTACTAGTGAAAAAGGACAAGATAATATTATTAAAGATACGATAGAGCCTGCTGTTTTTATAGATTGAAAAGTTATAAAAAAAGCTAAAATAATTATTTATAAATTTAACTCTTAATTAAATATTAATGTCAACTATACAAATATGAATAGATTTGTGAACTACAAATTCAGCTATAGTTTATAATAACTCGTGAAAAATAGAGGTAATAAAAAACTTTGAACTAGATGATTTCACTCCATCTGTTTTTTGATATGATAAAGCTAAAAATTCTTTAGTTTGAAAAAGAGCATATGAAAAATTATTTAAATATGCTGATAAAGATGATATACAAAATTTTAAAGCAGAGGTAAAAAGACTTATGTGATCACCAGAAATAACTTTTTTCCCTAGAGTAGACAAAAATATGAAGGCTGAAGAAATCTCAGCAGAAATTCTAAAATATTTAAAATCAACGGTAGTAAGAAAACATCCAGATGTTAATACTACTTGAGTAGTAATAACAATACCTGCTCATTTTTCTACGCTTGAGTCTGAAGCTACAAAAAGGGCATGAGAATTAGCCTGATTTAAGCAAGTAGTATTGTTACAAGAACCGATAGCCGCAGCAGTAGCATATTGATTTTGAGAAAAAGATAATACTAATTGGCTTGTATATGATTTATGATGATGAACATTTGATATAGCTATAATTCAATCGCAGGATTGACTTTTAAATATTATTTCTAGTAAATGAGATAATTTTTTAGGTGGAAAAGATTTTGATTGGGCAATAGTAGATAATATATTCATACCAAAAATATTAGAAAAATTTAACTTATTAAATTTTAATAGATGAAATGAAAAATTTAAAAATATTTTTAATATACTAAAATGATTGGCAGAGAATACAAAAAAAATGTTATCTTATGATGATGAAATAAACCTTGAAATTGATAAAGTATGATCAGATGATAACGGAGAAGAAATTTATTTAAATATAACTATAAGTGTAAAAGAGTTTGAAAATTTAATAAAACCATTTATAGATAAATCTATAAGTTTAACAAAAGAAACTATTAATGAGTCTTGAATAAATAAAAGTTCTATTGAAAAAATAGTATTAGTATGATGAAGTACTCAAACACCATTTATAATAGAACAGTTAGAAAAAGAATTTTGAATAAAAACTGACTCTAGTGTTAATCCTTTAACTGTTGTTGCAGAATGAGCTGCTATATACTCATCTACTCAAATAATTAAAGATGAATTTAAGGAAGATAATAATAAAGTTTCTATAAATTCTTATAATATTAATATAAATTATGAACCAGTAACAACAGATGATGAAGAAATTATTAGTTGAACTATCGATGGAATAACGGAAAATGAAGAACTATATATACAAATTCAAAGTGAAAGTTGATATTATTCTAGTAATAAAATATTAGTAAAAAATTGAAAATTTCTGGCAAATATAAATATAGAAACTTGAAAACCAAATATTTTTTGGGTTTATTTATTTAATGATAAATGAGATACATTGGAATTAAATAATGACAATTTTATTATTACTCATTGATTATCGGTAGGTAGTATTCCAATTCCTTATAATTTATGAGTAGCTATTAAAAAACAAAGTGATACATTAAGTTGGAGTAATAAAATGCATTGGTTTTTTGAAAAGAATGATAAATTACCCCTATCTAAAACTATTGAATTTAAGACAACAGAATTATTAAAAAAATGAAGTGATGATAATGTTCTGCCAATAAAAGTTTTTGAATGAGAATCGGATAATCCAGATAGAAATATATTTATTTCAGATTTATGATTAACTTGAGAAAAAATACCTTATGATTTAGACAGTTGAACTCCTATTGAAATTAGTATTAATATTGATGAATCTAGACAATTAACAGTTAGTGCATATGTAGCATCTATTGATTTAAGTTTAAATGCTCGTACAACAATTTTAGATGAAAATATTGATATTGATATTTTAAAAAAGGATTTAAAAAATGAAAATGAAAGATACCTTAAAATAAGGCATTCTTTGACTCCTTCACAAAAAAAAGAATTCGATCAAGAAATTTCATATTTAGAAAACTGAATAAATAGTTCATGATATGATGAAGATGAGAAAAGAAAAGCTAATAAAAAATTAAAAGATTTTAAAATAGGGCTTGATAGTTTAGAGAAAAGTTCAGAGTTAGACATTTTAATATTAAAATTTACGAATTTAATAAAAACTTTAGATGAATTTGTTTTAGAACTTTCTAATTCTGAAGATTATAAAATACAGGAATTAATTGTAAGATATAAGACTATTAAAAGTGCTTGAGATAAAGCTGTATGAGATAATGATAAAATTCTATTAGTTTCAATTAATGAACAACTGGAATCATTAGTTACTAATTTATTAATGGAATGAATTTCATGGTGGCAAAATATATATAATGATTTAAAATTTGGGTGATATAATTTTACAGATAATGAAAATGCTGAATATTATTTCAAAAAATGAGAAAATGCAATCAAAAATGATGATAAAAATTGATTAGAAGAATGTGTTAGGAACTTAATGAATTTATTACCAAAAGATGAAATGTGAAAAGTAGAATGATGAAACCTATCTTGAATTACATTTTAATAGAATAATATGATTTTACAAAACTCATACAACATTCTTTGATTAGATATAACTTCTACTCAAAAAGAAATAACTAAAAGGTGAAAAGATATTTTAAAGTATCTTGCTATTTGAGAGGTACCTTTTTTTGAAAATGATTTAGATTTAGTTGAAGAATTTAGAAATGAAGATTATATAAAAAAATCAATTGATAACTTAAGTAATCCTAAGAATAGACTTATTGATATTTTTTTCTGGTTTGAAATTGAATATGAAGAGGATAAAAAAATTTTTAATTTGATTAATAAATGAAGTTTTGCATCTGCTATCACCCTGGTAAAAAACTCTAAAAATAAAAAAAATTTAGCAATATTGTATAGTCTTATATTACTAAACAAAGATGTATATAATTTAAGGGTAAGATATGAACCTATAGAATTAACTAAAAAATTAATAGATATATTTAAGAATCTATTAGATGATAAATTATTTTGGAAATTATTTGAAAAGAAGTTTTTCTTGTATGATGATTTATCTACTAATAAAAAAATTTTAGAAGATTTTAAATCTAATTTATGAGAATATTTATCAGATTTATTTTATGATATTTCAAAAAACTTATGAGATAATAATGTATTAAAATTATTCAATGAATCATTTAGTTATAAAAATTGAAATAAAACGAATAATGAAATTGATATTATTTACTGAAAATTAACAAAAATTGCTGAAAGATTTGAATCAATTAATATCAGTGAGGATTGAATATTTGATAACGAAGAAAAGAAAATAGTAAGAGCTAATATTAAAGTAATGCAAAAATATTTTAATAGTATAATTGAAATATGACTTTATGATACTTCAAAGACTTTATTAATGAGAGATAGATTAGCTAATAGTATACGTGTTATAACTTTAGATATACATAATAATTTAGGTGATAGAGAAAAGTGATTATCTTTTTTAGAAATAGCATTAGGTATTTGTTGAACAGAATGATTACGACATAAAATAAAAGATGAAATTAATACTATTAAAGAAAATATTATTAATGATGAAAATAATTTTATTGAATTAATTATTCCTAAAACATTATGAGATAAAGAATTATTATTCGGATCAAATAAGTTAACTTATGACGGGTATGAATGTAATTATAATGATATTTTAGAGTACAGTTTTTATTCAGTGAAAAATTCGTTTAACTGAGTTACAACTTGAACAAGCTATAGTATAAAATATATCTTACCAAATAAAACAATAAAAATTGAATTTTCATCAACCTTATTTAATGCATGAAATGATGCTAAATCTGAATTATATTCTAAAATTGTTTGAGTGTCAATATCATTAATTGAACCATTAATAATTGAGAAAATAAAAAAGAATATTTTTATTGATAAGAATAGTTATCAGATATGAGATGTAACATTTACTGATAAATGATATTATATAAAAGGTTTCTTTGGTTGAGAAACATGGGTTTTATGGTGAGAAGAGACTTATTGAACCCCAGTTTTTGAAGCTTGATTTGTTTGTTTATTTATTGTAAATAATTGAAAAATAAAAAATTTAACAAATATTAGTATGGAAATTCCAAATGCAGTTATCCTTCCAAAGATGGTACCAGAGTTTATAACTTATTATAATAATTAAAAAAAATGGCTAAAAATTTAAAAATTGATACAAGTTTTTTAAATGAAGAAGAAAATACTAATGATTATAAAAAGAATGATACTACAAATAGTTCTAATTATTATAAAAACAAAAATAATAAAAAAAGTAACGATGGTTTTAATTGGTCATGGTTATGGATTATTTTTATAATATTCATATTTATTTGAATTTTCTCTGATGATGATTCATCAAATACTAGTCCAAGTAGTAGTAGTAATTACAATTCTAACTCTAACTCTAACTCTGATAATGATATTATTATGGAAATATGAGAATATAGTTGTTATTCTTCTGCATATTATAAAGCATTATCTCTTCAACCTGATGAAAATGCCTACCAAATTAAAGCTGATGAATTGGATAGGTTAGAGAGTGCATACAAAAACTTTCCTCTTAATAAATATTCTCAATCATCTGTAGATAATTATAATTCAAAAATAGACAGTTTCAATAAAAAACTAGCTGAGCATGAACCTATAAGACTTGATTATAATAGAAAAGTAGATATATATAATAACTATTTGGATAATAATTGTACTAAAAGATACTAATTAAAACAACATGGAAAAACCTATTCTACATAATTGATTTAATATTTGAAATGAAATATATATTTTAAACAGAATTGATAAATTATTTTTTACAGAAGTATATAAAATATCTAACGAAAAATTTTTGTACTTATTTTTAGATATAAAAGAAATTGATATTCTTAATTCAGACATAGAAATTATTAAAATTAAAATTAATAATAGTATTTTTATATGAATTATTGTAGATGAATTTAATATAAAGTTTCTCAATAGTATAAAAGATAGTTTGATATCAATACGTTGATTTAAGAGTATAGCTTGAATGGATCAACTAAAAAATAAATTATTAGAAGAAATAATTATACCATTTAAGAATAAAGAAAAATTTAAAAAATATAAGGTTAGCTTGCCAAATGGATTATTATTTTATTGACCACCATGATGTTGAAAAACATATGTATCATCAAAACTAGCAGAAGAGTTAGGATGGAATTTCATTGAAATAAAACATTCTAGTATAGCATCTCCTCATATACATTGAACTGTATGAAAAATATGACAAGTTTTTGAAAAGGCAAAATTAAAATCTCCAGTAATTTTATTTTTTGATGAGATATCGTGATTAGTTCCTAATAGAACTAATCTCACATGAGATAGTCAATACAAAGAAGAAGAAATAAATGAATTTTTAATTAATTTAGATGATGCCTGAAGTGATTGAATATTAGTTGTTTGAGCAACAAACTATCCAAATAAAATTGATTCTGCAATTTTAAGGACATGAAGGTTTGATTTAAAGTTATATATATGACCACCCGATAAAGAAACTAGAGTAGAAATATTTAGTTATTATCTAAAGTGAAGACCAATAGAACCAAATATAGATTATGATGAACTCGCAGAAATTACTGAGAATTATATTATATCTGATATAGAATTCATAATTGAAAGTGTAGCTAAAAAAGCAGCTATAAGTGATAAATTAATTTCTTATAAAATGTTAATAGAAACTATTAAATGAATCAGTAAATCTATTTCAGATTCAGAGTTAGAGTATTATAATGGTATATATTTTAATGATGATAAGAATGAAAATAAAAGAAAAATATGATTTAATGTACATTAATATTTATAAGAACAGACAAAAACTGTTCTTATTTTTTTGAAGTATAATTTGGATATATTTTATTTATATGATAATATATTACTATATCTTGTAAAATAATTTAAATAATATGAAAGAATGTCCTTATTGTGCTGAAAAAATTCAAGACAAAGCAATTAAATGTAGGTATTGTTGAGAGAATTTTAATAAGAAAGAAAAAAATATTAAAACAAAACAATGCCCATATTGTGCAGAAGAAATTGAAGAAACATCAATTAAGTGTGAGTACTGCTGAGAAAAAATCAATGAAAGTGTTGATAATGATATTAAACAAAAAACTGTTATAAAAAATAATTTAAATGAAAATAAAGTTGAAATTGCAACTAAAAATAATAATTCAGAAATAAGTTATAATTATAAATCATTATTTGATATAAATATTATGTTTGATTATAAATGAAGAATCAATCGTTTACAATATTTTTTAGGGTTATTAAGTTTTTACTGACTCATAATAATTTTTATTCTTATAGATGAAAGTAATACTTCTAGTGACTTAATAGATATGTTATATATATTAGTGTTTCCAGCGTATTATTTTTTGATAACTATATTAATAAGAAGAAGTCATGATATAAACAATAGTTGATGGTTTATATTAATTCCATTTTATGTTTTGTATTTATTTTTTGCAGAATGAAATAAATCAGAAAATAAATTTTGATAGTTTAATAGTAATTAACAAATATGAAAAAATGTAAATATTGTTGAGAAGAAATTCAAGATAATGCAATAAAATGCAGGCATTGTTGAGAATTTATAAATAATAATTCACAAAAATTTAAATGAAATGTAGAAAAAAATAAAGAAGCTAAATGATTAGGATGATGGCTAATATTAATAATAATTGGTTTAATAGTTACTCCTTTTATTTTATTATCATCAATAGAAAGTTTATTCATTTTATGAATAAATGATGGTAGCCTTGCTCAATTAATAACAAATGGAAGCTCGTTATATATAGAATGATATTTTTCTTTATTTATATTTGAAATGTTATGAAATTTATTTTTCGTATTTTTTGCAACGATATTAATATATTTCTTTTTTAGTAAACATAAATTATTCCCATTACTATTTAAAATTTATTTGATTAGTTATTTTATATTTATTTGATTTGATTATCTTATAGCTGACTTAATACCTGAACTATATGAAATAGATGATAACTGAGAAAGCCTTTGAATATTAATAAGAGGTTTCTTTTCAATGATAATTTGGGGTAGTTATATACATGTTTCGAAAAGAGTTCAAAATACTTTCATAGAAACTAATTATAAAAAATACAATGTTTGGTCTTATATCTTAATAATATTAATAGCAATAAGCACTATTTCAGTATTAAGTAAAATTGAATTATCAAAATTAACTTATAACGAATATGAATATTGAAATGAAATATGTATAAATGAATATTGAATAAATTCATATTATAATTGAGAACAAACTGATGAAAGTTATATATGTGATTGTAAAGAATGATATAAGTTTTGATGAGAAAATGATGATACATGTATTTCAATAAAAAATTAATTTTATGAAGAAATGTAAATATTGTTCTAACGAAATTCAGGACAAAGCAATAAAATGTAGATATTGTGGGGAGTTTATTGAGGATGATTCTAAAAAGACTAAATCTAAGTTTACAAAAAAAAGAAAATTTAAATGATTTTTTATTAAGAATAGATTTAGTACATCTCAAATTAACAGAGCTATAATTATTTTAATATTAATTATACTATTCTTCATATCTATATATATAGTCAAATTAAATGGTAGCTTAAATAATAATACAAATACTAATCTAGACGTCAAAAAACAAGAAGAATTGTTAAGGTCTATTGTTAGTATAATTTATAATGATTGATGATGAAGTTGAATTATCTTTACAAAAGATGGTTTATTAATAACAAATAATCATGTAATTGAAGATGAAAATACGGGTATGTCAGTATGAGAAATAACTGTTTGTATTTTAGATGATATTTGATTATTGCCAAATTGCTCATATACATGAGATTTAGTAATTAGAAATCCATTATTAGATTTAGCAGTAGTGAAAATTAGAAATTTTAGTACATTAAATTATACAAATTTATTTGATTGAAATAGTATTAATACTTCAATATTTTGAAAAACAATAAATATCTATGGTTATCCTACTCTATGATGAAATAAAATTACTATTACAAAATGAATAGTTTCATGATTTGATGAAGAAAATAATATAAAAACTGATGCTGAAATAAATTTTTGAAATTCTTGAGGTTGAGCTTTTTTATTAAATAAATTCATATGAATACCTAGTAGAATATATTCTACTGCAGATTGAAAAATTTGATACATTATCCCTAAGAATAAAGTTTTAGCTTGGTTTTATTCAATTACAAAAAATAAATTTAATATTAAATCTATAAGTTCAAACTTTAACGATACTAATTTAGTATTTAAGTGAAATAATATTTCAGGAGAGTCAAGTTTTGATACTCCGTATTATGAAGAACTTTCAGAAAAATTACTGGATTTGTTTAAAATATATAACGATAGTTGTGTTGAATCATTTTGATCTAATTCTTATTTTACTTTAGAATTTAATGAAGAATGAACACATTTATGCGATTGTAGTGAGTGATATGAATTTTGACCAAATTATAATGACCCATGTACTCTTGTTAAAAGTAAAGCTTATAGCAATGAAACTATAATAAATTATTATAAATAAGAAGTATGGAAAGATACCACCACATGATTAATGTGGCAAATAGAATTATTATATGTTTCATCACGGGATGAAGCATATAACAAGGCTTTTAAATCAACATTATGAAACTATAATAATTGGAGATTACCTACTGAAAGTGAAATAAAAACAATTTATACTAAAATTGTTGGTTATGAATAATATTTTTTAAAAACTTGCAAAAGAATATTATTTTAGTATAATATACTTACATAAACTGAAAATATCAAGAGTGAATGTTAGAGAATAGGCTCATTAATACATTCCAGCAACCTGCAAATGTAAGGTGCTACTTCCTACCTGATTACAGGAAAGATATAACCATCATTATTTTTAACTTTCTTGTTTTACAGGAAAGTTATTTTTTGTTTATAATTTATTTACTAATATAAAAGATTATGAATAATGATTATAGTAAAAATAGTGACAAAGAAATTATTGAAATGTTTAATTCAGAAGTTAGAAATAACTGATGGGTTTCAACTAGAGCACTTCATTTGGATTGAATAAGAAGAGAATTTATTAATAGGTGATTTGATTTTTCAGCTATTGGT
>Ga0209576_1001161_pt1 | contig 13645 bp, 17 predicted proteins | sample SaaInlV_DNA_135m_FD_184686 | JGI IMG/M metagenome (GOLD analysis project Ga0209576, IMG submission 184686) | Marine microbial communities from expanding oxygen minimum zones in the Saanich Inlet - SI075_LV_DNA_135m (SPAdes) (version 2) | ecosystem: Environmental > Aquatic > Marine > Unclassified... | reverse complement strand
ATAGTGTTGAGGAATGGATAAGGCCGTTTCAGACTACTAATCAAGAAGAAAATGGGGTATAATGCGCTTTAATGATACATTATACAAAGCTTAATCAAGCATGATCAAAGAAACGACTCCATCGCGAGAGGCGAAGCGGCTAGGAGTGCGCAGCCTGCAAGAGGCCTCCCATATTTCGCAGACAAGCAGGAAGACGCTGGAGAATTGGTATCATAATCGACCGTCGCTTTTCCGTACCGTTATTATCGGGTGCGTTTCAATTAAGCGAACAAACGAAGAAAGTAAAGGGAGCACTTTTGATGGCGGATGATACAGATCGCAGTCTTGAGGATCAGCAAAAAGAATTGGAGCGCAGTATCGCAGCTGCGCGAAGGGATTTACCTGAACTGCATACTGGAGAGTGCATGGATTGTGGTGAGGAGGCGAGTAATTTACGTGAAAGCGTATGCACGCCATGCCGTAATCTGATTGAAGCCAATCGGTTACGATATGCAAGAGTGTGAAGTGATAATACTGTGAATGCTGACAAGGAGCATAGATGGATAGAATAGGCAGCAAGCAGGGAAAGAAACCTAGTTTAGAGCAGGAAACATTGTGGGTTGCAAAAGCTACTGGGTGTGCGTCTGGATATGGGGTGTCCCCAAAAAGAGCAACAAGTGACTTCAATCGAAAAAAAGAGCTTCAAAAAAAAGCATTTTCACGTGCTTCGCTGAACAAGAGAAGATCCTTAAAGCTGGATAAGGTACAAAAGAGAGTAAGCACATTGGAACGTGCGCTTAATGGACCTCCATCCAATAATGACCTGATGAAGATTATTGTTGCAATGATGCTTGCTGGTGACAGCGATCCTTTATCTGCGTTACGTAGCCTTGCTAAAGTAGCTGAGGATTCCGGCGTTTCAGCAATTCGTGGGGACGAACATGCAGGGTATTTCTTTGCAAATATTGATCATGCTGTTGATGTGGTCAAGGTGGATGTCGAGAGGGTTGAGCGCACTTTGACAAGAGGGGCTCTAGCAAAGATGCGAGCCAGTGAGCCGTAGATTATGGTCGCCAAGAAGAAAGCTCCAGCGAAGAAGAAGGTAGCGCCCAGGAAGAAAGCAGAAAGGATTCAGAGGGCGCGCTCAAACATTAACGGAAGGATTTAGATATGTATGGAAAACATGATATAACGTGTAACAGTAAAGAGATGCTTGCAGCACTCGCTCAGGTTGAGCGAGCAATTTCTCATGAGGTTAAAGCAAGTCTAAAAGATGCGTTTGATGAATGGACGGAGACGAAAGAGTTTGAAGAGTATGCCCTGAAGCGTATTGGTAAGTGGGTCAAGAGGGATGGGCGACTAATCTTGAAGAACAGTAAGGATTTATCTGTTGAGTTTTATTTTCAGTACGGAGAAGATTCAATTCTATTTAGTGTTGAAGAGTTATTGTTGGGGGCAATGAAAGACTCATCGTTGATGACGGTCGAGCATGTGATTCAACGGCTAGTATTCATGTTGGATGACTTTAGAAATCAAAGAGACAGATTAAAGTCTGGTTCTCGCAGCAAGCATCTTTACTAAAAATATGATTTTAGAATGTGCCGGAGGTAGTTAATGGTCGCCAAGAAGAAAGCTCCAGCGAAGAAGAAGGCCGCAAAGAAAAAGGTAGCGCCCAGGAAGAAAGCAGCTCCTAAGAGGAGAGTTGCAGCGAAAGAGAAACGTCCTGTAGGTAGGCCGCCAAAGTATTCGAGCGTTGAAGAGCTGGAGACACTGATCGAAGAATACTTCCAGGGTGACGATTCTTTCATGATTGTTGGTGATGGGATCAAAGTTCATGCACCTACTGTTTCGGGGTTGGCCTATCATCTGGACATGAGTACCGAGGCTCTAAGGAACTACGAGCAGAAGGGAGAATTTCTTGCGACAATAAAAAAAGCGAAGCAGAGAGTTGAGATTGCTTTAGAGAAAAGACTGGGGGGAACGGCTCCTGCTGGGACGATTTTTAACCTGAAGAATAACTTTGGATGGAAGGATAAGCAGGAAATCGATCATAACGTAGCAATGAGTCACGAAGACGCGCTGGATCAGTTGGATGGATGACCGGGAGCGTCAGATCAGGGTAAGGATGCGTGACGACTTTCCGTATTATGCAGACAAGAACCTAAAGATTCGTCCGAAAAAAGGTGGAACTAAGGTTTTTGAGCTGAACAAGGCGCAGCTATACATACATGAGAGAGTGGAGCAGCAGAGGCGCGAAACGGGCAGGGTCCGGGCAATCATTCTGAAGGGGCGACAGCAGGGGTGCTCAACGTATGTTGAAGGCCGTATGTACTGGAGGGTTTCGCACAGGAAGGGGATCAGGGCATTTATTCTTACTCATGAAGATGAAGCGACAAAGAATCTGTTTGATATGGTGGAGCGGTATCACGAGTTTAGTAATCCGTTACTGAAGCCGAGCACAGGAGCTGCCAATGGCAAGGAGCTGATTTTTGATAAGCTTGATTCAGGGTATAAGGTGGGGACTGCAGGGAATAAAGGTGTTGGGCGATCTTCAACAATTCAGCTTTTCCATGGGTCTGAGGTGGCGTTTTGGCCGCACGCATCCGAGCACGCTAAGGGTATTCTTCAGGCTATCCCAGATGAAGAGGATACAGAGGTTTTTCTGGAGTCTACAGCTAACGGGGTTGGTAACTTCTATCACCAGCAATGGAAGGCTGCGGAGTCGGGTCGGTCTGGGTATATGGCGATATTCGTTCCCTGGTACTGGCAGGACGAATATGTAAAAAAGGCACCTGCAGACTTTCATAGGTCTGCTTATGAAGAGAAGTTGCAAGAGATGTTTGGTCTTTCAGAGGGGCAGCTTGTATGGAGAAGATCAAAAATCATCGAGCTATCTGCAGGAGGTGCGGACGGGGACGCTTCATTCAAGCAAGAGTACCCAATGACTGCATCTGAGGCTTTCCAGATGACAGGAGAGGCTGGGTTGATTTCGCCAAAAGTGGTGATGAGAGCCAGAAAAGCAACAGTGAGGCCGAGTCATACTCTAGTTGTTGGTGTGGACCCGTCGAGAGGCGGAGATAAGTTTGCTCTGATTCGGAGAAGGGGGCGAAAGGCATACGGTTACGAATATTACGTTGATAGCGCGGTAGACAAGCTGGGGAAGCAGGTTGCAATCTGTAAGAAGGTGCTGGATGGAGAGCGCCCAACAATGATGTTCATTGATGCGGGTGGTGGTGATGCGCTGGTTGATAGGCTGCATGAGCTTGGTTATACTAATGTTCGCGCAGTGGCGTTCGGGTCTTCTCCATTGAATGCGGAGCTGTACAAGAATAAGCGTGCGGAGATGTGGGGGGAGATGGCTGAGTGGCTGAATGATGATAATTTACCTGTGGACATCCCGGATGATGACGAGCTGCAGTCGGAATTGTGTGCGAGTCCGTACAAGCGCGACTCACATGATCGCATTCAGATGGAGGCTAAAGAGAAAATCAAATCAGAATACGGCTTCTCTCCGGACGGAGGTGACGCGCTTGGTCTCACATTTTCTCAGTCAGTTATCGAGTATAATCAAAACGATTTGGAGCCTGAATATTATGGAGATAGCTGATGGCCGAGCAACCAACGTATGAAGATGAAGACTGGAAGAGCATGGTTGAGCAGGTTGAGGGTGATTTGAATCAAGAGTATACTGAATATTCCTTCTCGAACGGGAAGCAGTTCAAGCGTAGACAGGGGCAGTCCGCTCTATACACTGAAGAGGCAGAGGAATAATGCAGATACTTTCAGGGGTTGATGAAAAGCTCGACGGGCTCAATCAAAATCTAGCCAAGGATGTGATGGCAGCGCTGATAAAGCACTATCCAGCATACGAGCAAGGCTGGACTGTTATCGTAAATCAGCGCGGCGGCGTGATCAACATCTTGAACGCGCTTATCTCTAATCAAATGGGGTATACAGTGCTCACTGTCGACTTAATTAGTGATCCTTCAATGAGAAGCGTGATCATGGGGGCTGGCGAGTACCTTGAGAGGTACCGGTTGTCGCGCGAAAAGGTAATTAACGTTGAGAACTCGCTCTCTGATGTGAAGCGTGACTGGAAACACGAGATGGTGGCAGATCGATGATGAATTCAGCTCAAGCCCCTGCAGATGGGGAGACACAAGTGCAGGCAGACAGCGAAGAGCAGCCAGAGTCTAGCTGGTTGGCAATGTCGAGAGATGCCTTTGACACGTCCTGTGATTATTACGATGCTGAGGTCAGAAAGCAGGTAGAGAAGTCAGTTAGCCACTTTCACGGCAAGCACCCTGCTGGATCTAAGTACCTGAGTGCTGCGTATAAATTTAGATCGAAAGGGTTTCGGCCAAAGACGAGAGCTATCATAAGGCGTAACGAGGCAGCTGCAGCAGCGGCGCTTTTCTCTACGGCTGATGCGGTAGACATTCAGCCAGAATTGGAAATGGATGAGGCGCAGAGAGTATCGGCGGTATTGCTGAAGGATTTGCTGGCGTACCGGCTTGATAACTCCATCCCCTGGTTCAAGATAGCTCTTGGGGCTTATCAAGACAGTTTGACTACAGGCACGGTGATCTCTCATCAATACTGGGACTTTGAAGAGTCTAGCAACTACACCCCCATTACCCAAGATGATGGCGAGTATGTGCTGGATGATGAAGGTGGCGTTGCACTGACGGAAGATCGTGAGGTAGTGAGTGATAAGCCGGTCATTGAACTGCGTCCCGTTGAGAACGTCAGGTTTTCACCCGCGTCAGACTGGACGGACCCGATTAACAGCTCTCCATATCTGATTGATCGCTTTCCCATGCACATCGGTGATATCAAGCAGAGGATGAAGCAGGACGGCAAAGGGCAGTCTGCCTGGCATACCCTTTCTGATGGCCAGCTTGCTATGGGGACTTTGGATACGCAAGAGTCTACCCATAAGAATCGCAATAGAACCAATACAGATCGTGATCAGCGGCATAGCGTCACTGACTTCGATATAGCTTGGGTCCACAGAAACATTATCCGGCATGAAGGAAAGGATGTGATTTTCTACACGCTGGGAACCCATTTCCTGTTGAGTGACCCAATCCCATTGAGAGAGGAGTATTTCCATCTTGGGGCTGGTGAGCGTCCATATGTCATGGGGTCGGCTGTAGTTGAGGCGCATCGCACTTATGCGGCTGGCCTTGCTGAGTTGATGGGAAGTCTTCAGCAGGAGGCTAACGAGATCAACAATCAGAGGCGTGATAATGTCGCGTTAGCTCTGAATCGACGCTACTATGCGAGACGTGGAGCAACAATCGATTACAGATCTCTGACTCGCAATGTGCCGGGATCGATTACTTTGGTTGACGATATCAATAAGGATATCAGATCAGATGCCATTCCAGACGTTACGGGCTCTTCCTACCAGGAGCAGGACCGCATCAACATGGATTATGACGAGTTGGCCGGTTCATTCTCGACGAGCTCTGTTGGTACAAACCGTCAGTTAAACGAGACAGTGGGCGGTATGTCCATGCTTTCTGAAGGCGCTAACGCCATCATGGAGTATCAGCTCAGGACGTTCGTTGAGACGTGGGTTGAGCCGGTGCTTAAGCAGCTGGTCAAGCTAGAGCAGGGGTACGAGACCGACGAGGGTTTGCTGGCTATGATGGGTGAGCGTCAGAAGCTCTGGCAGAAATACGGGGTCGATGATGTGACTGATCTCATGCTACAGGGGTCAATGACTGTTCGTGTGAACGTTGGCTTTGGTGCCACCAATCCGCAAAAGAGACTGGAGAAGCTGACGGCTGGCTTGAATACGGTTCGCGAGTTCATGCCTGACGCACTATCAGGAGCAGATCCACAAGAAGTGATTAAAGAAGTGTTTGGGGCTCTTGGGTATCGCTCTTCTGAGAGGTTCTTCCCTGTTTCTGATGAACAAGACCCTCAGGTGGCTCAGCTCCAGCAGCAGATCCAGCAGATGCAACAGCTCCTTGAAGGTAAGCAGCTTGAGCAGCAAGAGAAGACCAAGGTTGAAATGGCAAAACTGCAGGTGCAGCAGGGCAAGGTGCAGATTGATTCAGAGATCGATCAGGCTAGGCTAGGTCAAGATCGAGAGCTTAAGATGATGGATATGGCTCTGAAGCGCGATCTTACAATAGCTCAGCTGCAGGCAAAGCTTGAGATTGACGCGAAGAACGCGGAGTACAAGCAGATAGACGCGGTACAGAGGGTTCAGGCGCAGGAAAGAGAGGCGGCAATCAAGCTTATGGAGCAGAACACACGCCGGATGTCCGAGAAAAACAAGGCGAATGAGCTGAACTTCAAAGCAAGCACCGGGAGACAGGGTATCTAATGGAAGACGCAGATATGCAGTTGCTTGACTCAGCAAAGCTGGGGATCGAGGCTGATAGCTTCAAAAGTAGTGCGCTGTACAGATACCTTCGAGCGCGATCAATGGCTGAGTGTGATGATGCTCTGGACGCATTGATTTCTGCGGACCCTGGCGACGTTCAGGCAAATACGAAATTAAGAAACGATATTCGTGTTGCTGAGGGTTGTTTGGCGTGGATAGATGAGGCTGTTGCAGCTGGGGCTATTGCCGTTGATCAGCTTCGAGAACAAGAGACTGAAGATTAAAGTTTTACAATAGAGCCTACCGACAGGCGGCAAAAGGAGAGTGTGATGTCAAAAGAAGCTACCCAAGATAATTTGGATGCGCGTGAATTTGTTGAAGCCCCAGTAGAAGTAAGGGTTGACAATGACGGTGTAGAGGATAATATTCAGCAAGAAGCTGTTGAAAGTAAAGAAGCTGAGGTTGAGCTTTCACCCCGCGATCAGATAGCCAATGACTACCAAGATCGTGAACATGAAGAAGCTGCGGAAGAGGAGTTGCCAGACGAGGTTGAAGTAAAGATCGATGGCTCCACTAAAATGGTTTCGAGAGAGAAGGTAGAGGGTGCTGGCGGCATAGAAGCCTACCAGAAGCGCGCCTCTGCAGATCGAGCTCTCCAGGAAGCATCTTTGCAGCGTAAGCGTGCCAATGAAGAATGGGAGCGAGTACAGGCAGCAAAGCGAGAACTTCAGCAGCAGCAGGAACAGTTGAAGAAAAGTCCTCCACCAGCAGGCGAGGCAGCCAAACCGAACCCACCAGAAGGCGGTTCAAAAGATAGTGAGTTAGCGCAGCAATACCATGATGCTCTGTTTGATGGTGATAGCAAGAAAGCAAACGAACTTTTACTGAAGATAAACGGCGGGACGCAGCAGGCCACCCCAGCAGTTGACCCAGATAAGATCGTGCAGCAAGTAACTGCAAACCTACAGCAGCAGCAGGAACGCCAGCAGAAAGCGACGGCAAAACGCAATTATGATGAGTCTCTTTTAAAAGGGGTAGATTCGTTTAACGAGGATTACCCAGATATTGCTGGTGACCCGATGCTTTCAGGGTTGGTTGATTCGGAGACAGTGCGGTTACAAAAAGAGAACCCAGACTGGATGCCGGAAAAGATCATCAAGGAAGCAGCGAGTGGGGTACAGAAGCGATTCGTTGATAAGGGCGATGTGAGCTCTTCAAACGTAAGCAAGATGGACCGGAAGCGCAAGACAAGCACACCAAGAGCGGCAAGTGGTAAGGTCAGTAAAAAGACAACACCCGCGCCAGAGTCGAACAAAGATTATGTGCAGCGTCTCCAGAAAGAGCGCGGCATGGGATAATGAAATTTTAGGAGATTGTAATGGGCCAAGTTTGGAATACAAATTCTGCTGGTGGATATATGTACAGTGGAGAACTGTCAGACGTACTGCGAAACTCTTTGCAGCCAATGACGCGCTTCCTTCAGCATTGTGACGCGGAGGATTTTACCGATAAAGGATTGAATTCTGGCGATGCTTTCCAGTGGAATATCTACAGTGATGTAGGTACCCAGGGCGGTGAGCTTGCTGAGAATGAGGCTATGCCAGAGACGTCGTTCACTATCACTCAGGGCAGTGGTACTGTGGCGGAGTTTGGAAACTCTGTGCCGTATAGCGGTATGCTAGATGATATGTCTAAGCACCCTGTTAAGCAGATTATCCATAAAGCATTGAAGAATGATGCGGTTAAGGCTCTTGAGGCTTCTGCTCATACGCAGTTTGCAGCAACACCTCTGACTGTAACCCCGACTTCCGGCAATAGCGCAACAGCTATTACATTGGAGACCACAGGTACAGCGACTGCAACCAACGCTTTGGCGATGAATAACACTCACGTCAAGCTGATTGTTGACCAGATGAAAGAGCGGAACATTCCGATCTACTCTGACGGCAACTATCGCTGCATTGGTCGCCCATCTACCTTCCGTGACTTCAAGGATGATCTTGAGGCGCTGCACTCCTATGTGGGAGCTGGCTTCCAGAGCATTCTGAATGGTGAGGTTGGTCGGTCTTATGAGGGCGTGCGCTTCTTCGAGCAGACTGGAGTTGCATCACAGGGTTGGTCTGGCGGCGTGTCTGATCAGGCGTTCTTCTTCGGTGAGGATACTGTAATCGAGGCGATTGCTGTTCCTACAGAGATCCGAGGCAAGATCCCAAGTGATTACGGTCGCGACAAGGGTGTTGCTTGGTATGCGCTTGAGGGGTTTGCTCTGGTTCATTCTGCAGCTGCTCAAGCTCGAATCGTTGAGTGGGCGAGCGCTGCCTAGTTGGTGTAACCATAATGCTTACTCACTCCATTTTAGGGGGTGAGTAAGTAAGGCTGTTCTAGATAATGTTTAAGGAGATGTGAAAATGGGATATTCCAATCCACACGTTGTAAGTTACAATTTTGGCGAGCATGATTTTGGTGCGGGCGGTGACGCTCTTGCTATCAAGGCTCCTACTGGTTTTGAGAATGGGCGCATTCTGGATGTTGGTGTTGCGGTAACAGAGACGTTCACTGCTGATACCACAGCTGGTTTTGTTCGCTTGGGTACAGCTTCTGATGCAGACGCTTATGCAGAGCTGAATATGGGTACTGCTGCGGATACTGACTATCACAACACGCAGGATGATACTGACGCAATTATCAGTGCGAGCGTTACAAACGCTCAGATTGAGGTTGCTCTGGTTGCTCCAACAGGTGGTACCCCGGCTGGTAAGGGGCATGTTACCGTTGTGATTGGCTGGTTTTAAGTTAAAGCCGGTTATTTTTAGTTAAAAACGCTACTATTTAAGGAGAGCGACAATGGAAGTTAACGAGAAAGGCCTAGTGGAGCAGAAGAAGTTTGATTCTAAGACTCCGCCACGCGGGGAGACCGGTGAGGAGACTCAGCGACCTACCTCCAAAACCGAGACCATGAAAACTGATCGCGGCACTTTCAAAGATAAGTGCTAGTTTAAAGGTGTCTTAGAGAGACAGAAGAAGGGGGGCTGCACTTGTGTTGCCTCCCTTTTTTTAAGGGGAAAACAATGAAAGATACAGAATACTGTGGTTATGAACACTGTGGCTATGAGCCTGTCGAAGAGGTGCCTGAAGGCATGACTTCTGGGCATGATTACTCTATCGGTCGGCCACGCGGAAATGGTTACGCTGCTGACGCAAAAGAGTATAATTCTAAAGATACAATGGATCAGGCTGAAGATGGGTTGATCTCACGGAGACCGCTATAATGTTTGATAAAAATAAGCCATACGGCGAAGTGTTTGGGATGCCGGGTGTACGGTACGTGCAGGATGGCGCTAACTACAGCGCGGATGGAGTTCTTGTGACAGAGAACTCTGATGATGCGGGCGGTGAGTCTGTCGATGAGTCGGGCGAGCTGGACTATGAGAGTATGTCATGGCACCAGCTGAAGAAGATTGTTGCTGCTGCTGGTGGAGAGTATGAGGGCAAGGAGGAGGCTATCGCTTTCCTGTCTAACCTCGATGAGGCGGCAGACTAATGACTTATCTTGACCTGGTGCAGCGTTTGGCCCGGTCTATCGGCATTACAGAGCCATCCACTGTTAGTGGCCAGTCTGATATGGCTGGTAGACTGGTGACGTGGGTGGCTGATGCCGATGAGTTGATTGAGGAGGAATATTCTGATTGGGATTTCCTTCAAGATGAAGCAACAATCACCACTGTAGCAAGCACGCGTGAGTATTCGCTTGCTGATATTGGTATTGGTGTTGGTGATAGCGATATTCTTGCCAGCTGGGATCGGGAGACGTTCATCCGAGACCCCTCTTTGTCTTCTCATCAAAAGCTGACTCAGATCGATTATAAAGAATGGCTTCTTGGTAAAAAGTTGGGGGCCGTTCCTACTGGAACCCCCTCTCATTTTGTTATTAAAAAGGACGGTAGTGTAGTTCTGTACCCTACACCGGACGCTGTGCATACGGTGACGGCAGACTACTATAAAAGGCCTTCCCGCCTTAGTGATGATGGTGATATATCAGTAATACCGGCGCACATGCACAAGGTTATCGTCTACAGAGCTAAGATGTTTTTTGCTGAGTACGAGCAAGATACGATGCTTTATCAGTCTGCTTCTGCTGACTTTAACGGTGCGTTTGACTCGTTGAAGGCTCACTCTTTGCCAGGGCTTGACGCTATGAGTCGTGCGTCCGGCGTTGAAATGACGGTGATCCCAGAATAATGGCTGTCCAATCCAAGTATATCAAGTTTGGCGGGGGGCTTGATCAGCAGACGGCTGTAATGTCGATGAACCCGGGCAAGCTGCTGGCGGCCAAGAACCTGGAGTGCAAGATTGAGGGCGGCTATGCTCGGATACAAGGGTACGCCAAGTTTGATTCTGACGAGGTGCCGGGTGAGGGAGATATCCTTGGTGTTCACATATACAACGGTAAGATTTATGCGTTTCGTAACGCTGTAGGTGGCGCAACGGCGGTGATGTTTGAGTCTGAGGGCGAGGGGTGGACCTCGAAGAAAACCGGGCTTACTCCTGACGGTAGCTATGAGTTTGATAGCTATAATTTCTCAGGCACAGAGAAGATGTATGGTGTGTCTGGCGTTCATAAGGCTTTCGAGTGGGATGGCACAACGTGGACGGATATCACAACGGGAATGCCGGACGATACGCCGGATCATATTGTAGGGCATCAGAATCACCTCTTTCTTGCCTTTGGTCCTTCCCTGCAGTTTTCATCTCTTGGAGATCCTACAGGGACATGGAGCGTTGTCACTGGGGCGGGAGAGATCCTTATTGGTGACGGTATAACGGGATTCGCAAAGGTCGCCGGAGGCTCTACGGGTGCCTTGCTGACGTTTAGCCGAAACTCTACAAGCGTGCTGTACGGATCTTCTGCTTCTGACTTTGTGTATTCTGCGATGAAGGAGTACGGGCGGAAGGTGGGGGCGATCGCGGGGACAATTCAACAGATTGGGTCCAGAGTGAAATTTATCGATGATCGTGGGGTTATGGATTTTGCAAGAAGCCAAGATTTTGGCGACTTTCAGGATGCAGTTCAATCCAATTTGATCAAGAATATTATCAGCACGAAGCGCACAGAGGTAGTTCAGAGTTGCGTGATAAGGGCGAAGAGTCAGTATAGGGTATTCTTTTCCGATGGCTGGGGTGTGGCTGCGACACTGGATGGCAATAAGATACAGGGCTGGACAGAGATCTACTTCCCTAACCCAGTAAAGAAGGTTGTATCCGGCGAGGACTCAACAGGCAATGAGCTTATTGTTTTTGGATCAACGGACGGTTACATTTACCAGATGGAGAGTGGGGACTCATTTGGCGATAACAATATCGAGGCGTATGCGCTGACAGCCTTCACGAATGTTGGTTATCTCCGTAGAGATAAGCGATTTAGAAGGGCTCTCTTTGACATGCAGGCTACAGACGCGACAACTATTCAGGTGCGGCCTGCGTATAAGTTCGAGTCTATCGCTGGGCTTACATACAAATCTCTATCTATTATTGGCGGAAGAGGTGGAGTGCTCGGGACTGGTGTTCTCGGATCGTTCCTGCTTGGCGCTTCAAACATTAACGAGGGAGCAATTGATATCGCGGATGTTGGCGACTTTATTGCTCTTCATATCTATTCGGACTCGTCGACAGATCCTGTTTGGGAGATTGACGGGGTAACTTATGAGTTCATTCCAGGAAGGTTGCGGAGATAATAATGGCAGACAATGATTTTTATAGTAACAGCAAAGTTGACGGCCAGTATTGGACGGCGCAGGATGTTGAGAATGTAGAGAAAGGCTTTGAGCTGCTAGAGGACGCAACAGCGTCGATACTCGAAAAGGATGTGTCTGGAGGGATCGATGTTACCCTGACAAGCACAGCAAAGGCGGTAAGTGAGGAGCGTTATGCTATCCATGTCTTTACAGGCACGCTGACCGGCAACATCAATATTATTGTAAGCACTGCAGAGCAGGTGTACCGGGTATTTAACAATACCAGCGGCGCGTACACGTTGACTATGAAGACCTCAGCAGGAACCGGAATCACCATCCCTCAAGGCGAGAAGATGGCTATGTACTGCGATGGTACCAACGTGGTTGATCGTGAGACTGCGTTCTCTACCTTGAACGTCGGTGATTCTGTGCAGATTGATGGTGTTGTTGATGAAGATGATATGGTCTCAGATTCTCCAACCAAAGTAGCAACACAGCAGAGTACCAAAAAGTATATTGATGATGAGGTTGGTGCTGTTGATTCTGATCTCACAGCTCACCTGGATGATACCGAAGATGCTCATGATGCAAGCGCAATCAGTAGCGTTGCTGTTGGCAACGTCACTTCTCAAGACGTTCAATCAGCAATCGAAGAGCTGGATACTCAGGATACGGATCATGCGGCGTTAACCGAGGCTCATGGGGCGACAGGTGCAGTGATGGGTACCACTAATACGCAGACTGTCACGAACAAGACTCTTGATGCCTTGAGTAATCTGATTGGTGCAAACCATATCCATGTAAAAGTTAGAAACACCACTGCGGGCGCTCTAGGTAAAGGTACGGTGGTGAAGGCTACCGGGTATAACTTGGGGCAAGACTGCGTAGAGGTCGCGGCAACTGCAGCAACTTCTGATGTTGCTTTCGGTGTTTTGAATGAGGAGCTGGCCGTCAATACGAATGGGCTGGCGGTCAATACAGGCGTTGTTGAGAGCGTTGATACATCCTCATTCTCTGTTGGTAATAAGCTCTACAGCGATGGTGCTGGCTCATTCACGACCACAAAGCCATCTTCTGGCCTGTACCAGACGTGTGCATTCGTGCTTCGCAGTCATGCGAATAATGGCCGGCTGTTCGTAGAATTTACAGAGCAGTTGGACGCTGATGGCGAAATCAAGCTTGGGCATATCACAGTTTCTCAGGCGGTGGATCTGGATGCTATTGAGGCTTCGGCTGATGTAACTGATACAGCTAACGTAACAGCTTCAGGTGCTTTGATGGACTCTGAGGTAACTAACCTTGCTCAAGTTAAAGCATTTGATACAACTGATTATGCTACTTCTACTCAAGGTACTACAGCGGATAACGCTTTACCTCTAGCAGGTGGCGCAATGACAGGTGCTATCACTACAAACTCGACCTTTGATGGTAGAGATGTAGCTACAGATGGTGCTAAGCTAGATGCTATTGAAGCAGCAGCAGACGTAACAGACACAACCAACGTAACCGCTGCTGGCGCACTGATGGATAGTGAAGTAACTAACCTTGCAGCTGTTAAAGCATTTGCCACTACGGATTATGCTACTACTGC
>Ga0209576_1001133_pt1 | contig 13869 bp, 14 predicted proteins | sample SaaInlV_DNA_135m_FD_184686 | JGI IMG/M metagenome (GOLD analysis project Ga0209576, IMG submission 184686) | Marine microbial communities from expanding oxygen minimum zones in the Saanich Inlet - SI075_LV_DNA_135m (SPAdes) (version 2) | ecosystem: Environmental > Aquatic > Marine > Unclassified... | reverse complement strand
ACTCCGGATCCCATTCATCCGTTCCAGGAAGTACTAGAATACGTGTTTTGGCACCATGGCTTTTAATGTGGATGATTTCGTCCAGCAGATGCGGAAAATAACCGTAACCGCCGTGCAACCGGAAAATCGCCAGTTTTGCTTCACACAAAACATGATCCGCATAATGTTCTGCCGCGTCCGGATGCTGCAACGGAATGGCCTGCATTAAACTCAGGGTTTGCTCCGCTTTTTTACGGAATCGTTTACCCCAAACCTGTGCCAGTCCGGAAAGTTCCGTATCGGCTGTACTGATAAATAAGATATCGGCAGGAGTTTGAAGTACGGATTCAAGTTTTTTTTCGGAATCTAAATCTCCGGGTTTAGTCGCAATTCTGTGCATTTAATATTTTAAAGCAGGAGTATTTTGGGTTTTTAACAAAGTTATTTGTGTCGCATTTTCTACGACTATAATTATTATAGAGATTATTTTTTTTAAAACATCCTCACATATTCATCGAAAATAAAAATACGGTTTCGCTGATGACCAGTAATTTCTCTGAGTATTTTGAGTCCTGTAAATGCCTTAACCAAATCATTTGCGGCTTTTGTGGAAAGGCCGGTCGTTGTCTGCACATCTTTGATTGTTACTACCGGCTTTGAAAAGAGGGAGTTTAAAAAAAGATTCCCCATTTTTGTGCGTTTACCCAGTGTTAGAATTTTTTCTCTTTCTATAGATGATTTCAGTTCGATGACTGATTTTAGTGTTATTACTGCAATTTCAGCTGTTTGAATGATACCTGTCAGAAAAAACTTAATCCATTGGGCAAGATCATTGTTAGTGCGAACAAGAGTCAAGTTGTCATAATAAAGGGTTTTGTTTCTTTCAAAAAAGTCAGAAAGATAAAGCAGAGGTTTTTCAAGAATTCCACTACTGACCAGATACAGTGTAATAAGCAAACGACCTATTCTGCCATTTCCGTCCAAAAAAGGGGGAATGGTTTCAAATTGATAATGTGCAATAGCAATGCGAATCAGATGAGGAATTTTGATATCAGAATTGTGCAGAAACAATTCGAAGTCAGCCAATAGTTCCGTTAATTCTTCGTGAGCGGGTGGAACAAAAACCGCATCGGCCAAGCTTGCTCCACCAATCCAGTTTTGAGAATGTCTGAATTCTCCCGGATTTTTATGTTCTCCTCTAGCACTGGACAATAGAATTTTATGCGTGTGTTTGATCAGTCGGTTTGATAATGGAAGTTCTGCTAACATTTCAATAGCACTATTAATTGCGATAACATAGTTATTGACTTCCTGCCAATCGTTATGTTTTTCAGGCTTGATGTCTTTTTCTTCAATGAGAGCTTCTTCTAAATTTGTTTGTGTCCCTTCAATTCGGCTCGAGAAGACTGCCTCTTTATAAACATGCATGAGAATGAACATATCTGTATTGGGAACAAACATCGAAAACGCGTTTAATTCCCCAAGCTTTAGAGATGCTTTTTCTAATAGTTCGTTAATCGTTTCATCCGACCAGAAAAATGAATGATTAATTTTTCCTGGCAGAAAATACTGGTATTGATAGCCTTTACGTAAAGTTCCTGCCTTATAATCTTTTATATTCACTCGGTGCTCCAAGCTAAATTACAAATATTTATATTTTACTTATGTGTCTTAAAGTAAAATATTATCAGGTTAATTTTACTTTGACCAACTGGATAGTGTTAGACTGACATTTAGTCTCCCACCTGTTTGCTTCGGCGTTCCAGCAAAACAACATCCCGCCACAACCCTGCCATGGTGCCGATAGTCATTAAAGCAATTTTTTCGCGTGTACCATTTTGACGAAATCCGTGTTTTTTGTGCAGACTGATGCTGGAAATATTTTCCGGAAATATTTGGGCTTGAAGTGTCCAGAAACCGGCTTCTTCAGAGGAAGAAATGAGACGTTCGAGCAGGAGGGACCCGATGCCTTTTTTTTGGAATGTTTCTGAAATATATACGCTGACTTCTGCTACACCTTCATAAACATTTCGCTGCGATACTTTGGAAAGCGCGGCCCAGCCGAACATGACATCCTCTGCTTCCGCAACCCAACGGCATTCTTGGATGTGTGCGGAATCCCATTTTTCCCAAGCCGGAATTTGCGTTTCAAAAGTTGCCTGTCCGCCGGCAATTCCTTGTGCATAAATTTTAAAGACCGCTTCTGCGTCTGTTGCTTGCATGGGTCGCAACAACTCGCCATTTTCCTTTTGCATTTACTTCCAACTCCAGTCCGGGCTGCTTTTTCCGGGCTGCCACAAGGTTTCTGTTTCACCAAGAGTTTCTGTGACCCAGCGTCCTGCGACAAAAAGGAAATCGGAAAGACGGTTAATGTATTTGATGATTTCCTGATTTACCAAATCTATTTGATTAAGTTTGAGAATATCTCGTTCGGCTCTACGACAAACCGTACGTGCCTGATGCAAAAAAGCATTGAGCGAAGTTCCACCTGGCAGGATAAAACTTTTCAGTGGTTGAAGTTCGTCGTTCATTGCGTCAATTATTTCCTCCAGCCATTCCGCGTCTTCCGCTTTTAAAGTGATTTGCCCTTCGTACTCATCGCCTGGAAGTGTCGCTAATTCGGAACCTGTGTCAAATAATTTTTGCTGGATTGCTTCCAAGATCAGTTCCAGTTTTTCGCGTCTTTTAGAGGCTTCCTTCTGCGTAAGAAAACTCAGCGCAAGCCCTATAACACTGTTCAGTTCATCCACAGTTCCGTAGGCTTCAATCCGCGGATGATCTTTGGGAAGGCGCTTTCCTCCAACGAGTCCGGTCTGTCCGGAGTCACCTGTACGTGTATAAACTTTTGTTATTTTTACCATGTTTTTCTGTAGTTAAGCTGATTATTTCATTTGCTGTGCGAGAAACTGGTACGCAGGATCAGCCGATTTTTCCAAATTTCTTTTGAGACTGGCCTGATCTTCAGCAGATCTATTTTGACCGATTTTCTTTTTTCCTTCCCAGCGTTCAACCTTCATTTCAAACTAATCCATCCATTTTAAAAATTCTCTTAATGAAACCACCTCACCCACTACAATCATTGCCGGCGGTTCTAGTCGGTTTTTTTCAACATCTACTGCGCAAGTTCCAAGAGTAGTTTCTAAAACATGCTGGTCTGGCAAGCTGGCCTGTGTGATCACGGCAACTGGTTCATCCTGTGAACGACCGTTTCGCATCAGACGTTCTGCAATCTTTGCGAGATATTTCATTGCCATATACATTACTATCACCGGTGAACCCTGCGCAATCGCGTCCCAGTTGTGCCTTTCCGGAACATCTCCGGCCATACCGTGTCCTGTCAGAAAAGTGACCGCTGAATTAAAATCACGATGAGTTACCGGAATTCCCGCATAAGCCAATCCGCCGATTCCTGCAGAAATCCCGGGAATAATCCGGAAAGGAATTTCAGCCTTAACCAAACACAATGCCTCTTCTCCACCTCTGCCGAAAACAAAGGGATCACCGCCTTTGAGTCTTAAAACACGCTTACCCTGCTCCGCTAATTCTACCAGACGCAGAGAAATATCTTTTTGTTTTGGCGAAGGTTTACCTCCGCGTTTTCCTGCATATTCGAGCTCACAATCTGCTGAAACCAACTCCAGTATTCCTTGACCAACGAGTGCGTCATAGACCAGCACGTCCGCCTGTCGAAGTGCATTTAAAGCATGAAGAGTAAGTAATCCTGGGTCTCCGGGACCTGCTCCGGCCAGCCAAACCCATCCCGGTTCAAACTTAGGTAATTCAAAAGGAAGTGACTGCATAACTTTTTTTGCTCTGAAAAAATTTGAAAATACGTTAAAGTCATCATTTTATATCTTTTTCGCTTGTGTCAGAATAACAGGATAACCAAGATTTTTACAGCAAAGTTTCGAATGCATTATGATTGACAAACCCTCCGGACCTCTCAGACGTGGTTGGACCACTGGAGCCTGCGCTACTGCCGCAACAAAAGCCGCTTTTTCCGCGCTGATTACAGGTGAATTTTCATCTCCTGTCAGCATAGTTTTACCAAAAGGTGAGCAGCCTGAATTTGTTCTCCACCACACAGAAAACGGTGTCGATTATTCAACTGCCAGTATAATCAAAGATGCAGGCGACGATCCGGACGTGACTCATGGAGCAGAAATCAGCGTCACTGTCAGGCCTGGAGTTCCCGGCGACGGTGTTGTTTTCAAAGCAGGTTATGGTGTTGGAAAAGTTACAAAAGCAGGGTTGGCGCTGGAAATCGGAGAACCTGCGATCAATCCTGTTCCACGACAAATGATGCGCGCAGTGGTTGCTGAAATTGCGGAAAAATTCAAGCATTCCGGAGATGTCGTGCTGACAGTATCCGTAGCAAAAGGCGAGGCATTAGCGAAAAAAACCTGGAATCCACGTCTTGGAATTTTGGGCGGAATTTCGATTTTAGGCACAACCGGTATCGTTATTCCGTATTCATGTTCTGCATGGATACATTCGATTCACCGCGGAATTGACGTTGCTCGTGCCAATGGTTTGCAGCAAGTAGCCGGATGCACCGGTTCCACCAGCGAAAAATTTGTGCAAAACCACTACCAACTTCCGGACGAAGCCATGCTCGATATGGGTGATTTTGCGGGCGGGTTGCTTAAATATTTTCGGAAAAACCCATTGCCTAAACTTACAATCGGTGGGGGATTCGGGAAACTAACTAAGTTAGCGCAGGGGCATCTCGATTTACATTCGGGGCGCAGCCAGGTCGATTTTTCACTGTTGGCAGAATTGTTAAAAAAACTCGGTGCAAATCCACAGCTTTGTGAGCAAACAAAATCAGCCAACACTGCGAATGAAGTCCTTAAACTGGCTCAAAAATCCGGACTGCCACTGGCGGACGTTATCGCACAACAAGCCTGCCTTATGGTGCGAAAAGCACTGCGAAATACAGAAACTCAACTAAATGTGTTAGTAATTAATCGTCAGGGAGAACTCGTTGGTGAAGCCGAAAATGAATCCTAAAAAAGGCCACGGATGACACGGATCAAGACGGATCAGTTTAAAAAAATCCAGAGAGCAGCGTAGCCGAAAATGAATCCTAAAAAAGGCCACGGATGACACGGATCAGGACGGATCAGCTTAAAAAATCCAGAGAGCAGCGAAGCGAAAATAAATCCTAAAAAAGCCACGGATGACACGGATCAGTAAGGATCAGCTTAAAAAAATCCAGAGAGCAGCGTAGCCCAAAATGAATCCATAAAAAAAGGCCACGGATGACACGGATCAAGACGGATCAGTTTTAAAAAATCCAGAGAGCAGCGAAGCGAAAATGAATCCTAAAAAAGGCCACGGATGACACGGATCAGGACGGATCAGTTTTAAAAAATCCAGAGAGCAGCAGCGTTAATCCGTGGTAATTGTTTTTTATCCGTGAACATCAGTGCTAATCCGTGGCTATTGTTTTTTATCCGTGAACATCAGTGCTAATCCGTGGCAAATGTTTTTTATCCGTGAGCAGCAGCGTTTATCAGCTGCAGATATTTTTTATCCGTGAGTATCCGTGTTAATCCGTGGCAATTGTTTTTATCCGTAGCAAAATTTTTTTATCCTATGACTGAAAAACTTTTAATACTGGGTGGAACCCGTGAAGCCTACGATCTTGCGGAATGTCTGGTCGAGCAGTTTTCGCCGGAGCAGTTGACTGTTATCACCTCACTGGCGGGAGTTACCGAAAATCCTAAACTTCCAGCAGGTGAAGTCCGGATCGGTGGATTTGCGGCGACTTACGGTACGGTTGGAAAGTCCGGCAGGAACAGTATATTGGGATTGCAGAAATATCTGCTGCAGGAAAAAATCACACTGTTGGTCAACGCCACTCACCCTTTTGCCATCCAAATCAGCGAAAATGCACTTGCGGCAGCAACAGAACTTGCTTTACCGTATTTACGTTTAACCCGTCCGCCGTGGCTAAAACATTCCGGAGACCAATGGATTGAGGTTCCGGATTTGGCAGCCGCAGCTGATTATTTGAAATCTGAATTCCTAGACACAAACTCCGGACAATCAAAACAAATCGTTTTCCTGACAACAGGGAATCGGGGCTTAGAACTTTTTCAGCACTGCAGGAATTGTAACTTTGTGGTACGCACGGTGGAACTTCCGCAAAGTGTTGAGTCAGCAAGCGGAAATCCAGTTTGGGAGCAGGCTGAGTTTTTACAGGCTCGCGGACCTTTCTCTCTGGAACATGAGCTTGCTCTGTTTCGGCAACATGGAATTTCACTTTTAGTCAGCAAGAACAGCGGCGGTGACTCTACCTACGCAAAAATTGAGGCGGCCCGTAAATTGGATATTCCTGTGTTGATGGTGGCCAGACCGGAAGTGAATTACGCGGATCTTTGCCTGCAAGTTGATCAAGTGTTGGACTGGATAGTTCAACACAAATCGACATGAAAACTGATTATTTGCTTAACTAAACACGTACCCGCAATACACGACAAAGTGCCGGAAGCAAAAACAGATCTGCAAGAAGAGCTGAAAAGACTGCGATCACGGCGAGGATGCTGAAGCGTGAAACGCCAACGTGACTCACCGGGATAAAGAAGAGAAATATCGACATCAGGATCAAGGTTGTGAAAATAATTGCCTGCCCTACTTCGTGGAGCGTGGCATGGATCGCCTCTGAAATGCTTGCTCCCTTGAGCAGTGACAGTCGGTAGTGTGTGATGAAATGAATCGTGTCGTCCACTGCAATTCCGATGATGATTGGTGCGGTCATCAGCGTGGTAATATCAAGATTAAAGTCCAGCCAGCCCATCAGACCAAAGACTGTCAGCATCGGAAAAGTATTCGGCAGAATTGCTACCAATCCTAGTTTCACTGATCCAAAAATGCCGAACATGATCAGCGAGATAATTAGGAATGCCAGCCCGAAACTCTGGATCTGTGACCAGCTGATCGCATCAAACACACGAGCCCAGGCTCCAACTCCGCCGGTTAATGTTACTTTCAATTCGGGATAGCGCTCTTTCAGTGGTAAGAGAATTTTTTCAATTCCAGGTTGAACAACTTTGAGCAGTTCAACCGACTTTTTCGAGCCGATTGTTTTCAGTGAGATACTCATCCGCGCATTTGCATAATCCAGCGAAACCAAGCGTTCCAGGTTTTCGTAATCTCCCCCTTCGATTAGTACCAACAACTGTGACACAAGTTGAGGATTGTCCGGTACAGTATAGTATTCTTCACGATTTTCATTCAGTTTGCGGTGAGTCTGTTTGAGTTGATTGTTCAGCGTCCAGTTATGAGTAACCAGTTTCGGATAACTTGTCTCAATCCACTGCTTGACTTCTTCCAGTGCAAAAAGCATCTCCGGATCTCGAAAGACGCCTTCGGTTTCAGTTTCGAGGAGGATTTCCATATTTCCGGTACCGAGGAACTGCTCGTCGATCAAGTTTATCGTCTTCCGTACTGGCGATTCCGGCGGATAATATTCAGAAAATACTGTGTCGATTTCAATCCTGGCTATTCCAAGAATCAGCAATAATCCTGCTGCTGCGAACAAGACAATAACACCCTTCGGATATTCCGTACTCACTCTTTCAATGCCGTTAAGCAGGTGTTTAACTACACGTAGAAGCAGAGTGACTTTAGGCTTTTCATTGCTTTTTGGAGGACGCGGTGGAAACCAGTTTAACAGGACAGGAAGCAGAAAGATGGTAAGCAGAAAAGCAAACATCACCCCGATACCACTCAGCAGTCCCATCGTCTGGATTACACGCAGCTTGATGAAAAAGAGGGAAAAAACTCCTATCGCAGTGGTTATACTTGTCAGCAGGCAGGCCAATGCAGTTTTGCTGAAGACGGAGCGCATCACTTCACTGTGCTGCTTTCCCTGTTGATGAAAAAACAAGTATCCTGATAATACGTGCACCACGTCGGCAATTGCGGCCACGCTGACCAGCCCGAATGCGATGTAGAGTGAAAGGTCGATGGGCCAACCCGTCCAACCTGCCAGACCGAGAACGCCGACAATACTTGAAACAAAAATCAGGATCGGCCAGATCACCGCTCGTAATGAACCCAACAATAGCCAGGTCAGCAGCAGACTGACGATGAGCGAAATAAGGAGAGCCCGCTGATATTCCACTGCCCAGACATCGTTCTGATAGAATGCACCCCAACCGGGATGCATGAACACAAGATCCTTGCTAAACCGTTCTTCACTCAGCAGTCTCCAGACTTGCTTTTCAAAATCCGCATAATCCACCAGGCCGTTCTCAACAAATTGCGGTTCCTGTTCGTCCTGTCCTTCAAGCTCGTTTTCATCAAATCCTTCCAGTGCGTCGAGTTCATTGTCTACAAGCGGAACGGCATCAAGGTTCGTTCTCAAGACGAGCATTCCATACTCCATGTTGTCCGAAAGCAGAACACGTGGATACTCAGGTTCATCGAGTGCCTGTTCGCGCAGCAACCGACTCTGTTCCGCATTCTGTGGCAGTTCATCACCAATGAAGTCTCGGAAACGGATGCTGTCTCGATCGACTTCAGTAAAGCTGGTATTGATCAGTGATTCAACTTCAGTCAAAAAGCGTAGTGAATTTTCCGGATCATTTTCACCTCGTGCGGATTCCGCATCTAAAACATCATGGATATTCTTTAGAGCACCAAGGCTTCTTGCTGAAAACAGCTCACCGTCGACAGGTTTGTAAACCATGCCTAGAGTCACCGTTCCGCCGAAAAGGTCCTTGATCCGGTCCAGCGAAATTTGCACTGGATCGTCTTTACCGAACATATCATCATTCGCCCAGGAGAAGGCGAATCGTGGAATTCCTGCTGCCAAAAAAGACATCAGGATAACGTACAGCAACAACACCCACCAGCGCCACGGATGCAGCCTTTCCGGCAGGACTTCAAAGAAAAGATTTAGCCGTTGTATCATCGAGCTGATGCTTCAGGGTTTGAAGTTGACATGAGCACATGTGTCTCGCAGGAAATTTCACTCAGAAGTTTGAGTTTGTCAAATGGGAAAGTTATAACAACTCAAAGTGAATTTCAAGTTTTGCCATTATTTTTTTACTGATTTTTTCTTTGGCCTTAACACATGCACATGCTGCGGATCATAGAGGGCACTGTCACGGAAATTATGTTCCGCAAAAACTCTACCGACCATAATTAAAGCGGTGCGGCTGATTTTCGATTTCCGCATTTTTTCACGTATGTCAGCGAGTGTTCCGTGAATGAACTGTTGATCCGGCCAAGTCACCCGATAAGCCACCACAACCGGACAATCCTCACCGTAATGCGGAATCAGTTCATCCTGCACAAACTTAAGATTTCGTACAGATAAGTGAATGGCCAGGGTTGCGCCGATCGCTGCCAGTTTTGCGAGCTGTTCACCTTCCGGCATAGCGGAAGCGTGCATGGTGGTGCGGGTAGCAATGATCGTTTGGCTGATTTCCGGCAGGGTCAATTCCTGTTTTAATTCCGCCGCCGCCGCCGCGAATGCCGGAACTCCGGGAGTAACGTCATAAGGAATTCCAAGCTCATCCAGCCGCCGCATTTGTTCTGCAGTCGCTCCGTAAATTGAAGGGTCGCCGGAATGAACACGCGCTACATCTTTACCCGCATCATGCGCAGTTTTAATTTCCGCGATTATTTCATCCAAATTCAGCGGCGCTGTGTCCCGCACCAACGCGTCCTGTGGTGCAAAAGCCACCACTTCCTTTGGAACTAAAGAACCAGCATAAAGGCAAACCTTACATTTTGCGATTAAGTCACGTCCACGAATTGTGATCAAATCCGGTGCTCCGGGTCCTGCTCCGATAAAGTGTACTGTCATAATAAGTTTCTTGACTTTAAAAGATTATATTTTTAAGATGTACGTACATGATTTTATTTACGTACGTTCATCTTATTTAAAAAACAAATATGAAAACGGTAACTCCCACTGAACTGAGAGGCAATATTTACAATCTCCTTGATGAAGTTTTAAAAACGAGCATTCCGCTTGAAATTAAAAAAGGAGATCAAAAATTAAAAATAATTCCGGTCAAAAAAAAGAGCAAACTTGACAATCTGGTTTCAATACCCGGTGTAATTATTGGCGATCCGGAAGACCTGGTGAATATCAGCTGGGAAAAGGAGGTTAATCTTGATCTACCTTGACACGCATGTGACTGTTCGATTGTGTGCAGAAAACAGAATAAAATTTAGTAATGCTATTGAAAACTTAATTGAAAAGCACGAAGTTAGTATTTCTGCGATGGTTTGTTTAGAATTACAGTATTTACTAGAAATAAAACGTATTGCAGTCAAACCAGAAGAAATCATTTCAAATTTGTCTTCCAGTATTGGCCTGAAAATCTGCGACAAAAACTTTAATACAATCATCAGTAAAGCCATATCTTTATCATGGACTCGAGATCCTTTTGACAGAATCATTGTCGCAAATGCCGCAATAGACAACAGTGTTTTGATCACAAAGGATCAGCATATTTTGGAGCATTATGAAAATGCTAAATGGTAAAATTTCAATTTTTCAGGCAGTTGATTTATCCGCATAACCACGCGGAGTATAAACCCTGACCTCGCCGTTTGGCAGTTGAAGTCGGCGGGTTTGACTTGAGCCTACCAGAACTACCGTTAGCATATCAACTTGAGTTGGGTCCAGATTTTCTAAGGAAACAACTCTCAATTGCTCCTCCTTGCGTCCAAGATTACGTGCCAAAACAACAGGTGTTTCCTTGGGTCTATGTTTCAGTAAAATTTCCTTGGCCTGAGCCAGTTGGGTGGTACGTCTACGCGAAACAGGATTGTAGAAAGCAATCACAAAATCACCTTCGGCTGCGGCACGAATCCGGCGTTCAATCGTTTCCCACGGCGTGAGTAAATCCGAAAGCGAAATTGTACAGAAATCATGACCAAGCGGTGCGCCAATTCTGGCACTCGCCGCCTGCAAAGCAGAAATTCCGGGAGTTGCCTCAACTTGAATCCGCTGCCATTGCGCTGCAGAATTCTCATTGCTAACAGAATTTCCAACTGAGTCGGATTTTTCCGTGATACTGGAATCTTCTGTCTTTCCGGAGGTTTCTTTTGTCCCGGAATCTCCAGCGGTAGCTAACCTTCCGGTTTCCTGCAGCTCAAAAACCAGTGTCGCCATTGCGTAAATTCCAGGATCTCCGGATGAAACTAGGGCGACCGTTTTTCCTTGAGCCGCTAATTTCAAGGCATGCCGTACCCGCACTTCTTCCTGTCCCAAATCAAAGTTGTGTAATTTTTGACCGTTGTGCAAATCAGCAATCAAGTCCAGATAAAGTCCGTAACCAACCCAATCGGTAGCTTTCCGGAGCATTTTTTCTGCTTCCGGAAGTCTCCATTCAGGAGTTCCAGGACCTGTTCCAACGATAAACAAGGTACCTTGCGCACGTCCTATTTTGTTTGGATCAAGTAAATTATCCGCTTCTGCAACCGCACAAGTTGCTCTACTGGACTTTATTTTTGCTACCAGCAATTTCCCGTTGGCAGCAGAACTTCCGGAAACCGCAACTGCCGCCAGAGCCGCACCTTCGGCTACTCCGTGACAGCCGACTTCCTGAAAAACAATTTCCGAAGGATTTTTGAGATTCGGAGTTTGTGCTTCCAAAGTCGCCGCGTCAAAAAATCTAGCTGGACATTCGACTCCGGAAATTTCGGACAAATATGCTGCTAATGCATGAACCGCAGGTTCATCGGATTTTAGGTCAAGCGAAGCCACCAGTACGACTCTTTCCTCAGCAATCTCGTTTTCCGCCAATGTTTTCCGCACAAGTGAAATCAACTCTTCGGGCTCAGTCCCACGTTCGCAACCTACGCCAATTACAATATTTTTTGCAGGTAGTTCTGATGCAGGACAAAAAACCAAATGTTCGGCATTTCCGGAAATTTGATCCTTGCTCAGCGAAATCCGCAGCTTCGCATTTTCTGAAAAAGGCAGGCGGCTTTCCTGCAACCATTCGTAAAACCCCGGCATATGATCTTGGGCTTCCGTTTTGTTTTCAGTTAAGGAATCCGGAGTTAAGGTTTTAGTTTCCGGAGAAAGTGATACTGCTTCGCCTGCCAAAAGTTCTGCCGTAAACGCCTTCAGGTTTTCCGGATTGGCCAGCACAAAACCTTGCGGTGGTTCGTCCAATGAAATGCCGAAACGCAAATCTCCAGCTGTGGTTACGGCCGGCGAGACTCCGATTAATTTTCCGATATTTCGAGCCAGCGTATTTGCTCCGTGATGTCCACCGAGCAAAGGAACAACCGAACTTCCGTCCTCCGCTACCGCAATCAAAGGCGGCTCATTATGTTTGTTTTCGAGACAGCCTGCCACTCCGCGAATCAAAATTCCTGAAGCACAAACACCTATAATTGCTGTTCCCTCACTAAACAAAGCAGCAAGATGTTGCATCGAATCTGTGAAAAAAACATCAATTTTCGGCGCCGGAAATTTTGACACGGCATCATCATCCTGCTTCTGACCAGTTTCAGAATTAAAACGTTCCGCTTTTCCGTGCAGTTCCGCGTTTAAGTGTTTTGCTATATTCTGAGCAAGTGCTAAGGCACTTTTTCCCAGACAAAAAACCACAATCCGTTGACTCATACGACTCCGGACATGAGGTGACTTTTAATTTTACGTACGAGAATCATGGAAAAATAGGGGACATTTTGGGATTCAAGATTTTCAATTGGAATTATTTGTTGATTGGGCATGGTAGCGTGCTCCACATAATGCGCACAGTGTTCAAGTCTCAGGTGCCGCAGCACCCTCCTGATTTTTGGCAGATGCCGTCCTACTTTCATAATCACAGCAGCATCTGTATTTAACAGTCGTTGCTCCAAATCTGCCTCTTCCAGAGGTCCTGGTAGAATTGTTAAAACCTCATTACGGGAAACCAGTGGTGTTTTTAAAACAGCAGCGCCGGCCATCGGTGAAGAAACTCCTGGAATAATTTCCGTCATGAAACGTTCTGAAAGACGCTCAAACAAATACATAAATGAACCGTAAAAGAACGGATCACCTTCACAAATTACTGCGACTGTTTTTCCTGCGTCCAAGGGAACTTCCAGCAATTTTGCGGCTTGATCGTAAGCTTGCTGCGCCGGAAATGGAGAAACCGCAATCGGCAAGCGCAGTGGCAGAAATTCAGTCACGTTTTTCAATAACGGCCGTACAATTTCAAGCGCCAGACCTTCACCTACTTCCGGAGCGGGATAAGCTAGAATGTCGCACTCGTTGATTAAACGATGGGCTTTAAGCGTTAACAATTCCGGATCACCCGGACCTACACCGATTCCGTAAAGGATTCCTTTTTTATTTACCACAGAGGACACAGAGAACACAGAGATTAAAGTTTAAAACGCTTAATACCATCGACTAGTTTTCTAACATTGAAATTAATCAGCAAACCTGTGTCGATCCGGGAAAGTTTCATGTATGTGAGCAGTTGTGCTTCATGGATTGCCTTCATTGATTCTACTGCTTTCAACTCCAAAATTAGTTTTTCATCAACCAGAATATCAATTCGATAACCACAATCCAGTCGTACATCTTTGTATTCAACGGGAAGTGAAACCTGGAGTTTAAAAGGAATTTGATTCAAATGTAACTCTCTGGCCAAACATTGTTCATAAGTCGATTCCAATAAACCTGGCCCAAGAGTTCGACGAACCTCAATCGCACAACCAATCACTTTAGCTGTCAAGGGATCTTGTTCCATTTTTCTCCGTTTCCTCTGTGTCCTCTGTGGTAAAATATTTATTTAATATTTTTTAATAACAGCAAGTTGAGTCACAGAACGGGCCTCTTTCCAGCTTTGAAATTTTCCAATTGATTCCACATGTGAGACTGCCAAGCGAGTCAATTCTCCACTGGCTGCGGAC
>Ga0209576_1001132_pt1 | contig 13908 bp, 14 predicted proteins | sample SaaInlV_DNA_135m_FD_184686 | JGI IMG/M metagenome (GOLD analysis project Ga0209576, IMG submission 184686) | Marine microbial communities from expanding oxygen minimum zones in the Saanich Inlet - SI075_LV_DNA_135m (SPAdes) (version 2) | ecosystem: Environmental > Aquatic > Marine > Unclassified... | reverse complement strand
TTCATATATACTTTCAGTTAATGCTTTTATACATTTAGCATAATACTTTTCCACTTCATTTTTAGATAAATAACAATAATTTATACCAAATTTTAATAGATCTTTTTTCCCAAACCAAACTTTTTGACCAAACATTGTCAATGCAGGTCTATCCTTATAAATATAAACACAAGTATTAACTACATCATAAGTAGGAGCAAAAGATATATTTTTCATATCTTTATCATAAATAATTCCAAAATTTTTTAAATGTGCATCACCATTTTTTAGTAAATAATTCATTACAATAGTTTTATACAATGATTCCATTGAGGTTTGTTTGTTAGTACTAATAGTATATACAAGCTTTGCAATTGATTCATAACTTCCACTATATTTCTCATCTTTATTTTTAGCCATTAGGACAAGAACTTCTTCAAATCCTATAAATTCATTAATATTCTTATCATAATTAAATCTTTCAACTAATAAAAATTTATAATTTTTTGATAATTTAATATTTGGAATATTTACATTAGCTTTTTGGACAGCTTTTAAACAAAAATATTCATTTAAAGCTAACTGTGGGTATTCATCTCCCCAAGTTTTAATAATATATTCTTTTGTTGATAGGCTATTCTTATCATCAACTAAAGCTAATGTCTTTGGTTGGACTCCAGAGATTGCATTTTTATTTAAAAATATCTGTAATATTTTATTAAATGTATCTGGAGTATCATTTTGTATAATCTCATCAATATCAATACTTTGAAACTCTTTTCCCTCAAACCAGCTATTATATGTGATTCTACTTTGTATATTTGTACACAAATATGAGAATACTAAAAAGTCATCTATATATCCATGCTCTTTAGTTAGATGTTTTTTAAATATCTCAAACAAATATCCCTCAGGTAAATTCATATCAAATATTGGGTGTAGTTTATATTTCCATATATATGTTGAATTTTTATATGGCATTATTAAAGATATAGGATTAAAGTCTTTTATATAATTAAATCCATATTGATTTTTTTCTTTTTCAAAAAATAATTCACCAACTTTTTGATTTTCTATATTTATTTCTATTTTATTCATAAGCTATCCATAATGATAATTTTATTTATCATTTTATTTAAAATTAACTTAAATGATAATTTTATTTATCACTTAAGTATATTATCTAGCTATTAATTCAGTCAAATTGTTCTATACCTTGAAATTGATAAACTCAAATAAGTATTACTAGTATACTAAAAACAAACGCTATTAAAATATATATTATTGTTTTTTTGTTATCAAGACTTAGTATTTAATTACCTATTTATATCCATCTGGATTATTAGATTGCCATCTCCAGCTATCTTTACACATATCCTCTATAGTTTTTGTAGCTTCCCAATTTAGAAGCTTTTTAGCTAATGATGAATTTGCATAGCACTTAGCTATATCCCCTACTCTTCTTTCTACTATTTGGTATGGTACTTTTTTCCCGGAAGCTTGTTCGAAAGCTTTTATCATATCTAGGACTGAGTACCCCACTCCTGTACCAATATTAGTGATTAAGGGATTAGCTTTATGGTTTAGTGAATTTAGATAATCAATAGCCTTTACATGTGCATTTGCTAAATCAACTACATGAATATAATCTCGTACTCCTGTACCATCGTGTGTATCATAGTCTCCACCAAATACACTTAATACTTCTCTTTTACCTACTGCTGTTTGAGATATAAATGGCATTAGGTTGTTTGGGATTCCATTTGGGTCTTCACCTATAGTTCCACTTTCATGAGCTCCAACTGGATTAAAGTATCTAAGTATTGCTATTTTAAAAGTATTGTCACTTATGTATAGATCATTCAAGATTCGTTCTATCATGTATTTTGAAGTGCCATATGGATTTGTAGTAGCACCTATTGGATCATTTTCTTGCAGTGCTTTGTAGTTTGAAGCTGATACTTCGTTGTATACTGTGGCAGATGAAGAAAATACTATTTTTTTACAATTGTTAGCTTTCATCACATCTAGGAGAACTAATGTTCCATTTACATTGTTATCATAATATTCTAATGGATTTTCTACAGATTCACCTACTGCTTTAAGACCTGCAAAATGAATTACTGAATCTATACTGTATGTTTCAAATAAGTCTTGCAATGCTTGTCTGTCTCGTATATCGCCTTGAACAAAATCTATAGTCTTGCCTATGATCTTTTCTACTGCTTTTAGAGAGTTTTTTGAAGAGTTACAAAGGTTGTCATATATTATGAAGTCATAATTAGCTTCATGTAGTGCTATGAGTGTGTGTGATGCTATATATCCTGCTCCACCTGTAACTAATATCTTCATTATAACCTCTCTATTTATTTATTATACCCACTTATTATAGTCTAAATGATTATATGAGGGGGGATAATTTAAGAAATTTTAGCAAAATAAGATGTCAAACTATGACATTATTTATTAAATACTATTACTTAGATGATATTTAATTAACTTATCAATTTAGAAGTTAATTTAAATTATAATAGTTAAAAAAAGGATTAAAATTGTGAAACAACCATTAATTTCTGTTATTATGCCTGTACATAATGGTGAAAAATATATAAAAGAAGCAATTGATTCAATTATTAATCAAACATATAAAAATATAGAATTAATTATTATAGATGATTGCTCAACTGATCAAACGGCAGATATAATTAATAAAATTGGGTAAAAAATAGTTAAATTATGCACCCAAATCTTTCATTAAGCCAAAAATACATCTAATATTAAAGCTGGCAAAAGTAGAAATAAAGGCTTTAATATTGCAAATGGAAAATATATTGCATTAATGGATGCTGATGATATCTCATCAAAAGAAAGACTTCAAAAACAAATGAATTTCTTAGAAAATAATACTGATGTAGGGGTAGTTAGTTCATGGTATAGATCATTTAAAGAGAAATCATTTAACAAAAAAAAATATAGATTAAAAAAAACTGTGACCAATAAAGATAAAATAAAGGCATTTCTCCTTTTTGAAAATGTTATATGTGGTCCAGCTGCAATGATAAGAACTAATATACTTAGAAAGAATAAAATTGAATTCAATAATACACTTAGTATGGCAGAAGATTTTGATTTATGGAGACAGATCAATCAAGTTTCTAATATTATGAATATTAAAGATATAGTATTTGATTATAGAATACATAATTCTAATAGTTCTAAAAAAGAAAATATTATACATAGAGATTTTAATAAAGTTATATGTATGACATTTGATACTTTTAAAATTGATATAAAAATGTTATTTAATAATAACATGAAATTAAAATCAATTAGTGACTTCACAATATTAAACAATAAAATTGAACAATTAATTAAATTTAATAAACAATCCAAAAAATATAATGAACACTATTTGGAAGAAGCAGCTGCAAGGCTACTTCATAGATTTTTTGTACAACACCTAAAAGTATTTGGATTTGATTTATATATAGTATATATTAACATGAGATTATCTAAACTAGTTAAGCTATCACTAAAACAAAAAATACAGCTTTTTGGTAAGATACTTATTTCAAAATTTTATAAAGAAGGATCTTAAATGATTATCGTAAAAATAATTGGTGGATTAGGTAATCAAATGTTTCAATATGCCTATGCAAAATCATTAAAAGAAAAAGGGTTTGATGTAAAAATTGATATATCTGCCTTTGATACATATAAATTACATGGTGGATATCAACTTGATAAATTTAACCTAGATTTAGAAGTAGCAAATAAAAAAGAAATTAAAACATTATACAAAAAAGATATACTTTCACAGATACTAAATAGATTAAGCCTCAAATATACTATTATAAAAGAAAAGGGCTTATGTTTTAAAAAAAGGTTACTTAATCCTAGTGACAATACATATATTCAAGGATATTTTCAAACAGAAAAATATTTATTAGATATGAAAAATATAAATGAGATTTTTACTATTAATAAAAACTTATCAAAATATACAAATGAGATTAAAAACCTTATAACACAAAGTACAAATAGTTGTTCAATTCATATAAGAAGAGGAGACTATATAAACGATCCCGCTACAAATAAAGTGTTTGGAACTTGTAGTATAGATTACTATAATGAAGCAATAAATATTATTAATAGCAAATTTGAAAACATGACTTATTTTGTATTTTCTAACGATATTGCATGGACAAAAGAAAATATTAAAAATGATAATGTAGTATATGTAAATAGTAAAGAAAATAGAATTCCACATGAAGATATTTATTTAATGTCTTTATGTAAGAATAATATTATTGCAAATAGTAGCTTTAGCTGGTGGGGTGCGTATTTAAATAAAAATATTATTGCACCAAAAAATTGGTTTATTGATAAAAAAAAGATTAAACAATCTAAAGATTTAGTACCAAGTTCATGGACAAGATTGTAAATATAAATATTTTAATTATTTTTCTCATATAACTTTGCTTCTTTTAAAAATGCATAATAAGAATTATTAACAGCAGCAATAAATCCTCTTGTACCATTTATAAATCCTCGTTTTATTATAAATGATTTAATAAAGGCAATAGGGAAAACTAGTATTAACTTTAATAGTGATGCCTTTTTATTTTTAGCATGTTTCTCTTCTGCTCTTAGTGAGGAATAATTATTTATCTTATTTAAATGTGTTTCCAAATCCAAAGTTCCAAAATCATATATAAACCCATTTGCCTTTTTAATATTACCATTAATCATTATTGATTCATGAACCAATTTTTCCGGATAATAACCAATGTCTTTTTTAAAAAATCTAACTCTTCTATTAAATTTAGATAATTCAGAATTGAATTTTCCAAGATACTTACTACTGATTTTAATATCTAGCCCATCAGTCATGTCATCAGATATAGTATCTTTAATTTCATTTTTTAAATCATCAGTAAGTTGTTCATCAGCATCAAGATTTAATACCCATTTATTCGCACATAACTTTCTTGCATATTCTTTTTGAGCAGCAAATCCAAGCCAATCTTGATTATAAATTTTATTTGTATATTCTTTTGCAATTTCAAGTGTTTTATCTGTACTTCCACTATCTACTATTATTATCTCATCAAAGTCTTTTATACTTTCTAGTACTCTTTTTATATGGATCTCTTCATTTTGGCAAATAATATATACAGATGCTTTTATTTTACTCATATTTTATTCCTAATTCTTGTGATTTTTAAATAAAAATCTAGAAAGCTTTCAGTTCCTAATATTCCAACTCTTTTAATTTCAAATAGTTTATCATAATCAAAAAAACCTCTTTTAACAACTGTAGCATTTGTATATCCAATTTTTTCACTTATTTGTATAAGTTCTTCATCATATTTACCATAAGGATAGGCAAAAGCTTTACACTCATTTTTTGTAATATCTTCAACTAAGATTTTAGATTTTATCATATCTTCATAGGCTTCATCTTTTGAAATTGTTAATAAGTTTTTATGATGTAAAGTATGTGAACCAAATTCAATAAGCCCACTTTCCATCATTTTTATAATTTGTTCTTTTGAAAGTAATTTATCAAATTTTTTATTTTTAAAATTTTCCCAACTATTATATTCATAATTTGGTACTAGATATATTGTCGATTTAAAATTATACTTCTTGAGTACTGGGAATGCATTTGTAAAATTATCTTCATATCCATCATCAAATGTTATACAAAATGATTTAAAAGGTATTTCCTTTAATTCTGTTAGTTCTGATATTGTATAAGAAGTCCAATTATTTTTTGAAAACCAAGCCATCTGTTTTTCAAAATCTTTTGGTTTAACTTTCCATTTATTTCGTTTTCGTTCATTTGGTATATGATCATCTATCATGTGATACATTAAAACTCGTGGAGTTTTATAAGATATCGCTAATCGCCACCAGTTATATCTCAAAGATATTATTATAAAGATTAATAGTACGATAATACATAAGAACATCTTTATCTATTATCCAATAAATTACTATAATAGTTTATATACTCTTTAGAAATATTTTTAATTATAAATTTATTATTTATTTTAACTTTAAGATTATTCCATTTTTTTTCATATTGATCATAATTATTATAAATATCTATTATTTTATCTGATATATTAAAATCATTTATTAGAAAATTTTCATCTAATATTTCAGTAGCACCACTTACTTTTGTAGATATAAATAAATTTGAATAAAATAATGATTCAACCATTACAAGACTGAACCCCTCACTATGAGAACTCATAATAACCACATTAGAATCAGCCATAATTTGTGGTATATTTTGTTGAAAACCTAATAAAGAAATTTTATTTTCTAATTTATATTCTAAAATAAGATTTTCCAAATTACTTCGTTCTTCTCCATCACCAATAATATTTAGTCTAAAATCAAAATTTAAGGATCTACATTCTTTAATTAAAATATCAAAACCTTTAATTTTATCTAGCCTTCCAACTGCACAAATTGTAAATAAATTTTTATTTTCTTTTTGATTAATAGTTATTGGATTAATTCCATTATATATTACTTTAACATTTTTATTGTCTATAGTATTAGCAACCCCTTTTGAAACTGCAATAATATTATCTAATTTATTAAATATTTTACCTTTTCTAGAATTGTGTTTTGTTGCAACATGAGGAATATTAAATAATTTATTTAATATATAAAATATTTGACTAGATTTTGAAAAATGAGTATGTACAATATCTGGTTTGATTATATTCATGATATTATACAATTCAAAATAAAGTTTTGGTGATAATCTACTATCATAAGACTTATATGTATATACCTTAATTTTACTATTAATTCTTTCAATATATTTTGAATCTTTAGGAATTATTAAATATATATTCATATAATTACATAATTCATTTACCAAATCAATATATGCTTCTCCTCTACCCATGCCAGTTGAAGATATAAAATGACAAACTTTCAATTAAGCTCCTCATATATTTTAATTGTATTATTAATCATAGTATTTAGTGTATATTCTTGATTTAAATTTTCTCTAATATTTGTAAAGTTTTTATTATGAGTTAAAATAATTTTTTCTGCAAGATCTTTTTCATCTTGCGTCTTTATAATATATCCATTTTTATCATTTTCTACTAAATCATTAAGTCCTTCATATGTAGTAGCTAAAACTGGTGTATTCATAGCAAATGCTTCTATTATAGTTCTAGCTACATTACCCATTTTTAATGAGGCATTTACCAAGACATCACTTAGATAGTATATTTCTGCTATTTCAGATTGACTTCCTACAAAATGTACTCTATCTTCCACATTATATCTTATAGCTAGATCTTTTAATGATTGAAAATAATTTTCCTTATCTTCTCTTACTCCACCTGCAATTACAGCTGTAATATTTGGTATGTGATCCTTAGCTAAAGCAATTGACTTAATAAATGTCTCATAATCTTTTAACCATGTAATTCTTCCAACACTTGTAACAATATATTTATCATCTAAATTATATTTCTTTTTAAAATCTTGAATAAATTTATTATCTACATTTAAAGGACTAAACTTATTGGTATCTACACCTCTTTGTATAATTGTAACTTTATTAGGATCAATATTATATCCATTAACGACATGCTCTTTTACAACTTCACCTACAGCAATAACTCTATCACCTTTAGTCATTATTTCACTATATTTATTTATACTATTTAATCCGTGAATTGTTGTAACAAAATTAAATCCAAGAGTTTTATTTGCTATATAAGTTAACCATGCTGGAACTCTACTTCTCACATGAATAATATCTGGTTTTAATTTTTTTAGTATTTTTCTAAGTTTTAACATTCTAAAATAAAATGTAAATATATTTTTACTACAAACATCTAATTGTATATGTTTAGCTCCATCATTTTCTATTTCATTTACTAATTTTCCACCAGCACTTATTACAATACTTGTATTCCCTAATTTTATATATTCTCTACTAGATTCAAGGGTACCTCTTTCAACCCCACCTTCATTAAGTTCTGGTAATATTTGTATTATTTTCACTATAGTCTTTCCACTATATATTTAATTTCTTCATCCTTAATATAAGGATTCATAGGTAAAGACATTATCTCATCAGAAACAACTTCTGATATTGGGAAGTCACCTTTTTTATATCCTAGATACTCAAAACATTCTTGAAGATGTAATGGCATTGGATAATGTACTGCTGTTGGTATTCCATTTTCTTTAAGTTTCGCTTGAATTTCATCACGATTTTTTACTCTTACAGAGTATTGAGCAAAAGCTGATGTTGTATTGGGATTTACATATGGAAGAACTATATTTAATTTATTTTTTAGAGCATTAGTATATTTAGATGCTACTTCTTGTCTTAATTTTAGATCTTTAGCATAATACTTTAGTTTTACATCAACTATAGCACATTGAATAGTATCCATTCTTCCACCCATACCTATATATTTATGATGATACCTTTTTGACTGACCATGAACTCTTAATGATTTCATTTTTAAAGCTAATTCTTCATTATTAGTAAATACGGCTCCTCCATCTCCAAAGCATCCTAAAGGTTTTGCGGGGAAAAATGAAGTTGTTGAAATATCACCTAAAGCTGTATCTTTAATACCATTATAAGTGCTTCCAAAGCTTTGTGCACCATCTATTATTACTTTTAGATTGTATTTAGTTGCTATAGTTTTAATAGCATTCATATCTGATGGTTGTCCATAAAGTGATACTAGGATAATAGCTTTTGTTTTTGAAGTGATTTTTTCTTCTATTAGTTCAGGGTTTATATTATATGTTTTTTCATCTATATCTACAAATACAGGAATAGCACCCATAAGAGCAATAGTTTCAGCTGTAGCTATAAAGGTAAAAGGAGTAGTGATAATCTCATCACCTGGTTTTATATCTAGTGCCATCATAGCTAATAGTAAAGCATCTGTACCACTACTACAAGTTATAGCATGTTTAGAACCTGTAAACTCTTCTAGATTTTTCTCTAACCGAGTTACTTCTTCACCCATAATGTAATTTGATTTATCAAGTACATTATGAATAGCTGTATCTATTTCAGATTTATACAATTTATATTGATATTTTAAATTTGCGAAATCTATTTGCATAATCTCACCTCTAAATTATTATCTACTAGTTTATATGTCGCAAATTCATCACTTGAATTATTATCTATAAACTCTAAAGTATTTCCAGATATTCCAACCCAACCAATTTGCTTTGCAGGAACTCCAACCATCAAAGCATATGGTTTTACATCTTTATTTATAACTGCTCCACTTCCTATAAGTGAATATTCACCTATTGTTGTACCACATACAACAGTTACATTTGCTCCTATTGAGCAACCTTTTTTTAGAAGTGTTTTTTTAAATTCCTCTTTACGAACTATAAAACTTCTAGGGTTTATAACGTTTGTAAATACCATAGATGGGCCTAAAAATACATCATCTTCAACTTCTACCCCTTCATAAATAGAAATATTATTTTGAACCTTAATACCACTACCCATTTTAACATTTGGGCCAACTACACAATTTTGCCCAAATGAACAATTTTTACCAATAGTTGTATTAGATAAAATATGAGAGAAATGCCATATTTTAGTATTGTCTCCTATGCTTACATTATCATCTACAAATGAAGATTCATGAGCAAAGTAAGAAGCCATTAACCAATTACCTTTTTAGCAAATGGATGATATTCACCTTTTAAACCTATAGGGTCTAAATTTCTTATGGTTGACACAGTATTAATTGATCCATATGCTTCATCTAGGCCAAAGCCATTACCTTTTAGTATCTCTTTATAGCTTCTTGTATGTAGATCTTTAAATCCTCCACTAAATTCTATCTCATCTCCATCAACCGTAATACTTCTAAAAGTAGTTTGACCATCTTCTTTTATATTTGTAGGGATATAATCATAATTCACAGATAAAAACCATCTTACATTTGCATGTTTTAATTTAAAACTACCTGCATTTGCATCTGGAGTTTTTAGATGAACTACATTCTCTTCTACATCTCCAAATATCCAACAAAGCATATCATAAAAGTGTACACCGATATTTGATGCTATTCCCCCTGATTTTGCTTCATCACCTTTCCACGATACAAAGTACCACTTACCCCTAGATGTAAGATATGTTAAATCAATATCATATACTTTATTAGGATTTTGTTCTAACTCTTTAGATACTTTTTCTTTTAAAGCTATTATTGATGGGTGTAGTCTTAATTGTAAAATATTATTTACTTTTTGTCCTGTCTCTTGCTCTATTATTTTAAGTTGGTCAATATTATGAGGATTTAAAACTAATGGTTTTTCACAAATAGCATCTGCTCCACTTTTTAAAGCAAATCTAATATGTGAATCATGAAGATAGTTTGGAGAACAAATAGACATATAGTCTATTCTTTTTCCACTATCTCTATGCCACTTATCTACAAATCTATCAAATCTTTCAAACTCAGTAAAAAAATCTGCCTGAGGGAAATTAGAATCCATAATTCCTATCCCATCATAAGGATCTAAAGCAGCTATAAGATCATTACCTGTCTCTTTTATAGCTTTCATATGTCTTGGGGCTATGTAGCCAGCAGCACCTAATAGTGCAAAATTCTTCATATTATAATCTCCAAGTAGGATTTTGAACAATCCCTTTAATATCCATAATTACTGGAGTATCATTTGATATTAATTTATAATCATCTTCTGATAATTCAATAAATTGCTTATGAGCAACTGCAACTACTATTGAATCATATTTTTTATCTGATTCAAATGGATTACTTATAATACCATGCTTATAATGTTGTTTTTCTTCTGTTGGGTCAACCCATGGATCATATACATCAATATTACATCCATAAGATTTTAATTCTTCTATAATATCAACTACTTTAGTATTTCTCATATCAGGGCAATCTTCTTTAAACGTTACTCCCAAAATTAAAATGCTTGAATCCTTAATTCTTTTATCATTAGCAATCATAGTTTTCACAGTAGTTTCAGCTATATATTTACCCATACCATTATTAATTTGTCTAGCACCTAATATTAAATTTGGTTTATATCCTAGCTCTTCTGCTTTGTGTGTAAGATAATATGGATCTACACCAATACAATGTCCACCTACAAGTCCTGGAGTAAGCTTAATAAAGTTCCATTTAGTTGCAGCTGCTTCTATTACATCTCTTGTATCAATGTTCATAGTATCAAAGATAAGAGCAAGTTCATTAACTAAAGCAATATTTACATCTCTTTGTGTATTTTCAATAACCTTTGATGCTTCTGCAACTTTAATAGATGAAGCTAAGTGTGTACCTGCAGTAATAATTGATTTGTATAGATTATCAACTTTTATAGCAATTTCAGGAGTACTTCCTGCTGTTACTTTAAGAATTTTTGTAACTGTATGTTCTTTATCACCTGGATTAATTCTCTCAGGAGAATATCCAGCAAAGAAGTCTTTATTGAATTTTAAACCTGATGTAGCTTCTAGTTGTGGTACACATACTTCTTCCGTAACACCTGGATATACTGTAGATTCATAAATTACGATATCATCTTTTTTAAGTACTTTCCCTACTGTTTGAGATGATTTTATCAGTGGAGTAAGATCTGGTCTATTTGAAGAGTCAATAGGAGTAGGAACAGTAACTATATAGATATTACAATCTTTAATATCTTCTATATTTGATGAGCATTTTAAAGTATCTTGAACTTCTGCCATTTGAGAATCGTTTAGTTCTAAAGTTCTATCATATCCTTTAGTTAATTCATCAATTCTTGGCTGATTTATATCAAATCCAACTACTTCATAACCTTTTAGTGCAAATGCATGTGCTAGTGGTAATCCAACATATCCAAGCCCTATGATACAAATCTTTTCCATACTAATCCTATTAAATGTTAATTAGCATTATTATATCATTTTTAAATAGTTTTTTAAGTTAATCTTTGATTTTTGATTTTGTACAATATCAATAAGTTTATGATATTTTGTATTTTGTATTTGTGAGTTTAACATTATTATATTTATATTTGCATCACTATTAGCTGCTGCTTCACTTATCATGGATGTTGAATCACTAGTAATATATAATTCATCACAAATATCTATAAAATCTGGTATAGGATTTATATTTGGATTTTGAGAATAAATTAACTTGTAGTCAAATGAATAAGATTTACAAAGATCTTCTATCTCTTTTGGTGTTCTTCTTGATGTAGTTACTAGTTTTTTATGATTTGGAAAATCTTTAAATATTTTATCAAGTTCACTTTTTATTTGTTCTTTTGATATTTTAAATATTTTATTATCACCGCCTATAATAACACCTAAATATTTATGATTTTCTTCTTTTTGAATATATAATTTTGGTTCATTTACACTCAAATTTACAGGTATAGAAATTATATTGTTTAGTTTTGGTGGATTATCGTGCTCTTGGGCAATAATATAATCAAAATCACTATATCTAAAACCTTTAGGAAGCATAATAGCAATTGATTGTATATTGAGCTTTTTAGATAAACATTTATTAGCGTAGTATGTATTTGATCCTGTAGACACAATAGTTTTATATTGCTTATTTACATTTATATTAAATAAATTTATATAAATATGAAAAAAATCTAATATATAAGATAAAAGCTTTTTAAATTTATTAATATTTGATATTTCTAAAATATCATAATCTAAGTTTTTTAGCTTTGCATATGCGATAGACTGATTTAGATGTCCTGGCTTAGAATCACTAATAATTAATATTTTATCTACATTTTCCATCTACTATGCATCCAAAACCATTGATTTGTATATTGTTCTATTACCTTTTGAATCTCATCATTATACTTTTGAGTTATCGCATCGATTTTTTCTTTTTTATCTTCACATTCCTTGGCAATATATTCTACTGGTTCATTAATAATTAATTTATATCCACCATCTACTCGCACTACAAATACAGGTACAATTATAGGATCAAATTTTAACTTAAGTTGAGCCACAGAGTTTGTAGTACGGCAAGCTCTTCCAAAAAAATTTACAATAGATGCATTTTTTGGATCTGTTTTTTGATCTATTAATAATGCAATATTTTCATTTCTTTTTAATGCTTTTGCCATAAATAAAGCTGCACCACTTTTATAAAATTGTGTATTACCAAACATCTCTCTATATGGCTTTGTAAATCTTTTATCAATTAAGCTATTGTTACCTTCTCTAGCAATTACATTTAGTTTAAAATCATTTAATCCTAAAAAGTGTGCCATTAATTCCCAGCTTCCAAAATGTCCACTAATTACAATAATCCCTTTTGTAGAATTTTCTTGTAATTTTTGTAATTTTTTTATCTCTTGTGGATTTATAATTAATTTTTGAATATCATCTTTAGACATTTTACCACTCATTACAAATAGTGATTCTAACAATACATAAAATGCAGATATATAACTCTCTTTTGCAATTATGATTAATTCTTTTTTTGATTTTGTAGGATATGATAAACTTAAATTTGTTAATGTTATTTTTGCACGTTTTTTATCAAACTTAAACAGTAATAATGCTAAAAATTTAAAAAGATTGTAGCTTATTTTTGATGGTAGAATTTTAATAATAAATAAAAAAACATTAAGAAGAGTATATTCTAATTTTTCTCTCATACTATTTTAGCTCAAACACTAACTCATCTGGAGTTTCAATTTTATCTACTGCTTGTTTTACAATATATAAGTCTTCATTAGATTTAATTGATAAAATCTCATCTTCAACATCTAAAGTATATTCAAAATTAATTCTTGAAAATTCATTGTTTAATGCTAAATTTAAAGAAAGCATACAAGATAGCCATTGAACAGTACCTAGTGTTGGTAAAAGTTGTTCATATT